>ERZ808044.1165-NODE-1165-length-16681-cov-12.628041_pt1 | contig 16681 bp, 20 predicted proteins | sample MGYA00380195_ERZ808044 | MGnify/ENA primary metagenome ERZ808044 (study PRJEB31490, sample SAMN06133423) | mouse gut metagenome | isolation source: Z7_2 | host: mice | place: China: Chengdu | collected 2015-05 ...
AGCTATACACTTCCTCGTTGCCTAGGCGTGTTCGGGACTTTCACCCGTTAGAGCGCGCCCATGGCGCGCAAACCAAAAAAGGCAGTATGTGCATGCACAACTGCCCTATTATACATGGTTCATCAGACATCCTCGTCTTCTCAAATTGTAAAAATTATACTACAAAATTTGATGATTTTCAACCGTATTTTTAAGTTTCTGCTCACTCATACTGCCAGTAAACCGTAATCTTATTGAGATCCGGCTCATCCATATACTGATACCTGACCTCGTCAAGCCCGTACCGCTCTGCCAGATTCTGTGCGGCCGATTTGACGACATTCTGGAACACATCGTCATGTGCCTGATTATAGAGCGCATCATCGGCGAACTTGATCACGGACGGATTACCTCTGGAAGATATGACATCAATCATCCTCTGCAGTACCACACCGCTGTCGTAAGATTCATAATACATGTTATTCATCATATAATAATTCCGGTTCATCTTCGTGCACGCCGGAAGTGCAACGCCTTCATCCGGAGTATGGTTCTTAAATAACTCTTCATCATCGCAGCACATGTAGTCATAACTGATGTTCTCGAACTGGCTGACTTCTTCTCCCTCTGCCGCCTGGAACACCGGATCTCCCCAGGTTACATCCACATAGTAATAATCTCCCTCGCACATTACCAGATTCCAGGCATGGTTCTGCCCGCCGCTGGTCGTCCCCGTCACATAAGTACAGAACACGCCAAGCCTCTCTAAGAGATACTGGGCCGCCTTGGAATATCCGGCGCAAACAGACCGCTGATGATGAAATACACTGTAGATATTCTGATTGTCCGGTGCCTCCATATCATAATCGACCGTATTCACGATATATTCGTAAACATATAATATCTTATTATACTCCGTATCGTCCGCCGAAATCCCCGCCAGACACTGAGCCGCCGCCCCCTCTATCTCTGCTTTCATCGTCTCTTTTGACGCCTCATCATAAGTATAAGTCGGCCTCAGCACAGTATAGGCCTCTGTCCCTTCGTATGTCGTCGCAGATATGGTTCCGTCACACCAGAAGATATCCGGATGGTCTTTCAGGATATTCTGGAATATCTCATTCGCTCTCTCCGCATTGGACGCATGGATATAGATCTCCTCCGTGTTTCCTCGTATCCCCTCCAATATTTCTTTATAGACCAGCCTTTCCCCCTCTTCTAACTGCTGGTAATAGAACTTCTGCCCTACCTCCTCTTCCTGAAGCACCACTTCCTGAAAAGGTATCTCTTTTGGATTCGTAAATTCATGCTCCACTCTTTTCACAACCTGAGACTTAAGACCTATCCCATAGGCTATACTCATCACTGCCACTGCAAGGCAGAACATCCCGCCTGTCACTGCTACTGTATGTATACAGCCTCTCTTTTTCCGCTTTTTCTTCATGTCCGCTCCTTATATCTTTTATATCGTATCGGCTCGTCTGCCTCCTTAATATTATATTCAATTTCCCCAAATTATACAATATCAGTAACATTTTCTTCATTATATTCATATTCTAATCGCAAGAAAGTCTTTTTGAGGTACTTCTATGGATATCATGAATGCAACTCAACAGGATACCCCTGACAAAGGGAAACTGCAGATCAATCTCACATCCGAAATCACCGCCCGTCCAATAGCCGACGCTTCCATATCCATCTCCTACACCGGGGTCCCGGACAGCCAGATCGAACAGCTCACAACAGATTCCTCCGGCCAGACCGAAACTATCGAATTGGATGCACCGCCGTTGGACCTAAGCCTTGATCCTGAGAATGAGGTACAGCCTTATTCCGAATATACGCTCCAGGTGACGGCACCCGGATATGAACCGATCAGCATAGCCGGAGCAGAGATTCTCTCATCTGTCACTGCTATCCAAAACATAATCCTACGGCCCATGGATACACCGGAACCCTCCGAAGAGGTGTTCGTGATCCCTGCACATACATTATATGGAACCTATCCGCCAAAAATACCGGAAGATGAGATCAAGCCTTTAAATGAGACGGGAGAGATCGTCCTGAGCCGTGTTGTCGTCCCCGAATACATCGTAGTACATGACGGAAGCCCCAGAGATACCACTGCCAGGAATTATTATGTGAAATACAAGGATTACATTAAGAACGTGGCCTCCAGTGAGATCTACGCTACCTGGCCGACAGATACCATCCGGGCAAACGTACTGGCTATTATGTCTTTTACTTTGAACAGAGTTTTCACTGAGTGGTACAGAAATCAGGGATACGAATTTACGATCACTTCATCCACTGCTTTTGACCACAAATGGATTCCGGAGCGCAACATCTTTGATACGATATCCGTCATCGTAGATGAACTGTTTGCAGACTACCTGTCAAGACCAAATGTCAAACAGCCAATCCTGACACAATATTGCGACGGACGGCAGGTTCAATGTCCGAACTGGATGACTCAGTGGGGGAGTAAGTCCCTGGGCGACCAGGGTTATTCCCCTATCGAAATCCTGCGCTATTACTACGGAGACAATATGTATATCAATACCGCCGAGGCCATCTCCGGCATCCCGTCTTCCTGGCCCGGTTATAATCTGGAAAACGGTTCAAGCGGCGCCAAGGTACGCCAGCTCCAGGAGCAGATTAATGTCATCGCCAATTCCTACCCGGCCATCCCCACGGTTACGGTTGACGGAATCTACGGCCCTGCCACAACTGCTGCCATCCGCAAATTCCAGTCCGTATTCGGCCTTCCCCAGACCGGCATCACGGATTACAGTACCTGGTATAAGGTTTCAGAGATCTATGTAGGCGTATCAAGAATCGCCGAATTAACTTAAGAATAAAATACTCCCGGAATCCCATCTCAGGAACTGTGTGGAAATGACTTAAATTATTTTCCAACAGTTCCTTGCCGGTGATTCCGGGAGTGCCTGCCCTACAAGGAATATGGGAAGTTATTTTATGACAGTCCCTTATTTCAGCATCCCTGTAAAGTCCGTCATAACCTCTGAGATCTTGATCTGCTGCGGACAGACTGCCTCACAGCTTCTGCAGCCGACACAAGCCGAAGGCTGCTTCTCCTTGGGCACTGCCATAAGGGCCATCGGCGCGATAAACCCGCCGCCTGTAAACTTATGTTCATTGTAAAGCTTAAGCATAGCCGGAATATCAATCCCCTGCGGGCAATGACTCGTACAGTAATGGCATGCCGTACACGGAACTCCGTTCATCATGCGGTCCGCAATACCAAGCAGGGTATCCATCTCTTCGGTATTAAGAGGCTTCTCCTCCTCATATGTATGGATATTCTTTTCAAGCTGTTCAAAATTCGACATTCCCGACAGAGTCACCACAATGTTCGGGATGGACTGCAGGAATCTGAACGCCCATGCAGGAATCTCTTCATCCGGACGCAACGCTTCAAGCTTTCCTGCATATTCATCGGACAGCGATGCCAGCATACCGCCGCGCACCGGCTCCATTACCCATACCGGGATATGATACTCATTCAGCAGTTCCACTTTCGCCTTGGCATCCTGGAAGGACCAGTCCACATAATTAAGCTGGATCTGACAGAACTCCATATGATCACCGTAAGCTTCTAAGAAACGCTTCATAACATCATAGCTTCCATGGGCTGAGAATCCCAGATGGCGGATCCTTCCGTTCTCCTTCTGCTTCATCAGATATTCGAAGATTCCGTATTTTTCATCCAGATATTCATTGATATTCATCTCACAGACATTGTGGAACAGATAAAAATCAAAATAAGAAACCTGACACTTCTCAAGCTGTTTTTCAAAGATTTCCTCCACCTTCGGCATATTCGCCAGATCATAGCCCGGGAACTTTGTTGCCAGATAAAACTTCTCCCGGGGATATCTGCTCAGAATCTTCCCCATCACAAGCTCTGAATTCCCCCCATGATATCCCCATGCCGTGTCATAATAGTTGATCCCATGATTCATGGCATACTCTACCATCTCGGCCGTTGCCGCTTCATCAATGTTCTCATCTTTGCCGTCAATCAGGGGCAGACGCATCGCCCCCATACCAAGTGCGGACAATTTCAAATCCTGAAACTCTTTGTAAACCATATTCATAGCCTCCTTCTTTGTACGATGCTCTAAGATATACGCATCCATTCGACCAGCACACTAAGGAACCGTTAAAGAATTAATCCCACGTCAGCACGCCCGTCTCCATCGCCCTGTCATAGCAGGATATCTTATACTCCAGCCGCTTCAAAGTCTCCTGAACTGCTTTTAGCTGCACCTCAAGATGCTCCTTCTGTTCCAGAAGAAGCCTTCTTCTGTCAGGAATCGTAACATCCCCCTCCTGACACAGCCTGACATACTCGGTCAGCGCTTCCAGCGGCAGGCCTGCACCCCTCATACAGGCTGCAAGCTCTACCCAGCCGCAGTCTTCCTCCGTATAATCCCGCAGACCGCTTTCATTCCGGTTCACCGCGGGTATGACTCCGATCCTCTCGTAATATCTGAGCGTATCCTGCGAGATCCCATATCTCTTGCTTACTTCTGAGATTGTCATGCTTTCACCCCGTGTATTCTGATCTTTCTTATACTATAGCACCTGGAGTTTACTCTAAGTCAAGACAAAATTTTCCTTCAGAATCGGTCGGTCAAAAACAAATGGAGCGAATACACTCGCTCCACTGTCTAGAAAAATACTCTCCGTATATCGTTGTACATCACAAATACCATCAAGATCATCAGACATGCGATCCCCACCAGATGCACATATCCTTCCTTCTCCGGCGGCACCCGTTTTCGCCTGACGGCTTCCACAAATAAGAATACCAGACGGCCTCCGTCCAATGCCGGCAGCGGCAGCAGATTCATCACTCCCAGATTGGCGGATACCAGGATCGCAATATACAACAGCTGTGCCAATACGGCAAAAAGTCCGTAAGACCGGCTCTCCTTATACGAATCATCCACAACGTCCACGATTCCAACCGGTCCTGAGAGCTGATCCAGCCCAACCTTCCCCGTAACAAGCATTTTTAGACTTTCTATAGTCGTATTGATCCAGTATCGCTCTACATAGACACCGTACTGAAGCGCTGTCAAAAGATTAGCCTTCGTATAGCCAGACGAAGAGATGCCAAGTCTCTGATATCCCAGTTCCTTATCCTCCTTTGGACTCAATGTCACTGTCTTCTCATCTCCGTTATGACGATAGGTAATCTCGACTTCTTCTCCCTGATGGAACTGATTATATATGCTGATTTCCCGGAAGAGATACACTCTTTTCCCTCCCATTTTTACAATGGTATCACCGGCCTGAATTCCGGCTTCGGCCGCAGGGTATCCCTCGTCCACCCCGCTTACTTCCGGCTTATCATACCCAACCATCGCCGTCAGAATCACAGAAAATATAAAGGCCAGAATGAAATTGAAGACCGGGCCGGCAGCGATTACCGAAATCCGCGCCCATACGGACTTATTGTTGAAATTATTCGGCGAGTCTGTAGCTTCGTCATCCTCACCCATGGCGCAGAACCCTCCGATGGGAAAGATACGGATTGCATATTTGGTTCCCTTATACTCGCGGGAGTATATAGCCGGCCCCATCCCAATGGCAAATTCATTTACATCTACACCATTAAACTTAGCCAGTAAAAAATGTCCCAGTTCGTGAAAGAACACTATAAAACTAAAAATTAAGATTGCTAATATGATACCCAAATTATGAGTTACCTCCTACTGTTGATCCTGTCATAAGTTGCTGCCTCTGTATCCAATATCTGCTCAAATGTGGGATTATCAATATTCTGATGTGCCCGCATACAGTCCTCAATGATCTCCACAATCTCCAGATATTTGATCTCCCGGTTCAAAAACTGACGGACTGCCAGTTCATTTGCCGCATTGAATACTGTCGGAAGGGATCCGCCCTTTTCTCCTGCCTCATAAGCCAGCTTAAGTCCATAGAACGTATCCATATCCGGTTTCTCAAAATCCAGCTTCCCAAGACTCCAGAAATCAATCCTGTCTCCTGCAAGATATCTTCTTTCGGGATAGTACAGCGCATATTGAATCGGAAGCTTCATATCCGGTGTCCCAAGCTCCGCTATGATCGCACCGTCCACATACTCTACCATCGAATGAATAATACTCTGGGGCTGCACCACAACCTGTATCTGGTCCACCCCGACCCCGAACAGCCATTTTGCTTCTATGACCTCCAGCCCTTTATTAACCATGGTGGAAGAATCAATGGTAATCTTCTGCCCCATCGTCCAGTTTGGATGTTTCAAGGCGTCTTCTACCTTGATTTCAAGCAGTTCTTCCTCCTTCTTCCCCCGAAACGGACCGCCGGAAGCCGTCAGCAGAATCTTATGGATTTCCTTTTTTTCATTGCCCTGAAGAGACTGGAAAATTGCGCTGTGTTCACTGTCCACAGGAAGGATGGACACATGGCGCTCTTCTGCCAGAGGCATGATAATATGCCCCGCCGTCACAAGTGTCTCCTTATTCGCCAACGCAATACTTTTCCCCGCTTTGATCGCTTCGATGGTAGGTCGAATCCCGATCATGCCGACGATCGCTGTCACTAGTATTTCCGTATCTGCCATAGTTGATACTTCCAAAAGGCCATCCATCCCGGATACAACACGTGTATCCGTATCGGCAATCCGCGTTTTCAATTCCTTTGCCTTCTCCTCGGACCAGACAGCTGCCAGACGCGGGCAGAACCCCCGGATCTGCTCTTCCAGAAGCCGGATATTGCTGCCCGCTGCAATACCCTGCACCTGGATATCGCCATTTGCTCTGACCACTTCCAGCGTCTGAGTCCCAATCGAACCCGTAGAACCCAATATGGCTATTTTCTTCATATATATACCTCGCTTGCAACCTCTAATATTTCATTATATGACAATACTGCTCCCGTCATGCTTTCTTACAAGGCCCGCCTGTCAAAATGCCGGTTTCGTACCATCCTATATATTCCCCGCCAGCAAAGTTGCCAGATAATAGATCACAGGGGCCGTAAAGATCACACTGTCAAACCGATCCAGAATCCCTCCATGCCCGGGAATCAGCTTCCCGTAGTCCTTGATCTCATGGTTGCGCTTAATTGCCGAAGCCGCCAGATCACCCACCTGAGAAATGGCGCCGCCTGCGGCACAGATCACCGCGTAATGAACCGGGCTTGCATCCGCCCCTCCCCACTGATTCATGGCGAGTGCAAAGAGCACGCCCAAAAGCGCTGCACCGACGATCCCTCCTACTCCGCCTTCTACGGACTTCTTAGGGCTCAGCCTCGGAGCCATCTTATGCTTGCCGATCAGCATCCCCACACAGTAGGCACAGGTATCACACCCCCAGGAACTTAAGAATATCAGCCACACCACAACACCGCCGTCCGAAAGCATTCTGGTCTGGTATACATAAGAGAGCATAACCGCCACATAGAAGAATCCAAAAAACACCGTCATAACCTGCTCTGCCTTAAACGTCGGGAATGCGAATACATATACCGCCATAGTAAGAACAAGAAACAAAACAGACAACATAGTCATATATTCCATATGCCCGGTATAGATCAGCCCATAATAAAGAACCGCCGCAAGATACCCCACAAACCCCAGCAGCTTATTCTGCACCCCGACTACCTTATATAATTCTGTCAGCCCGATCACACTGATCACGGCAAGGAACGCAAACAGCAGATCACCTCCAAAGCCGACCGTCATGATCAGCACGATCACCAATACAATGCCACTTAACAGCCTGGTCTTAAACATTTCTCTCCTGCGCCTCCTTCACCCCTCCATAACGCCGGTCTCTTGCGTTATACTGATCAATCGCCTTCATAAGCTCTTCCTTCGTAAAATCCGGCCAATGTATATCTGTAAAATAGAATTCTGTATATGCAAGCTGCCATAACAGAAAGTTAGACAGTCTCAACTCTCCGCTGGTACGGATCAAAAGATCCGGATCCGGTATATTATGGGTATCCAGGTACCGCTCAAACATCCGTTCATCAATCTGCGCGGGATCTGTCTTCTGCTTCGCACAATCGTCGGCAATCCTTCTCACGGCGCGAAGGATCTCATCTCTGCTGCCATAGTTAATCGCAATCTGAAAATTCAGGCCGCCGTTATTCTTCGTAGATTCTTCAAGCTCCGCGATCCTGGTCCGTATATCCGAATCCAATCTTGTCACATCGCCGATCACCCGTATCTTCATATCATTCTTAGCCGCGGTCTTAAGACAGGTCTTCATATAATTACGCAGAAGCTTCATCAGCGCATCCACCTCATCCTGCGGCCGATTCCAATTCTCCGTGGAAAATGCGTATACCGTCAGATACTTGATCCCCATACGCCAGGCATCCTCGCAGATCTGTTCTACATTCTTGCTTCCCTGGGCATGGCCGTAATTACGGGGCATCCCTTTTGATTTCGCCCAGCGTCCGTTTCCGTCCAATATGATCGCTACATGCTGCGGTACTTTCATATGCTCTATCCGCTCCTTCCTGATTCAAATGAAATACAGTTATAATAAACCGCCATACACGGCACAAACGGGGACAGACCTCCCGCACAGGTTACTGGTCTGCCCCCACTCTCATTAAAATGTACCCTCACACCCAAAACAGTTAAACCGTCATAACTTCCTTCGACTTGTTCTCTACTGCCTTATCTACTTCCTTCACATACTTGTCCGTAAGCTTCTGGAGTTCTGCCTCCATATCCTTGATCTCGTCCTCCGACACTTCAGAACCTTTCAGCTTCTTCAATGCATCGTTGCCGTCACGGCGGATGTTGCGGATGGCAACCTTCGCTGCCTCTCCCTTCTTCTTAACATCCTTCACCAGCTCTTTCCTGCGCTCCTCTGTAAGCTCCGGGAATACCAGACGGATCATCGTCCCGTCATTCGTCGGATGTATCCCAAGATCCGATACCTGAATCGCTTTCTCAATCACCTTCAGCATATTCTTCTCCCACGGCTGAATCTGGATCATGCGTGGCTCCGGCACAGACACATTCGCCACCTGCTGAATCGGTGAAGGTGTCCCGTAATAATCCACCTTGATCCGGTTCAGTACATTCGGATTCGCACGTCCTGCCCTGATGGTTCCAAGCTCGCCGTCTAAGTTCGCCATCGTCTTCGTCATCTTGTCATCATACACCTTTAATCTTTCATTCATGGTCTTAATTCCTCCCTAAATTTATAACATAATTAATAATACAATCTACCGGAATACTTTATACCGTCACCTTCGTCCCTGTAAATGTTCCCGTCATCGTCCTGACAATGCTGTTCTCCTCGCTAAGCCCAAACACCAGCATCGGCATCCGGTTCTCCAGGCACATGATCGACGCGGTCAGGTCCACCGCCATAAGCTTCTTATCTATAATCTCCTGGATCGATATCTCGTCATACTTCTTCGCATCGGGATTTATCTTCGGATCACTGTCATAGATACCGTCAATAGCCTTTGCAAGCAGCATCGCATCCGCTTCGATCTCGATTGCACGGAGCACAGCGCCCGTATCGGTTGAAAAATACGGATGGCCCGTTCCTCCGGCAAAGAAGATAACCTTCCCTTCCTCAAGTGCTTCTACCGCCGCATCCTTCGAGAACAATGATGTGAACGCGCCGCATACAAACGGTGTGAATACTTCCGTCTTCATCCCCACATAACGGAAGATATCGGATACATAGATACAATTCATCACCGTCGCAAGCATCCCGATCTGATCTGCCTTCACCCGGTCAATCGTCTCACTGGTTCTGCCTCTCCAGAAATTACCGCCGCCTGTTACGACCGCAACCTGAATCCCGTCATCAATAAGCTTCTTCACCTGTCTGGCCACCCCTACACAGGTCGCCTCGTCAAATCCGGTCTTCTTATCGCCTGCAAGAGCTTCCCCACTGAGTTTTAACAATACTCTCTTCATAAGTCTGTACTCCTGTTCTGTGTTATCTCCATGTTGTTTTTACTCATACTTATGGTAGATTATATCATACGAATAAAAAAAAGGGAATATGCTGACGCAACATTCCGTATAAAAACCAGGTGGATGAGATTGAGTCAGCAGCACATTTACCACAAATCTGAGGGATTGACAATATTATGGTATACAGAACTTCCGTCAAGAACAGTTCCAAATGTATCAACCCAACATGGTATATAACCGCACCTGCCCGCCACCATCTGCGAACCGATATTCGTTACAGAAGCAGAATAGAACGGGACGATATTTCGTGCCAGTAATTCTCCGGTTAATTTTCTTACCAGACACGTCCCCAATTTAGCATTTCTATATTTCTCCATGACGTCTACGCCTATTTCCCACACGCCACTTATTGATGACTCGGCAGCTCCCGCAATTCCAATAATTCTGTTATTATCCTTTGCAAAATAAATAGCTTTTGTTGATGTAAAGCCATTTTCATCAAATATCAAAGAATTTTCAAAACCGTTCAATCCGGCAAGTGATAAAATGTCATCATAAAAAAGCTGCCCATATTCAAAGTCCGGTGACACTGGCATATCTTCTGTATAGTCATTATTTGTATAATCACCATTCGGTACATAATGTATTGTCTGGCCATAAACCAACGGAAGCTCGAAAATCTCATCCCTGTTTTTGTCTTGTAAAATTTTTCTTACTTTAGAATGCAAGTCCTTAGACGTACAAACCACAACACAGTTTCTGTATGCCATTATTTTAATAAAAGGACGCTCTGCATTAATGTTGACAGAATAAATCATTTCCTTTCCGTTTAATTCATCCAAACCACAAAAAAATTCGCTTGATAATAACGCTTCAATTTTATTTCTAATAATTTCTTTCATAATCATCCCTGCAATTCCTGATCTCTCCCCTCCACTCAATTGATTCTTCCAATATATGCAACTGTTTTATTTTCCATAGTTACCATTTGCCCTTTCGCATACTTCTCAAACTTACAGACTCTCAACAAATACATCTGCATAATCCAGTCTGCCAACTGTGTAATCATTTGCCAGACTATTAAATCTCTGTGCACTATTCATTTTATATCCTCCACAAAATTCCGATTATAGTTTCCCTTGTATTATATCTTTCCATAGGGCTTTACGAACCCTGATACGGGAAACAAAATCACACCGCACCTCCACAATATTTTCATTCTTCCAGCATTGCCAGGTAACTATCTAACCGTTCTTTCACATATCCCGCAAATAACTTCTCCATCGCTCCCAAATTGTGCTTCACATGATATTCATCAAAAGCACTGTAGTATGCAATCCGATCTGTAAATTTAATATCAATCGGCGGATATCCGGCTTTCATCAATTCCAGATTCACAAGCAGCCGTCCTGTACGGCCATTTCCGTCAGCTTATGTCAAGTATGGGACAAAAATTTTTATTATTTTTTAGCTATTGAAAAATCCCTTGAAATAATTTTGTCACTTTCATCTTTGTATTTCAATACATCTACCCCTACCAACAAACCTATTTTATTTACAAAATCATTATGGGCATAATAATCCCAAATAACAATTTTATTCTCCGTAAAACAATCTCTTATTCCTACTAAATTCTTCCAAATTTCTTTTATTTGGATATCGTCCTGAAACTTTTCAATTTCAGTTAAAGACCTATTAATGAATCCACATAATAAGTCAGCAGCCTGGATTAACAATTCTTCATGTGAAACGCATTGTTCTATGGAATTAAAGTGCTGAAAAAATGCTGTCTTTTTACCAGTGCAAGCTAATTTATTTATCTGCTCAAATACCGGCTTATATCCCCATAATTCATCCACATATGATTTTATTTGTAAATTACATATCTCTGCTAATTGCTCTATATTCCATAGTCTATCAAACAGAATGGGCTGAGTTAGTGAAAGCCATTTCTTCTCACTACCATTTTTGGATATATATTCAAACTCGCCAATCATTTCCTTTAAATTATCATCTGTTAAATCAGTTAATGCTTGGAAAACATCCATATGTTTATTATTTTTAAAATGCTCTGCCAACAAGACACTAATTTCCCGCATTTCAAATAATTGCATTGTTCCCTCATTTATTAGCTTAACAAATCTTTGCAATACATACTGATTAGAAGAAACACTATCTGCCAAAGCCTTTTTCAAATCTGACTTAAATGTCAAATATCCATTTACATTCGGGTTATACTCTCTGTCAAAAAAGGTTTCAATTATCTTGGCTGCTATCATATATCTTTTATCTGCAACTCCAAATACGGGTATGGCATCCATTTCAAATATAAAAAAATCAAAGAACTTTTTAAACTCTGGTCTCTTCTTTTCAATTATATATGAAGACTTTAACTCTTTTGCTTTTGAACTACTAAATATTTTCTTTATTCCATTTTCTGCATCCTCTTTTTTGTCTTTCATTAACATCCAGCCACCATAAATATAATATGGTTGTTTTTGGTCTAACCAGTTTGTTCCTGTATTACCACTTTCATCAAAAAAGAGATATGCTTCTCTTTTATTTTCCATGAAATATGTCCTTTCTCAAACGAATCTTGCTAAACTATATATTTTTCATTATTAGAAACCACCCCAAAATTCTCAAACATTATCTCCACCCTGTCAACCTTCTTCTCCGTATGATAATGCCCGCAATACCACTTCCCATAATCCAATCTATCCTCAATCCCGTCCAGCCATTCCTCCGTAGACTTGTCCACCTTACTCTGATCCACCCCGGCCATAAACACCTCCACCGGCTCATACTTCAACGGCGTGGTATGACTCAACACCACATCCACCTTCCACCCCAGACCATCCAGCCGGCTCTCCACATACCTCTTAACCTCATCAGAAGGCTGCTCATCCGGCCACCACCCGTACCCATACATAAGCCGGACCATTTTATCAATACTATACGCCCCGCCCATGATAATGGCCTGCTTCCCGTCCAGATCAAACACTTCCCCATCCTTCGCAAACAGCAGGCTCGGATACTCTTCTTCCCAGTACACCACACCACCATGCCACAGCTTTTCCTTATAGCTGTCTATGGTCTGCGGCCTCTGCTCATGGTTCCCATGAATCGCAAATACCGTAATCGGCAGGGATTCCAGGAACTCCTTCTTCCTCATATCCCGGATTCCCCCGCTGAAATTAATCCCGGCATCCCCAAGAATAATCATCACATCTTCCTTACAGGTCCCGAACCGCCTACAGAAAGCCTTAATCCGTCCAAACTCCCCATGGGTATCCCCCGTTATGTAAATCATGCCATCATCCCTTCCGGATGCCCGCCGTCCGGCAGGCACCCTAATTATACCATATCCTCACCGCATTTCACCCAAAATCTTTTCATAAACATCCCCAAATTTCCAGACCACCTCCAGCCTGTCCTCCCCCATCACCTTGGCACTCTCAATCAAAGAAGCCATCACCCGCTTATCATACCCCTCCAGATGCAGATACTCCCGAATCCGGAAAGCCTCCCGGTACTCCCTCTGCCCGACTTCCTCCACAATCTCCCGCGCTTCCGCCTCTGACACCGCCGCAGACAGCTCCTGCCTCCTGGCATCCAGCGCCCTCTTTCACTCCACAAAACGCTCCCTTGACAGCTTCCCCGCCTTATAATCCTCATACCCGGAAATCTTCTCCCCGTCCAGCCTGCGCATCTCCGCCCTCAGGCTCTCTGCGTCCGCTCCCGGCTCCTTCATGCCCTGCCGCCCTTTCAGCGCCCTCTCCGTCTCCAGAAGAAGCTCCGCCTGCTTCCTCACCAGACGCACCAGCGTATCCTCCGCAAGCGCTTTCTTCATCCTCACCCGGCCGCAGGGGCTGTCCCAGTGCATACGTCCCGTAGGACAGTACAGGATACTCTCCTTCTGCATCCCCGGTCGGAGCGTCAGCCCGCAGTGCGGGCTGACAATGACCGAATAATTCCCCTTATTGGCAGGCTCCCTTTTCTTCCCCTGCACCACGCTCCGCATGTTGGCATTGGCCCGGTCAAATTCCTCCTGGGTCACGATCCCCTCATGGGTATCCCTAACCATGATCCAATCCGACCTGTCCACGTCCACCTGCCTCCTGGAATCAAAACTCTCATAAGCCTTCTTCCCGGACACCATATGCCCCGCATACCGCTCGTCCCGGATTATCTTTGCCACCATGGACGTATTCCAGCCGCCCGTCTGCCCGTCCAGCATGGCGCTGTCGTACCCGTCATTCACGGAGACAACCCTTACCCCCAGGAAGGGGAATACCTGCTCCAGTCCAAACAAAAAAGAATAAGCCGTACTCCCGTAACTGTCCCTCGGCTTATCCCTCGCCCCCCTGATACTAAACATTTTCTTGATCCCCACTTTTCTATTCTCCTCCATTGCAATTTCTGACAAAATATGCTACCCTCTTTCTATAAAAACAAGCGGAGGTGCATATGGAATATCATTCCCTAAACAACTTAAATGACAGTGACAGGTCTTCGCTGACTTCCGTTTTTCAGGGCATCCTTACAAGCCTTAAACACATTTCCGTCAATAAAGCCATATCCTATCTGCGGTACATACCCGAACAGTGCCGGATGCACCATAATTCCATTGAAAACAGGAAGCTGCGGTCTTCCCACGAAAAGAAATTCCATCCCGTAAAACCTTACCGCGGAGAAATCTACAATGCATTCATCACGGAAGGCGTGGGCAGCGAACTGTGCGGAAACCACCTTGTCGTCATCATCCAGAACAAAAAGGCCAACATTTACAGCGAAAAAGTAAATGTCCTCCCCATTGAAGGCGACGGCACAAAAATAAACCCCAATTATCAGGTACGCCTTTCATCTGCCGAACTGGCAGACGGAAAACTGGATAAAGAACCTTCCCGCATTATCGTGACAGACATCACCACGATTGACAAAGCCCGGCTCGGCAGACGGATCGGCCGCTTAACGCCGGAATGCCTTGCCGCCGTTGAAAAACTGCTGAAAAACCACCTGGAACTGTAAATTTTCTTGACTTTCCTATTGGAAATGCTATAATTAAGACATAGACAAATAAGTTATCTAGTCTCGCAAGGGACATTGGCCGCAAGGCTTTTCTAGGAAAAAGAGTTGTTTCATGCAACTCTTTTTCCATATCTGCATATACTGTTACCGTGATCTAGCCCGCAGAGCGGGCATTGGCACACAGCTTTTTCTAAAAGACTCTCCTTAACCGGAGAGTCTTTACTTCGCAGCTAAAAGCTCAAAATCCCCCTCTCATCATACACGCTCCCCGTGCTCCCGCCATGCCGTACCGCCCGGTCAAGCGCCATAATCGCCGCCACAGCGCCGTCAATCTTCTCCGTGGACTTCTCCTTATCCGGCTTGATATTCCCCGCTGGGTCCGTCCGCACAAAAATATTGTCCATCATCCACCGCAGCACCGGATGCTCGCCGTGGGCAACATTCCTCTCCAAGACCAGCTCCATCAGCCTCTTGGACGGCGGCGACATATCCTTGAACCCCTGCCCGAACGGGACCACCGTAAACCCAAGCCCCTTCAGGTTCTGGACCATCTGCACCGCTCCCCACCGGTCAAAAGCGATCTCCTTTATGTGAAACCTCTTCCCCAAATCCTCTATAAAACTTTCAATAAACCCATAATGGATCACATCCCCCTCCGTAGTTTCCAGAAACCCCTGCTTCTCCCACACGTCATAAGGCACATGGTCACGCCTCACCCTCCGCACCATGTTTTCCTCCGGTATCCAGAAATACGGCAGGAACACATACTTCTCCGTATCATCCCTGGGCGGGAACACCAGCGCAAAAGCCGTGATATCAATAGAGCTGGACAGATCCAGCCCGCCGTAACACTCCCGCCCCAGAAACTCCCCTTCGTCCACCGGGAAAGCACAGGCATCCCACTTCTCCATCTGCATCCACCGTGTAGACTGCTTCACCCACTGGTTCAGCCGAAGCTGCCGGAAAATATTTTCCTCTGCCGGATTGTCCCTGGCACTCATACATGCATTCCGCACCTTGCCAATATCAATGGTATGCCCCAGGGACGGGTTCGCCTGGTACCACACTTCCTCCGAAGTCCAGTCCGCATCATCCGGAGCCCCGTAGATCACCGGATAAAATGTCGGGTCCGCCTTCCTTCCGCACAGAATATCCTCCGCCTTCTGATGTTGCTCAAAACACACCGAATGCCGGTCCGTCCCCGCCGTAGTAATCAGGAAAAACAAAGGTTGTGTCCTGGCATCCCCGGAGCCTTTCGTCATGACGTCGAACAGCTCCCGGTTCGGCTGGCTGTGCAGCTCGTCAAAGATCACCGCATGGACATTCAGCCCATGCTTCGTATACGCCTCCGCAGACAGCACCTGGTAAAAACTGTTCGTCGGCTTATACACCAGCCGCTTCACCGACATCACTGGCTTGATCCGCTTCTTTAACGCCGGGCACTGGTCCACCATGTCCACCGCCACATCAAACACAATGGAAGCCTGCTGCCGGCCAGAAGCACAGCCGTAAACCTCCGCGCCCCACTCATTGTCCCCGCAGGTCATGTAAAGCGCCACCCCTGCTGTGAGCCAGCAAATTAATTTTTTTTATTACCGCAGGTTTACGGCGAATTAAAATCTTAATAGTAAAAAGCTTTTCTATGTGAGCGTGCTGTTTTTTGCGGCACGCTGTTTTCGCTATTGAACTCCCGTATTGATTGGTATATATTGGTGT
>ERZ808044.1172-NODE-1172-length-16591-cov-7.709095_pt1 | contig 16591 bp, 13 predicted proteins | sample MGYA00380195_ERZ808044 | MGnify/ENA primary metagenome ERZ808044 (study PRJEB31490, sample SAMN06133423) | mouse gut metagenome | isolation source: Z7_2 | host: mice | place: China: Chengdu | collected 2015-05 ...
TTATATTGAACACTCGTAAGAGTGAATCAATCTTAATTTTGGTAGAAACTCATCTTAGTTTTCGGACAGTCTCCCCTATCTAAAAAGTTTTCCTGTCGGAAGTGTTACGTGAATTACCATCTGGAACACAATGTATAATATGGCAGTTGCAAAAACAGAAAAAAGTATCAGAGTAACCGGCCGCGGCTTCCGGTCCTCCCGCATGGATAAAACCAGCAGTGCTGAAAAAAGCGGTGTGGAAATAAGATAACCGAACCAGTCAATAGAAAACAAATAAAGAATTAACAATATGAATACGGTGGCCGTTTTTTTCCAGCCGTTCTTTGTAAGAAACGGATTTTCTTCCTTCTTATATTCCGTAAGTATCTTTCCTGTACTGCACAGGATTAGGCCGGTCGCCGCCGCAATCGGGAAAAACTTAGGCCCCACGTCCCCCTGTGCGCCAATATACAGAGACTGTAATTGTAATGTCATATATATAAACGCACCGGCAAAAATTATGACAAAGATACTGAACCATACATTCTTGTTTAGTTTCATGCCCTTATTTACCACCTTTCGTTTAAAACCGGGGAACCCCTGCTGTTGCAGAGGTTCCCCTTTCACCCATGTATTAGTCGCGGCCCGGAGCTAGAATATTCAGACTTTCTGCAATTGCATGATAACTTTCATATAGTTGATTTACAGTCTCTGTCGCTTCAATATTATCTTTCCAGATTGTCTGTTCCTGGTTCATTTCGAGCAGTCTCTGCTGAATTTCTGCATCAGTAAATACCTCTGTGAAAACCCGGTTAATTTCAGCACACAATGCATCGTCCATCTTGGGTCCGTAAAGGAAATTGCAGTTTCTGACACTAATGTTTTCATATCCGGCTCCCTTCAGAGACGGAACATCCTTTAATGCCTCCGGAGTTGCGCTTCCCGGTTCTGCCACACAGCAGAGCGCTCTCAGCTCTCCTTCCTCAACATATTGAAGAGCAGATACGCCGCTTACGACTGTGGCCTGCGTAATCCCGCCCATCAGAGATGTGATACGGTTGGAATCGGTGCCGTTTTCAACATAGTTCCAGCTGATTCCGAGATTTTGTGCACAGCTTTCTGCGTAATAATGTGAAGCAGACCCTAACTGCATTCCGAATATCAGTTCACCCGGATGTTCTTTACAATAGGCCACCAGATCATCCAGTGTTTCAAATGGAGAATTCTTTGGCACACACAAGTAGACCGGAGACAAAAGATCTGCACCCGCCAGCACACTGAAATCCTTCGTAGGATTCAGATCATGAATTCCCGCAAAATAGCTTGTGAACCAGGACGGTGTTACCCACCCTAAAACACTGCCATCCTTTGGTGCTCCTGCAATGGTATTGTAACAAACCGCACCATTTCCTTCAGTCTGGTTTACAATTCCATCTTTACCAACGGTTAAAGATGGGATTATAGCAAAAAAGTGGAGAGATTGCAAACAGTGAAAAGTTTTGCTATACTTTTATAAATATTAGAAGGAGGCCTCTATGGATACAGTGGAATTTCGGGATATTGCGTATGTGATGGCTGTATATGAAAACCGGAGCTTTTCAAAAACTGCCGAACAGAAATTTATATCTCAGCCGGCTCTTAGCAAAACAGTTAAAAAAGTAGAGAGGCATCTGGGAATTACTATTTTTAACAGGGGCTCCATCCCTCTCACAGTCACCCCGGAAGGGGAAATGATACTGGAATATTTCCGCAGGATTCAATCCGACTATGGGGAATTGGAACATTACTGTGATACCGTCCGGACGCAGAAAAAGTGCGACCTGACCATTGTATCCCCTTCTTTTTTCTGTACTTATATACTTCCGCCGGTTGTCTCAGATTTCCAGGCTTCCAACCCGGAATATAATATTAAATTGATGGAGACCAATGACAGCGATTTAAGAGAATTCTTAAAAGTCGGAATTGCCGATATTGGCATTTCTGTCGACAGTGATGTGCCGGCATATCTGGAACTTAGAGAACTGAAAAAGGAACTGATTATTCTGGCAGTGCCCTCTGCCTATGAGGTCAACTGTGGACTCGAAGCATTTAAACTGCACTATGACGATATGGTTCATACAAGGATTCAAAGCTGTGAAATTCCCGGGGTTCCCATGGGAGTGTTTTCCAAAGAACGCTTTCTGTTTCTTAAAAAAGGAAATGATATCTGGCAGAGAGGAATGAAAATATGCCGTGATGCAGGTTTTTCTCCCCGGGTTGTAATGGAACTGGATCAGCTTCTGACCGCCTACTATCTGGCGGCCGCCGGGGAAGGAATCACTTTTACCCGCTCCAATATTCCCTGCTATATGGGGTACACGGACAAGCTTTGTTTTTATAAAATAGATCATCCGGATACGACCCGGCCGATACATATTCTTCGAAATGGCAACTGCCGGCTGAACGGAAAACAAAAAAAATTTGTTGAATTTTTAAAACAGTATCCCCTTCCTGGCTTGCGGACATAAACAGACCTTTCATAGTAACCCCCCATGCCCTGCTTAAAGCACCACCATGAATGAAAGTGGGGTTTCCTATGAACCCTCCGGGGGATGTGGTGATTGCCCCATGAGCAGTAAGTATTCCATTTTGAACATAAGTATATGGGGAATTCGATATTAGACTTTTACATTCCGGGATGGTATTGTTAAGTCAAAACAGAGGAGTTTCTAAAAGTGCTCCAATAAAGATATGGAGGTAAAATATATGACAATTAAAGAAAAATTTGAAAGTCTTGGCATCGACAATGCCCCTGGCCAGGAGGCGCTTCAAAAGTCCCAGGCCCTCGATATTCGCGGCGAAAGGCTTCCGGGAGTACCCGTTGACTTTTCCCATGGCGACGTGGATGCCCATACCCCAACGCCGGGCAGCTTCGACATATTTTCAAAAGGAGTGGAAGAGGGAGGTGCACAGGCCTATACCCCGTATCGTGGAAGGAAAATAATCCTTGAACATGTGGCCAAAAGCCTTTCCGCTTTTACTGGCGCCAGGATTGATGCTTCAGAAAATGTAATTCTGACGCCCGGAACCCAGGGAGCGCTCTTCCTTGCCATGGGCGCCAATGTTATGCCTGGCGATAAGGTTGCCATTGTAGAACCCGACTATTTTGCAAACCGGAAAATGGTTGAGTTTTTCGGAGGGGAACTGGCCGCCATTCCCATGGACTATATGTATACAAAGTCTGGTTCCGGAATCAATCTTAAGGCATTAGAGGAAAGCTTTGAAAACGGGGTTAAAGTATTCCTTTTCTCCAATCCCAACAACCCTGTCGGATGTGTATACTCTTATGACGAGATTGTGACCATTGCCGCTCTCGCCAAAAAATACAATGTAACACTCATTGTAGATGAGCTTTATTCAAGGCAGGTATATCCGGGTATTTCCTATACTCACCTTTGCGCCCAGAAGGAAATTCCTGAAAATCTTGTTACCATCATCGGACCGTCAAAAACAGAATCATTAAGCGGCTATCGTCTCGGCGCCGCGTTTGGAACAGCTGAAATCATTGATCGCATGGAAAAGCTTCAGGCAATCATGGCGCTGCGGTGCAGCGGCTATAACCAGGCGGTTTTCATGACATGGTTTCGCGAGCCTGAAGGATGGATGGAAGCACGTGTGGCCGCCCACCTGGAAATCCGGAATGCCATCATGGAAAAACTGAACGGCATCCCCGGCGTTTCGGCAAGACCCACCGAAGGCGGCAGCTACCTGTTTGTAACCATACCAGAGCTGGATGTTTCTCTCCACCAGTTTATTCGCATTCTCCGTGAGATGGCCAATGTAACTGTAACCCCGGGAACAGAGTTCGGTCCGGGCTTCTTGCATCAGTTCCGGATTAATTTCTCTCAAAACAAAGAAAATGCAGTTGCTGCGATTGAGCGCCTGCTTGTGATAATGGAACGCTACCGGAAAAAGCAGGGAGACGAGGCATAACCAGGAGGATTTTGCCGGATGCCATGCAGATAGTACGCTATGGTAAAATCTGTATAAAACATGTTATAGAATACTTACATAAAAATGATTAAAAGATAAACAATCTTTTGACCGGCTTGTAATGCAGGCGTGCTGATGGTAAAATAGAAATAGGCGAAGGGGCGAGGAGGTGATGCAGGTGAATTCGCATACAGAGGGAGCAGACGGAAATGCAACTGTAACCGTTCCGACTGAGATAGCCCTGAACCTAAAAGTGGCGAATGAGGACAGTTCGGAACGATACGATGCTTCCGCCAGGAATCTTGTTGCGGAGAAGCCAGTATTAGCATATATCTTAAAAAGCACACTTGTTGAATATGCGGGTTACTCTGTGCAGGAAATCGCGGCGAGATTTATTGAGGGCATTCCTGAAGTAAGGGAAATTGCAGTTCATCAGGATCATCCGGACAGAGGAAACGCATCTAAGTACAAACCTGATGGGACGATGAGCGGCGAAGATAAGGTCGAGGGCATCAGCACTGTGGAGAAATCGCAGCGGGATGGCGCAATCTACTATGATATCCGGTTCATTGCCATGATTCCACAAAGTGGAGAATTGGTAGACATTTTTGTAAATGTTGAAATTGAGAATAATGATACTCCTGGATATCCGATTACGAAACGCGGCCTATACTATGGTTCGAGAATGCTCTCCTCTCAGCGAGGTACAGTGTTCAAGGATCAGGAATATGGGAAGATAAAACGGTCTGTGAGTATCTGGATATGTGAGGATGCAGCGGATTATCGTTCTGATACCATCAATGAGTACCATATTACGGAAGAATGTATGCGCGGAGATTTTCATGAAGCAAAAGAAAATTACGACCTGATCACTGTGGTGATCTTAAGACTTGGTAAGTATGGAGAGCAAAGCGAGGATGATGCAATCCGGTTGCTCAGCAAGATGTTCTCCATGGAGCGAAGTTATGAGGAAAAGATATCGGCCTTGTCTGATGAGTTTAAAATACAGGTGACGAAGGAAATAAGCAAGGAGGTGCTCAATGTGTGCAATTTGAGTACAGGTGTTTACAATAAAGGATATAACAGCGGATATGATTCGGGAATATCAGATGGCGAAAAGAAAGGCGAGATAAAGAAAGCCAGGGAGACGGCTTATGAACTTGCCGATATGGGATTGCCCATTGAAAAGATTGCAAAAGCTGTGAAATTCAGCGTCAGCGAGATTAATAAATGGATTGAAGAACGGCTTGCAACTTTGTAAGCGTGGTCCCTGTGGAGAGAAGTATGTCCGCGGGGGCCTTTTTATAACTTGTTCAAAGAGAAGACATCTGGGTAACAAAAAATGGTAAAACAGTTGCTAAACTGATCAACCCGAATGTTTCAGCTGTTGATTCCATCTCCGGTATCCTTGCTGGAAAGATCCCGGCAGACCTTGACAGACATTCCCTCAGAGAGGAGAGGCTTTCTAAATAGGCACTTGATGACTGATACAAATATCATTTTAGATGTACTGATCCACAATGATGAATTCAGAGGAATTTCTAATGCTTTTTGATAACAAGTAAGGTTCATTGCAGTAATTTCACAGAGTGGAGAATTGGCAGATGGTGGATGAAGGAATGATTCTGATTTATGCATATATCAAACAATTTCGCAATTATATGGAACAGGAAATTTGTTTTGACAGCAGCTATCACGTGAATTTTTCTGATGGCCGGCTTTCCATTTCTTTTTGTGGAAAAAGTCCGGAGGAAGAGCTGATCCGGGGGTCTGGAAAGCCGGATAATCTTCATTTGCTTGTGGGAAAAACCGGCTCAGGAAAGACAAACCTCCTCCAGCTCATTGGCTCCGGTTATGATACCAGGTCTCAAAGAAAGTGGGATGGTGAGGAAGACTCCTATTTCCTGCTTTATAAGATCAATGAAACAGAATTCTTTCTGGAAATATGTGATGTGGATATCCGGCAGTTTCCTGCGAAAAAGATACGTGAAGATAAGACCATGCCGGATTTGATAAAAGAAAATGCCCGGCGCGTGGACACACTGAGGACTGTGCGCTTTTCTATAAAACGGCCGCTTGCCGTGGGAGAAACAACAGATGTTTTTAAGGAAATTCAGGAATATGGATACAAACCGGAAATTCCCGGTCTTCCGGCCAGAGATATGGCTCTGGTTGTAAATTGTTATGATATTCATGCTTTTGTCCGGCCGCCTTATGAGGATGAAAGGCGGATACATGATGCTCAGTCCGGTTCCTGGATTACCAGAATGATACTTCCCTATCACCGGACCTCTCTTTGGAGAGTATGTGATTACATAAGAGATTATCTGGCAAATGTGGAGCCGGGGGATGGAAAACGAAAGGTATCCCTGGTTTTGTCGACTCATAATTTCGCCGAAAAATACCCGTTGAAACTGCCAGAGGCAGTGGATAAGGAATACTGGACCTTTTATGAGATAAAACAGGATGAGCGGCGTGCGGCTTTTGACGAAGACGCGAGGAAACGCCTGAACGGCAGAAAAAAGAAGAAGGAACTTACAAATAAGCAGATGTTCCTCCATGATCTGTGGGCGGACTATGGGAAATATTTAAGAAAATGGGCGGAGAAGATCCGGAACTATACGGCAGAAGAAGAAATCCCGGAGGAAAATCTGGACTATTCCGGTACTCGGAACGTTTATCAGGAATTTATGGATTATTATGCAAAAAAAGAATACGGCGAAGACATTGACGCATCAGAGCTTCCGGACGGCGAGAAGCTTTCTATTGTGAAGCGATGCATCTGGCTGGCGGAATATATCGACCGGAAGGATACCGGCAATCCCCATGGACTGCTTTGGCAGATTATGGATGATGTCAAGGATATCGGAAACTTTCTTTCAAAGCTGGATGAAAAATATTTTACAATTGATACATGTACCATTCCGGTAGTCGACATGGCATTGCCAAAGTACCAGGAGCTTTTTGAGGATTTGTTTGAGCGAATGGAGCAATATACTCCCGATGACGCCGGTATTTTTACAGAAGCGCTTCTGCCATATGAACTGACCTGTTTAAGTACGGGGGAATACCAGTATGCGAAGGTTCTCGGAGGGATGGAGGATTATCTGGCTGTTTTTGCACGCAGCAGGGGCCAGAAAAGAAATCTGGATAAGATCATACTCCTGGACGAACCGGAGGCATATATGCACCCGGAGCTGGCACGGCAGTTTCTCTCCCGTCTCTACCAGATCATGGGAAAGCATTCAGATTCCGGCACCGTGCAGGTCATCATCAGCACCCATTCCCCCTTCATGTTGTCGGATGTGCTCCCACAGGAAATCACACGTCTGGACATAGACCGGGCATCGGGAAATGCCATTGTAAAGAATGGATCAGAAAAGGAATATTTCGGAGCTAATATTTACACGATTCTGGCCGATGGCTTTTTCCTGGATTACACTATTGGCGAATATTCCAGAAACTTTCTCCAGAATACATATTTGAAACTTATAGCATGCAGGAGGCAGAAAATGTCCAGGGCAGAAGGAATGCCGGAGTTTCTGGCATCCGTCCGGGATATGGTTCCCCATATCGGCGACCGGCTGATTCGAAAAGCCTTTGAAATTGCACTGGAAGAACTGGATACTTCTGAAAGTTTTGAATAATATGATACCAGGGGCAAAGCACTTTTTCCCCTGCGTCATGATATAAAGGAAGGTGTACGTATGATAAGAATTCCGATCAGTCCGGCCCGTCTGGCCAAAGCGTGTGATGCCCACGGAGCCGCTGTAACTGCATATGTAAAAAGACAGACCAGAGAATACCGGAAAAAATTGTATGGCGAAATTACAAAGCTCATGCCGGCAGGCAGCGATTTTGACACCGCCGATAAAAATGGCGACTGGAAATGGCTTACTGATTTTATTCTGGCGGATATGGATACTTTGAGGAAGCTGGTTACCTCCCCCGCGGCTCTTCAGTTTGATGAGTTTCGGAAGCTGTACTCCGGTTATTTCGGCGCAGGAAGCCAAAAATATGTAGACAGTGTCACAAAATACAATGCTTATACCTTTATTAAAAATATTGGGCTTACAGTGTGTCCGTATTGCGAAGAAGAGTACCTGGATGTCATTGAAACTTCTGAGGGCGGAAAGAAGCGCACCCTTGAGATTGACCATTTTTTCCCGAAAGGGAAATATCCCGCTTTGGCGATGTGTTTTTTTAATCTGGTTCCCAGCGGACAAAACTGTAACGGGCTTAAGCTGGAAGCAGACCTTGGCATGAGCCCTTACGAAGATGGCATTGATGAATGTACATACCTGTATCCGGATCTTCCCGTGGGTATCAATATGGAAAATGTCCCGGTCGAAGACTGTACGATTCATTTTCACCCAAAAGCCGGAATGGTACAGAATGTTCAGGTTCTGTATCTGGAGGAAAGATATAAAAAGTATAAAGATAAGGCGCATAAGTATCTGACGCTTAAGCAGCAGTACAATGACGAGAAGATTGAAGAGATGGTAAGACAGGGATTTTTCAAAAGCAAGGAACTTGCTTACCGGTTTCTTTATGAGGAACCTCTGGTGGATGATGGAAAGCAGAAGCTTCTGACGAAGCTTAAGAGGGATATTACGGGGAGGAAATAAAAGAAACTCTGTCACTGTTTGATGGCAGCCCGGAGCCGGCACCACAATGAGGCCAGAGCATGTCCTGTCTGAACTCCGTTTCGGCCGGTTCCTGACAGGCGTCACTGGAGTTTAAAGGCTCCGTAGACAAATTTGGTTGCAAATGGCGTAACAGTTACTAAATGGCGCTCAAAATGGCCGTATTCTCTTGTAAATCCAGTGCTTTTATGGTAGTCTAAGAGTATCTTAATGATGGGTGCTTTGATTTTTTGCCGCTTTCGTCAGAGAGGTTATTAAAAATTATCGGAAAGGTTAATTCAATGGATCCTAAAGTATTATTTGTAAAGCAATTTCTGGCAACATTATTTATTGATAAGGTAGGCACAATACCGATTAATAATGCCCTGTTTAAGCAGGGCATGGATCGGATGGCTGAATATTTTGATACCAACAAAGAAAATTTTGGTCCGTATGTCAATAAGTTGGATTTGCTTTTTCTAAAATATTCGACACGGGGAGATTACAGCCAGTTTTCAAAAGTGATTGAAAGCTTTAATGGACGTCTGGTGTCTCTGGAGAATCCATACTATGTAAAAGCCAATATCCGGTTGGAAAAAAACTATGCAGATGAACTGGTTCAGGACAACGAGCTTGGTATTGACAGGAAGATTATGCAGGAACTTACGAATCAATTTAGAATTGGAGCCGGTCTTTCATAAGAAAAATTTGGAGATATGCCATGTCATTCTACGATTTATTTGAGGAAGAGCCCTTTAAGGAAGTATTTAAAGAGGTAGAAGCGTTTACCAGCCGGAAACTGAAGGACTATAACGATCATCTTGAAAATATTAAGCTAAGCAGTCGGAATAAAGAAATTTTTGATGCTGTATGGGGAAACATTGAGTTTTCTGCCGGTGAAATCTACATTTTGGATTCTCCGCTTTTGCAAAGACTTCGTAAAATAAAACAGCTTGGACTGGCATATTTTGTATATTGCGGAAGTGATTACTCACGCTTCTATCATACGACCGGTGTGGTTTTTCTTGCCGACAGAATGGCCATTTCTTTAAACAAATGCAATATCAATTCTAAAAAAGACCAGGATTACTTTAAAGCAGTCGTACGTCTGGCTGCAATCTTCCATGATGCCGGGCATATGTTCTTAAGTCATGTTTCTGAACACTATTTTGGAAAAAGTCCTCTATACCCCCGTCATGAAACCATCAGTGAAATGCTGGAGGAATTTGAACGCCGTGGGAGAAAAAGTATTTCTCTGCATGAGCTTTTAAGCTGCATGATCGTAAACACCCCGGAAGTAAAACGTCTTCTTGAGTGTGTTGGAAAGAGACTTGAGGGTATTTTGATAGATTCCGATGACAGTCTGGAAGCGTTGGTGGAGTATATTTCAAGCCTCATTGCCGGTGTCCCAGTTGACAGGAGTATATTGCCATACAGCAGTATTATTAATGGGCCAATCGACGCGGATAAATGCGATTATCTCTCCAGAGATTCCCATGTCACCCGCGTTCCTGTTGCAGTGGATATTTCCAGGCTGACCCAGAAGCTCAGTGTCGTGGAGACACAAGAAATCAATACCTCTGATTTGTGGCATATGGATTCTGATTCTTCGAAGCCATTTTATGAACTGGCAATCGCGGATTCCGCCGAAAAGGCGTTATTTCAGTTAAGCATTGCCAGGACGATTATGTTTGACAGTGTCTATTACCATCATAAAGTATTAACTGCTGAAACAGAACTGAGGGGGCTATTAAACCAACTGTCAAACCTAAACGAGCCTGTTTTTACATCTTTTTCAGAAATTCTGGAATATACAGACAATGACTTCAACCGGTATTTCTTTGAACAATTAATGTTCTCGCGGAAAAAAGCGGATGTTGAAAAAATTCAAAAAGTGCAGCGTGAATGGGAGGATATCTTCAGTCGGAATATGGCAAAAAGAATTGCCTGTATCATGCCGGAATTTCTTCTGGGGACCCAGAGCGCAAAAGAGCACTTATTTGATGATGTTCTGACAAACTTAAATTCAGGAGCAGAAAAAAATTTACTGAAATGTCTGAAAGAACAATATCGGGAAATCAACCTGCTTTTGGGAAATACGGAGGCTTTGGAAGAGGAGAATAATATTTTTATTATCCAACCGCCCAATATTCTTTATGGACACAGCAAAATACAGGTTCCCATCAACCTGAATAATAGAAATAAACGTGAATTTCGTGGTTATGAACTTGTCAGCAGCCGCGAGACCAGCAGCTCTGCCTCATATTTTGTAACCAATGCCGAAAATAAACATCTGATGTACCTGGCGCTTGAGAAAGTATTGTATAACCAATATCATGTCCTTTTGAAAGACGAATGCTCTGCGTGCGGAAAATTTAACCAGAAGGATTCCAGAAAATACTATACACGGCTGCTGGAGAAAGGGTATTATGATGATACTCCGGGGTTAGTGCAGGATTCCATTCTTTATCAATACATACAGGAGACACAGATTCAGCAGGTAAGGGAAAAATTTTCCACCTATGAGGGTCCCAATGGCTATCTGGTCGGAGCCGAAGAAATCCGATATTTCTTTAAGCAGATCATATGTGCCTGTGAGAAAAAGACGAAGGCCAGAAAGCTTGTGCAGGGAATATACCGTCTTTTAATGATTTCTACATTTTTAGACAGAAATTTTATTGTCCATAATCTGACCATAATGCTGCAAAAGGAAGCCATGAAAGATGACGAGATCCTGATTCTCCCTTTAGGAGGTCCAGGTGACAGCGGAAAACATATCATGTATTATTTTAATGATATTAACCTGGATAATAAGAATATTATAATAAAAGAAAATCTTCCGGAAATTCTGGCTGACGACGATAGAATGACGGTGGTGTTCTTTGATGATGGCTCTTATTCTGGGACGCAGCTGCTTTCCATTATGCAGGAATATATGGGAGTGCCTGCCTCAAAACGGGCAACTTCGGAGCATCATGTGGAAACACTGGAACCCAGATATCGTGACCGGCTTAAGGCAATGACGGTGATATACTGTTACCTTATGTTCAACCCCGAAAACCAGCCTGATATAGAAAAGGCTTTACATGCACTTGGCATAGAAAACGTAACATTCCTATATGCCGAAAGTATGGCTGACCGTCTCTTAGAGCAGGCAGATATATTTGAGAGTACCGAACAGCAGCTGCTGATTAAAAGTTTTCTTGAGAATGTTGGATATGATCTTATCATTTCACAGAAAAAACGGAATGGCATCTTTTCAGAAAACTGGAGTGAGGAACGGGCACGAAACTCGGCTCTGGGATATAACAATTCTCAGCAGATGGTATTTTTAAAAGACAGTGTACCAACTTATACGATTACACCTTTCTGGTATGAAGGAACGTATCGGGAGATGCAGTGGAGGCCTTTATTTAAGAGGACGGTGAAGGATTAGATAGAAGGAAATCGGCTTTTCCAGATGCGAGATGTACTCAAAGAAAAGGATGCTTCGCTGGATGATGCCAGGCTAAAAATCAAGCGGTTGCAAAATTACTTTTTTGCACGGGGTGAAATACCCGAAACGGCCAGTGTGCTGTCTACATTATATCTGGCGAAACTCCGCAGGATATTCGTTCATCGGCAAGGTGGATTTTTGACGACGCTGCGGTAGCTGCGGCTAGAAAATCCAACGCAGCAGATGGGTGAATAGACCAAGAGGTGTTTGCCTGAATATAATGCAGACAGCACACTAAGTGTCATTTGACACTGATAAGAAGTAAAAATATCCCGTGGAAGTTTCTGAGCCCAAAGATACTGGATTCCATGGGGTACTTTTTATAGGGCAAAAAGAGCACCTTTACTAACTGGTAAACCAGTTAAGTGTATGTATTGAACATATTTGAATTCAAACATATTGAAAGAAAGATTCTCTGAAAAAGGCCAAGGCCGGATATGAAACAAAAAAGGGCTCTTGCAGAGCTTGTAAAAATGTGTAAGGAAAAATGAAAGAGTGCGGTCATAAATAGCAGTAGATCTTATAAAGAAATCTTAGCCTATGTAAGAGGGGAAATGGCTGAATGAAGATACTTCTTTTTGGAATAAGTAATGTTGGCAAAACTACAATTGGAACAATGCTTGCAAAACAGTTGGGTTACAGTTTTTATGATTTGGACGAAGAAGTAAAGAAAGAATTTAAGATGACTCTTGAAGAATTTATACATACAGAAAATCTTCGCTGGAGAGACCAAAAAAGAGGCCGAATCATTAAAAAGATATTGGCGCGGGAAGAAAATATGGTTTTTGCAATTTCACCAATATCTTATACAGACAATTTTGGCAGGCGCATAATTGGAGATGGCATACTTTCAATTGAACTTGTAGATACCCCCGCTAATATATTTGACAGGCTGGTTTTTAGCGATATCGATGATACAATATATAAGGATGATGACTACAAAAATCAACGTCGGGATTATTACATGTCTGATATTAAGACTGATCTTGAATGGTATGGATATGTTTACTCTAAAATAGGAATAAAAAATAGATTTGAGATAAATAATGACTCACCTGAAGCAGCCGTAAAGAGATTAATTAAAGAATATGGGCTAATGTGCTGACCGCATTATATTCAGCCAAACCTCCTTGTCTATTCGCCCATCTGCCGCGTTGGATTTTCTAGCCGTAGCCACCGCTACGCCGTCGAAAATCCGCCTTGCAGATGAACAAATATCCTGCGGAGTTTCGCCAGATATAATGCGGCCAGCACACTAAGTGAGCAATAGACTGTTTGAGTGGTAAAATTTCTGGAAGTTAAGTTTGAATGTATTATCACCACTTTTTTTATCGGATGGTGAAAAAACTTCTCCATAGTACCATAAACAAATAGAAAAGCATGTAAAACAATTATCCGCAGATGCTCCATACTTCTTGAAGTGGATGAAAATCCCCCTGCACATCTGACACAGATGCAGAACGCAAAATCATATAATTATCCGAAATATGCCCTTGTAATTAAAAATCGGTACACTTATAATATGAAAGAGCAGCACTACTCGACCGCATAATAATCTCTAAGAAAGGCAGCCGAAATTGATATACAACGAAAACAGTTGGCTCTTTGAAGATCCTCAGAAAAATGTTGTCCACGATATTACGATTGATGATATCAATCAGCTTTTGAACTATGCAGAACAGGACGACGCGTGGGCGGAAGCTGTTAAAAATGATGTGATTGAAAGGGAGAAGGCAATCCGAAGCGGTACATATACAAAGAAAACGCACTGGCTCCTGGAAGAGTTTCAAATAACACAGATAAGCGGAACGGTGATTCACATGCCATTTGGACTTCGTATTATCACTTTTCCAAGTAAACGGCATCTGTTCCGGGGGGAGATTCAAAATTACCATAAATCAATTCCTTCTCTGAATCGCATACTCAAAGATGACATGGATGAAAAAGAAAAAGAGTTGAATCGTGTGATCGCACATCTGAGAAAATGGCAATTCGCAAATTTAATCTGGAACATCAACATTGTACCGTACTGGGAAGCCAAACTCAGCGATGTAAATTTTGATGCGCTTGCACAGCATTATGGCCTGGCAACGCACTTGATGGATCTCACAAATGATTTTAAGGCTGCGCTTTTCTTTGCAACCTGTAAGTATGTGCCGGAAACAGACTCGTACAGACCTCTCACACAGGCAGATATCGATAAGAATGAAGATACAAAATATGGCTATCTCTTCCACGCTCCGGACTGGACGATTGACTATTTGAATGGCGGGGGATTTACGAAATGGAGCAACGAACATCTTTACAATGGCAATCCGATAGAAATTCCGGATGGAGGCAGGAGATTTTACCTGCAGTCCGGCGATATGGACGGAGTGGCTTTGCAGATTGGATATCAGCCACTACAACGATGTGCCTATCAAAGCGGCTATATCTATCCAATGCAAAATGAACCACCGCTACAAGAAAATTGGCGCTTTGAAAAGCTGCGGTTTCAGCATTCGGCAGAGCTGTCACAGCAGGTATACCAGATGATGGATGGAGGGAAAAAGGTTTTCCCGAATGAGGGCGTTACGGAACTTCATGATTACATTGAACGGATTAAGCACAGCGTTGTGTTTGCAATGGATGAGCTTCAAGCGGCATATGACTGCGATGGGATTGACAGGACGCTCTTTCCTGCCATGGATGATCTGAAGAGAGCGCTTGTCGGTTACACAACCGCAGACGGCGCAGTTTCTATCCAGGATGAGCCGATCGTCTATGATATTCCAAAAAAGATACTTGACGTCGTCAATAACCACTATGATGGGAAAGATTTACTGGCGGCCATCAGGGGCATACTGCATCAAAAGCATCCTGATCAGGAATACAGAAAACAGCGCTGCATCGAAATATACGGAAAGCTGATATGAGGATATATCTATGAGATTCAAATATAGAATAATAACAGCATTGCAGTTTCTGGCATTTGCTTTTTATCCCAAAACCACATTGATTTCCTGTGCAGTTTTTTCAGCGATTGTGATAGCGATACTTGGAATCGTGATGGCGGTTATCCCTCAGGAGTCCGTCTTGTATGACATCGTATTTGCGCTGACCACAGGTGCGGCCGGGTCTTTCTTCGTTTCATTTGTTGTGGAGCTGGCCGGCAATTATAGACATAATAAGCTCGCATGGCATGAACTGCAGGAGTACTACTCAACTGTGATGGAATATGAGAGCCATAAGCAGGTTATGATGCAGCTGACTCCGCATCAGCGGGCGGAAAAGAAAGCTCATGAAGAATTTGTGGCTGTCGGTGGGATAGAGGAGTTGGATAAGTTCGATAAACCACAGGACGTTATTCAGGTAACATGGAATCAATTGCCTGAACTGATTCCGGTTTTCAGGCAGACACTCAATGATAAAAAGGAGTTTCTGAGTGACACGGAAATCAATGAACTGGAAAATATTCTTTCAGATTATCAAAGCATTCAATTTGCCATTCAGGAGCGGATCCTGATGTCTCCGATGACATACGACGCCCTGAATCATCCGGACGAAGATTATTTAAAATCGCTTTATCCAGCGGACGTCATAAAAAATATGCCCGAATGGATGAGAAAGGAACTGTCCCGTAAAGAAAGTCAAAAAGCATGTAAGCAATATGCCAAGGCAATTCTTTCGGATGCATTTCTGCTTTCGCAGTTTATGGAAAACTATGATATATCACAGAATGGCATTGACAGTTACCAGGATGAAATAGACAGACTGGAAGAACAGGAACCGGGAGAACCTGAGGATATCGACTACGATGAACTGGATTTCTCTGAACCGGATGACGAAGAAACATTCCGGAAGCAAAATGAAGAATTTGACAGACAAATGGAATTAGAACAAAGACCGTTCGTAAGCTGGCATTTAAGCAGATGCTGTCAGAACATATCTGAGAGCGTGGATATCCTTGAAAAGAGCATTCTGAAAAAGCCATATTATGGAATGATGATGAAACGCTTCAGGAATTCTGCGGAAGAACCCCACCGCATCGGAATATTCAAAATTTGCATGAGATGCATGCGAAGCATAGTTTCAATACCAATCGGTTTGCGATCACGCTTGTTAGCGAAATAATATGGACGAATCATTTCTACCCAGTATGACCATGGGATGATTTTTTCCATGGCATCAGGGAATTCTTCTTGCTGGGTTTTCTTCTTGCGCTTGGAGTATTTCATATCGGAAAATGTTAGTTGATTCATAGGTATACGACCTTTCAATTGATACCCATATTATATCAAAAATCATGAGGAAATGCATGAATTAATCAGCGTTTCCCTAGATTTTTGATATCCGCTATTTTATTAAACGGTTACTATGAAGATACGGAAGATATGGTCAACTGCCGGGAAAACGGGATTATTCCCCATGTAATAACAGATGACGGAAAAGATGGTTACGAAGTAAACGGTAGATAGTGAGTACCTATACAAAACTGAAGCAAACCTGTATGATAGAAACAGATTTGCTCCAGTCTTTA
>ERZ808044.1181-NODE-1181-length-16433-cov-12.327525_pt1 | contig 16433 bp, 11 predicted proteins | sample MGYA00380195_ERZ808044 | MGnify/ENA primary metagenome ERZ808044 (study PRJEB31490, sample SAMN06133423) | mouse gut metagenome | isolation source: Z7_2 | host: mice | place: China: Chengdu | collected 2015-05 ...
ATCACCACCTCTGACTATATTTTTGCCAGATAGTGATAGACTTATTCTACGTCCAGTAATATTTCTGCGACTTCTTTCAACTCGGTTCCTTCATAAAAATATTGCAGGATCCTATCATAAGTTTCTCCCTCTTTTGCCATCCGATCGGCTGAATACTGACTCATTCCAAGACCATGTCCCTCTCCTCTTGTCGTAATGCGTATCTGTCCGTTGTAGCGCTGTAAAGTAAAACAGCCGGAAGCCAGATTATATCTGCTGCGAAATTCTTCACCGCTGATATTCTCTTCACCGACGCGGACATTCAATACATATCCCGCCGTATCCGTTTCTGTCACTTCTGCATCCATGTCCTCCGCCATCACTGTCTGGATCTGCCTCTTCTCTTCTATATCATAAGGACAGTCCACTATCTTAAGATAAGGATAGTCGTCACTTCCCAGCACCTCCTTCCCGTCCCGGGTACATCCGTTGCTCAGCCTGAAGAATGGTGTCAGCGCAAGCTCTTCTCCATAGAGCAGTACCATCCCTTCCGTGCTCTTCCAGGCGTCCCAAAGCTTACTATAATACCTTGCATATCTGGATCCCCAGGCGTTTTCCATCTGTTTCTGTGTCCAGAATTCCTCTTCCAGCACAGTATCCTTACCCGACTCCCTTATCTTACGGTACACCTCCGTGCGGACCAGAACCGCCTGCGCCCTGAGTGCTTCTTTCTCATAGGATGCCGGTATCTCCTTTGCCAGTACGCCGATACAATATTCTTCGATTGGCATATCAACTTCTTTTTTGCCGCTTTTTACCTTCACACTGGTACTGTCCACATGAGAATATGCCGTGATGCTTGGACCATTCAAAAATACAGTGATCACGTATGGAAGCAATATGACGATGATAAGATAGCATCCTAATTTTTTCAGTTTCAGCCGCATAAAAATACCCTCCCATACACTGTATGGAAGGGTACGTTATTTTATGCATCCAATCTATTCTTCTACTTTTACATCGATCGTTACCGGATTAAGCTTCCAGATCTCATCCACGTATTCACGGATCGTCCTGTCTGAAGAGAACTTACCGCAGCACGCCGTATTCAAAAGTGCCATTTTCGCCCACCGCTCCTTGTCACGGTAAGCCTCCTCCACCTTCTCCTGCGCCTCGGCATAAGCCCTGAAATCCTTCAGGATAAAGTACATATCCGCACGGTCGCTGCCTTTCTTTATAAGTAATGAATTATAAAGATCTCTGTACATCTCCGAATTACCATGTGCATAAGTGCCGTCTACCAGCTGGTCTACTACCCTGCGCACATCCGGGTCACTGTTATAGATATCCCACGGATTATATCCTCCGTTCTGCTCATAATTAATTACTTCGTCAGAGCTCAGGCCAAAGATAAATGCATTCTCAATGCCGACCTCCTCAACGATCTCAACATTGGCCCCGTCCATGGTTCCAAGTGTCGGCGCACCGTTCAGCATAAACTTCATGTTGCCGGTACCAGAAGCTTCCTTAGATGCAGTAGATATCTGCTCACTGACATCAGCCGCCGCAAAGATCCACTCCGCGTTGGATACACGGTAATCCTCAATAAATACTATCTTGAGCTTGCCGTTGATGCTGCGGTCGTTATTCACCACCTCGGCCACAGAATTAATCAGCTTGATAATCTCCTTTGCACGGATATATCCTGCAGATGCCTTCGCGCCAAAGATAAACGTCCTTGGGAAGAAATTCTTCTCCGGATGTTCCTTGATCTGGTTATACAGATACATTACATGAAGTATATTCAGAAGCTGACGCTTATATTCGTGAAGTCTCTTCACCTGTACGTCGAAGATGGATCTCGGATCCACTTCAATTCCGTTATGCTTCTTAATGTATTCTGCCAGACGCTCTTTATTCTTATACTTGATATCCATGAATTCCTTAAGAGCCGTCTCGTCATCCGCATATTTCTTAAGCCCGGACATCAGTGACAGATCCGTGATCCATCCTTTGGTCCCAAGCTTCTCTGTCACCCAGTCGGCAAGCAGCGGGTTGCCGTGCATCAGGAAACGTCTCTGTGTGATACCATTCGTCTTGTTGTTGAATTTCTCCGGCATCATCTGATAGAAATCTTTTAATTCCTGGTTCTTAAGAATCTCTGTATGAAGCCTTGCCACGCCGTTGACAGAATATCCCGCTACAATTGCAAGATGAGCCATCTTCACCTGCCCGTCTCTTAAGATTGCCATCTTCCGTACCTTATTCTCATCTCCCGGGTAGGTTTTGCGGATCTGCTCTACAAATCTGCGGTCAATCTCCTGGATGATCTGGTACACACGCGGAAGCAGCCTTGAAAACAGATCTATCGGCCACTTCTCCAGCGCCTCTGCCATGATGGTATGATTCGTATATGCACAGGTCTTCTTCGTAATCTCCCACGCATCCTCCCATCCAAGTCCTTCCTCATCAAGAAGTATACGCATAAGCTCTGCAACAGCAACCGTCGGATGGGTATCATTCATCTGAATCGTCATCTTCTCATACAGCTTTTTAATATCATCATGGCCTCTCTTATACTTGGCAACCGCCGCCTGGAGGCTCGCAGAAACAAAGAAATACTGCTGCTTCAGTCTCAGCTCCTTACCTGCATAATGATTGTCATTCGGATACAGGACCTCTACGATCGTCTTGGCCAGATTCTGCTGCTCAACAGCCTTATGATAATCGCCCCGGTCAAAGGACTCCAGCTGGAAGTCAACGATCGGCTCCGCGTCCCAGATACGTAAGGTATTCACAACATTGTTATTATAGCCGACGATCGGATAATCATACGGAACTGCTTTTACGGATTCATAGTTCTCCTGCACAAACCGGATCTTACCCTCATCATCATATTCAACACGGATATTGCCGCCAAAACGCACTTCTTTCGCATATTCCGGCCTTCTAAGTTCGAATGGGTTGCCGTTCACAAGCCAGTTATCCGGCGTCTCTACCTGATAACCATCCTCAATCTTCTGCTTGAACATACCATAGCGATAACGGATCCCGCATCCATACGCCGCATATCCAAGGGACGCAAGAGAATCCAGGAAGCAGGCTGCCAGACGCCCAAGTCCGCCGTTTCCAAGAGCCGGATCCGGCTCTTCATCCTCCAGCAGGTTCAGGTTCACGCCCATCTCCTCTAAGGCTTCCTTTACTTCTGTGTATGCAGTCATATTGATCAGATTGTTGCCAAGCGCTCTTCCCATCAGGAATTCCATAGACATGTAATAGACGATCTTCGGGTCATCCTTCTCATACTGCTTCTGTGTAGCGATCCAATTATCAATGATCGCCTCTTTCACGGCATAAGAAACTGCCTGATACAGTTCCTGCTGTGAGACTTCATCAATCTCCTTACGGAACAGATGCTTCACATTCTGCTTTACTTCCTTCTTAAATGCCTCTTTCTCAAATCTCGGATTATACATGTTACCTACCTCTTCCTTATTTTTTTATTTCCTCTCCACACCAAGCGTTACATCCTCGCCGTTAATCTTCCATTCCTTCACATATCCGGCAGGTACCGCCTTTGTAACCTTAAGAGCAAGAGTTTCATCCCCGATCGTATCTGTATTTGCTGCAAATATCGTCTCAGCCTTTTCGGTTCCTTCATAGGTGATCTCAATCTTATCCATCACCTCGAAACCAGCTTCTTTCCGCATTGTCTGCACCTTACTGATAATCTCTCTGACAAAACCTTCCTCAAGAAGCTCCTCAGACAGATTCGTATCCAGTACAACTGTAATCCCATTGTCATTCTCAGATACATATCCTTCCATCTGCGCACTCTCGATCAAAAGATCTTCGCGCAGAAGCGTAATCTCCTGTCCGTCAATATCCAGCTTCAAGGTATCCGAAGCATTCAATTCATCCATGGCTTTATTACCGTCAACCGCTGCCAGGGCCGCCCTGATACCGTTTAACATTTTACCATATTTTGGTCCGACTGTCTTTAGCTGAGGTTTAAAAGAATAGGTTGTAAAATCGCGTACTTCTTGTGTAAATGTTATAGTTTTTACATTCAGCTCATCCTTCACAATCTCCTGGTAGAACTCCGGTAATTCAAAGTCAGCCTTCACATACATCTGCCCGATCGGCTGCCGGTTCTTGATATTCGCGGTATTCCTGCATGCACGGCCCATAACGACCAGTTTAAGCACCTGATCCATATTGGCCTCCAGTTCTCTGTCGATCCAGGCTTCCTTCACCTCAGGAAAATCGCACAGATGAATACTCTCCGGAGCGTCTTTATCAATACTCCTTACCAGATTCTGATAGATATCCTCCGTCATAAACGGGATCATCGGCGCTGCTGCCTTGCAGGCCTCCACAAGGGCGGTATAGAGCGTCATATAAGCATTGATCTTATCCTGCTCCATCCCCTTTGCCCAGAAACGCTCACGGCTCCTTCTTACATACCAGTTGCTCATATCATCCACAAAGTCCTGAAGCGCCCTTGCCGTCTCCGGAATCCTGTAATTCTCAAGATGATTGTCCACGTCTTTGATCAGGGTGTTAAGCCTGGACAAAAGCCATCTGTCCATAACCGATAATCGGTCATATTCTAACGTATACTTTGTTGCATCAAATCCGTCGATGTTCGCATATAATACAAAGAATGCGTAAGTATTCCACAATGTTCCCATGAACTTGCGCTGCCCCTCTACCACAGCCTTTCCATGGAAACGGTTCGGAAGCCACGGCGCGCTGTTCACATAGAAATACCACCGGATCGCGTCGGCTCCGTATTTCTCCAATGCATCAAAAGGATCTACAGCATTTCCCTTGGACTTGCTCATCTTCTGCCCCTTCTCATCCTGCACATGCCCAAGGACAATAACATTCTTATACGGCGCCTTGTTAAAGATCAGTGTTGAGATCGCAAGAAGGGAATAGAACCATCCGCGGGTCTGGTCCACAGCCTCGGAGATAAAATCTGCAGGGAACTGCTTCTCAAAAAGTTCCTGGTTCTCAAACGGATAATGGAGCTGTGCAAACGGCATCGCCCCGGAATCAAACCAACAGTCAATCACTTCCGGCACACGGTGCATCTCCTTGCCGCAGACCGGACACTTGATCGTTACCGCGTCGATATACGGGCGGTGCAGCTCAATATCCTCCGGGCAGTTATCCGACATCTCTTTAAGCTCTGCGATGCTTCCGACAGAATGCTGGTGTCCGCACTCACACTCCCAGATATTCAGCGGAGTACCCCAATAACGGTTCCTGCTGATTCCCCAGTCCTGTACATTCTCAAGCCAATCTCCGAAACGCCCCTTGCCGATACTCTCCGGGATCCAGTTGATCGTATTGTTATTGGCGATCAGATCCTCCTTCACATCCGTCATCTTGATAAACCAGGATTCACGTGCATAGTAGATCAGCGGAGTATCACATCTCCAGCAGTGCGGATAGCTGTGCTCAAAATTCGGCGCCGAGAAAAGCTGCCCTCTTGCCTCCAGATCCTTTAAAACTTGCGGATCCGCCTTTTTGACAAATAATCCGGCAAACGGGGTTGACTCTGCCATATTACCCTTCTCGTCCACCAACTGGACAAACGGCATGTCATATTTCCTGCAGACCTTCGCATCATCCTCACCAAATGCAGGCGCGGTATGAACCACTCCTGTACCGTCTGTCAGAGTAACATACTCGTCACAGATCACATAGAACGCTTTCTTATGCTGATTCGCAATCCCGTCCGCGGCACACTGGTACAGCGGTTCGTATTCTTTATATTCCAGTTCTTTTCCCTGATAGGTCTCAAGCACTTCATACGCACTCTCTCCCTCCTTTGCCAGAGGGCCAAGCACCGTATCAAGAAGCGCCTGCGCCATGTAATAAGTGTATCCGTCGATGCATCTGACCTTGGCATAAGATTCTACAGGGTTGACACAGAGTCCCAGGTTTGACGGCAGTGTCCACGGCGTTGTCGTCCACGCCAGAATATAAGCGTCCTCATCCTTCACCTTGAAACGTACGATAGCCGAACGCTCCTTCACGTCCTTATACCCCTGCGCCACCTCCTGGGCTGAAAGAGGCGTGCCGCAGCGCGGGCAGTATGGCACAATCTTGAAGCCCTTGTACAGAAGCCCCTTGTCCCAGATCTTCTTTAATGCCCACCATTCGGATTCGATAAATTCATTATGATAGGTAACATACGGGTTCTCCATATCTGCCCAGAAGCCGACCGTGCCGGAGAAATCTTCCCACATGCCTTTATATTTCCACACACTCTCCTTGCACTTATCGATAAACGGCTCCAGTCCATATTCTTCGATCTGCTCCTTGCCGTCAAGCCCCAGAGCCTTCTCAACCTCCAGCTCCACCGGGAGTCCATGGGTATCCCACCCGGCCTTCCTTGGCACTTCATAGCCCTTCATCGTCCGGTACCGCGGGATCATATCCTTGATCACACGCGTCAGCACATGCCCGATATGCGGCTTACCGTTGGCTGTCGGCGGTCCGTCATAAAACATGTAGATCTCGCTGCCCTCCCGCTGCTCCATACTCTTCTCGAAGATATGGTTCTCTTTCCAGAACTTCTCGACATCCTTCTCCCTGTCCACAAAGTTCAAATCTGTTGAAACTTTCTTGTACATATAAACCTCCTTCAACTTACATTAATGACAAAAAAACTTCCATCCTGAATAGGACGGAAGCTGCGCTTACGTTTATAAACCACCTAAACATACCATCATATGCCTTCCCTGTAACGGAGGACTCCCGTCAGTATCTACTTGACTTTTCTATCATACTTCTGCAAATATCATAAACAAAGAATCTTTCGACAACTGCAGCTCAGAAGTGATGTTCAAACATACCTTACTTGCACCGGGCTTCCACCGTCCCCGGCTCGCTGTATCGTTCTGATATGATCTACTGTCTTCGTCATTGCTTTTTGTGTGTTTCCTATTATAGTAAAAAACCCCTTGAATCGTCAAGAGGTTTTTCTTTTTTTACGTTTTCTTTTCCTTCTGACAGAAATCAATACCGCCATGACTATCACCAATATCACCAGAAGTCCTGCTGCCCCGGCGAGAATATATTTCTCTGTACGGGGCTTATCTTTCAAAAAACCAACGACTTTCGAAAGCACGTTTGTGTCCTTTGATACGGCCTCTTCTTCGGCGTCGCTGTCTTCGGTCTCAGGAAGCGTCTCTTCTTCCTCCGGCGCTGCATTACGCGCATCCATATAAGACTGGCTTAACATAACACGGACACTTCCCAGGAGATTCCCGCCGTACCGATACTCCATGGTTCCCTCATTGGCCACATCGCTGTCAGGTGTGAGCGTCTTCTCCAGATCATCGAACTCTACACCGTTCGGAAGCATGACCCTGCCTTCTTGCTCCTGCAGGCTTAAAACCTCCGCCACATCCTCCGAAGTCTCCCGCTCTGCCGCGGAAACCTTACTGAAATTCCCAAAAGCATAGTCAAGAAGATTCTTCGTATCCGGATAGATATTCTTACCGTGAGTCTTAAGCACCACGCACACCAACTGCATACTCCCGTTATCCGCCATAGTAACAAGTGTGGACAGGGCGTCATTCGTATAGCCGGTCTTGCCGCCGATCGCATATTCATAGTAATTGGGATCTCCCTGAACCAGCATCTTATGGTGCTGCTGGAAAATATGTTCTTCCGTCGTCTCTGATGCCGGTATGGTATACTGATAAGTCTGTGCAATTGTAAAAAATTCCGGGTGCCGAAATAGCTCCCGCCCGATCAGCGCCATATCCCTTGCACAGGTATAATGATTCGGGTCGGGAAGACCGCTTGTATTCGTGAAGTTAGAATTCATTCCGCCCAGTTCCTGACATCTGGCATTCATCCTCTCCACAAACCAATTATAATCAAATCCCGCATTCTTCCCCACATTCTCAGCAACTGCATACGCCGCCTCGTTTGCCGAAGCAAGAAGCGTCGCATATAACGCCTGTTCAAGCGTGATCAGATTCCCTTCTTTCATACCGATAGAAGAATCTCCAGGCTGCAGAAAGGCTACACAATCATGAGAAAAAAATACCGGATCCGCAAGCTGCCCGTTCTCCAGCGCAACCAATGTCGTCAGTAACTTAGTAATACTTGCCGGGTAAAAATGCTCGTCAATATTCTTCGCGTATAATACGGTTCCTGTCTCTACATCCATCACAATGGCTGCTTCCCCGTATGTTCCCGGCCCCTTGGGCCAGCCTTCCCACTCATTTGACTGAACCGGTATCGCATAGACTGCATCCAGTTCCTGTTTAAGCTTCTCTTCTTCCGTCAGTTCCTCCGGATTGCCTTCGCCATCCTGTGCCGGCTGTCCTGCTTCATTTGGCTGCCCGGCCTCGCCGGCCGGCGCCTCGGTGGCAGAAACGGGAATTCCCCCTATGCCGATCAACAGCACTGCTGCCAGCACCACAGCCAGCAGCCGCTTTTTTCGCTTCATCTTACGCATCCTCCCCAGGCATTGCTATTCATATATTCTGTACCGTAACAGTCCAGAGCCCTTGACAAAATTATGATTGAGACACTGTACTCGATATTTTCTTCAGATAATAAAAGCCGAATGCAGGAATATTAACCCCTTTTGCTTCCATCTCTTTACCGGAAATAAGATCAACATACATACCGTCTACTTCATTGATCCATGCAGTCTTATCATACTCGCTGAAATTAAATAACCCGATCAGCTTCTCACCTTCATAATATCTCCCAATACCCAGCACACCGGCCTCCCAGGTATCGATGGTCCAGGTATCCGCATAAGATACAAATACCTTCTCCGACTTACGTATCCTCTCCAGCCGATCCAATCTCGCAAATACCCTGCCCTCTACAGTGGCCGGATCATCAATATTCCGGGCAAGGTCCCACCGCATCGCACCGCGGTGGATATAGCGGGAATCTTCCGCTTTATTCGGATCCTTCTTATAGGTATAATCATTGACCTGTCCAATCTCATCACCGCTGTAAAGCACCGGGATCCCGGACTGCATGAACATATATGCATGGAGCATGACATCCTTATCGATCGCCTTCTCCATCGCTGCTTCATCCTGCTCAAACCCTGCCTTCTCAATACCGCACATAGATGCAGTAGTTCCGCAGAACCTGGCGTCGCCCGTAACCGGGTCTGCATTGTACAGCTCGCCGCGGCTGGTACTGTCACCCACATACCCCTGGAAATAATCATTCAGATATTGCTTATGCGGGCGCTCTCTTAAGCCCTCCTTCTCCAGAGACGCATAATCCAGTCCCCATCCGATGTCATCATGGCAGCGCAGATAATTCAGGAACACATATTCCTTCGGCAGACCGTTGACAATATCAAGCTGCTGCCGCAAAAGCCCGGTATCCCTGGTCGCCACGGTATGCCACGTGGTTGCCATCGTTGTTACATTATACAGCATATGGCACTCCGGTTTCTCCACCGTACCAAAATACGGAACCACCTTCTCCGGCTCCATCACCACCTCGCCGAGAAGCAGTACACTTGGGCACACGATCTCACTGATCATACGCATCATGCGGACAACCGTATGTACCTGCTTAAGATTCCTGCAGGAGGTATTCAATTCCTTCCATATATACGGAACCGCGTCGATCCTGATAATATCAATTCCCTTATTCGCAAGATAAAGGAAATTATACATCATCTCATTAAACACCCTTGGATTCTTATAATTCAGATCCCACTGGTACGGATAGAATGTCGTCATGACAAAATGCTCCGCATCCGGAAGCCATGTAAAATTCCCCGGCGCAGTCGTTGGGAATACCTGCGGTACAGTCTTCTCATATTCCGCCGGGATCGAATAATTATCGAAGAAGAAATATCTGCTCATATACTCTCCGATTCCCTGGCGCGCCTTCTTCGCCCACTCATGATCCTCAGATGTATGGTTCATGACAAAATCCATGCAGACATTGATGTTCTTCCTGTGACACGCTGCCGTAAGACTCTCCAGGTCCTCCATACTGCCAAGCTTCTCCTGTACCTTCCTAAAATCAGCTACGGCATATCCTCCGTCCGAACGTCCTTCTACCGTATCCAGGAACGGCATCAGATGAATATAATTCACATTGCTCTTCTCAAGATAATCAAGCTTCGACTCCACACCCTTCATGTTGCCGGCAAAATTGTCGATATAGAACATCATCCCCAGCATATCGTTCTGCTTATACCAATCCGGGCATGCTTCTCTCTTATGATCGATCTCCTTCAGACCTTCGTTACGTTCTTCATAAAAACGGTACAGATTATCGCACAGCTCTGCAAACATTGAACCATTGCCGTATAATTCCATATAGAGCCATTTTAATTCATCCAGATGCTTCACAAACCTCTTCTCAAAGACCGCACGCCTGAGCGCCTTCTCCTCGGCCTCCTTGGCCTCTCTCTTCGCAGCCTCCTCCGCTGCTTTTCTGGCAGCTTCTTCTTCCGCGGCCTTTCTGGCGGCCTCCTCCGCGGCTTTCTTCTCCGCTTCCTCTGCGGCCTTTCTGGCGGCTTCCTCCGCAGCTCTCTTTGCCGCTTCTTCCGCGGCCTTTCTGGCGGCTTCCTCCGCAGCCTTCCGAGCTTCTTCCTCTACGGCTTTTTTCGCTGCTTCTTCTTCCGCCGCCCGCCGGGCTTCTTCGGCCTTTCTCTTTGCTTCCGCTTCTTCCTCTGGCTTCTCTGAAGCTTCTTCCCCAATTGCTTTCTTCGTCTCTACTGTCCCGTCCTTCTCAACCTCTCTCTGCGTCGTCATAACCGTCTCCGCTTCCTGGGCTTCCACTCCAGCACTCTCCAGCTTCTCTTCTGCCGGCTTAACATTTGATTCCGCCACATTCTGCCTCGTCATACTCACATTCTGCTTTGCTGTAGCCTTCTTACGCTCTTTTCTTGATTTCTTTGCCATAGTATTTCCCCATTCCACATTTTCTATCATATATTGCTCCTAATATACAACAACCATATTATACTAGAATTACCGGAAAGTGTAAAGTTCATTCCCGAAATGTCAGCTCTGACACCTAAATTTATCTTAATCCAAAAACAGGCGGTTACAGAAACTTTCCGAACTCGAAAAAGACAGGAAATCTTTTCTGATTTCCTGCCTGTGCATACCGCTGGCAACCAGCGGATTATTTGATTTTTTGACGGGCAATTCCACCAAAACGGGCAATATCTGCCCTCTGGCAGAGGTTTGAATGTTGTGTTCAATTGATTATACTAACTGCATAACCTCGATTTCAAGTTCTTCTAATTCATCAAGTGACAATGACGGAACGCAATCCGCAATTTCATCAAGTGACATTTTACCTTTTTTAATCAATTTTTTTGCTGTTTCCCTTGCGCTTTCCTGCACCGCTTCATGCCGCTCGCTCTTGATAAACGACTTCAATATCTGTTCTTCATCAAACAAACTCATCATAATCGTCACAACCTCCTTTTCCCTGTCAAGTAAATATTCCCTTAAAACATTCCTGTCCTTGCATATGCGGATTGTTTCAGTAACCGCTTTTCTCGTCATTCCATACTGTTTTCAGGATTCATATGCATTCCTAATGGCTGATTAAAATCGAGGAATGAATGTTGTAACTTATCAAGATATTTATTGGTCTCCCTGCTTGTATATTTTTAAGGTTATCTGCACGAAAAATGAACGATTAATTTCTATTATCTTGCAAGTATTATACACCATATAGCCAGAAAAGTCAGTAAAATCAGTCATTTCAAGTTTAATTAGCAGGCACTATTTATCACCATTGAACTCTTTAATGGCATCAACCATAGCTATGATATTCTCAATCGGTGTATTCGCCTGAATATTATGGATAGTGCCGCATATATATCCGCCATCTTTAGAAAAAATCTCAAGCCTCTGAAGTACCTGTTCACGTACTTCTTCCGGTGTTCCAAACGGCAAGACTCTCTGTGTATCAACGCCACCTCCCCAGAATACAATATCTTTTCCAAATGTATCTTTCAGTTTCTGTGGATCCATCCCTTCCGCAGAACACTGAACTGGGTTCACTGCATCAAATCCACATTCAATCAAATACGGAAGAATTGGTAAAATACCACCACACGTATGTTTCAGTGTCTTCCATGTTGTATTTTGATGAATCCAGTCATTCATTTTTTTATAATATAACATATAAAATTCCTTGAATATTTTCGGATCCATCAACGGACCTCGCTGCGTTCCAAAATCAGCACCGCACAGATAGAAAATATCGATATCGGATCCAAAAGCGGCCCAGTATTTCTTAAAGCTCTCAATTGCAATATCTGTACCTTTTTCGAAAACTTCATGTACATAATCGGGATAAAGAAGCGGAGCCGTATACCATTCAGATATATCACGGATTCCTTTCGGATCTTTCAGATTCGCTCCCGGAATATTGTTTGCATCGCCTAACCCAAAATACCCTGGACTTACCTGAATTGCACGATTATAACCTCTTACCTCGTCCAAAACTTTTTTGTGATATGCAATCTGGGCTTCAGATACACGTGTATAATCTTCTGTATTATCCTCAGGATCTGCCTGATCTTCATCAAATTCTGGAGTTCGCGTCAAATTATCAAAATAAAAGCCATTTGCCGGCATATGCCCGCTGGGAACGCAGGAAGCATCGCCTTCAGGATATACATAATATCCACCATTTCCATCCTCTTTCACAGTTGCATTCCCTGGAATCAGAACAGTTTCACCGTGATAAGACCATTCTTTCCAATCTGTATTAACATGACCATATGTATCACAATAATTGTACAGTTGCTGTACATCACACCCCATACATTCCGCCAGGTCCGGCTCTACAAACGCTGTCATAGTCGACATATCATTAATCTTCGGCGGACGTTTTTCCAATCCATAATAATCTCTTAACTGCTTAACAACAACAGCATTAACCATTGAACAATTCATTCCGCCAAAATCCACGGCTACTTTGTCCGGCTGTCTGTGCGCAAACGCCGCCTGCACTCTTTCTTTAGAAGTCATATTTATATCCCTTCCTTTCTCTTCACTCAAGGTACAAAACGTTATTTAAAAACTTTGCACCTCTAAGTAGATAATTTCATAACAACCTCTATTAAAATGTATACTATACTTTTTTATCTTCTATTTATTGTAAATTTTTTAGAATTATGGTACTTTTTGCGGGATATTTTGTAAAAATATCACCAGAAATGATCCGTAATTATTCGTTATTCGCAGCAAGACAGAGAACTTAATTATACAAAAATCGCTGAAGTTGTACAACTTCAGCAAAGATGCTGAATCTCTACCAGCGCTTTGCGTGGATTCACAGAAGATCCTGCCACTATGAAGCCCATTTTCTCCCATTCATAGGTTTTTACCAACCCTTCAAGTATCACAGGTTCATCATCAACAATATACACTTTCAGATATTCCATGTTCCCTCCCCAGACTGTCCAAAGGGTTTTTTATAACACTCTTTCTGACATAAAAAGAGCGTATCTTTTCAATTTCTACTCTTCGAATAAAACACGCTCTTTTATACTGCTGCCATCAAATTTTCAAATCCCAACAGATTGCCGCCCTAAAAATCAAAAAAATGCAACATTGGCTTGCTTTATTCAATTTGCATTATTATTGGGTTTTCTCATCCAGATCCCGATATTTTTCCATATTTTCAAAAGAATTTACAATTATATATGTGCGAAAAATTCTAAAATATCATAAATAACAAGAAACCGGAGGTATTTCTATGAAAAAAGATATGGGAGCCTGGATGAAAGAAACCATCGGACATCATAAGAAAAAAGCCATGCCGATCCTGTCGTTCCCCGGAGCACGGATAATCGGGGCAACCGTAGAGGAACTGGTAAAAGACGGCCACCTGCAGGCGCAGTGTATGGCAGAAATCTCTAAAAAATATGATATGGGAATCGCAGTTAGCCTTATGGATCTGTCTGTTGAAGCCGAGGCATTCGGAAGTCCGGTGCATTACAGCGAGGATGAAGTCCCAACCGTCACCGGAGCGATCGTACATGATGAAGACGAGGCCGACGCACTGAAGATCCCAAACGTCGGCGACGGACGGACCGGCGAGTGCATCAAAGGAATCCGGGAGGCCTGCGGCCTTATTACAGACCGCCCTGTATTTGCCGGTATCATCGGACCATATTCCTTAGCCGGGCGTCTGCTTGATATGACAGAGATTATGATTCTATGTTATGAGGAACCCGAAATGGTGGAAACTGTACTTGAGAAGACAACAGAGTTCCTGTGCAAGTACGCGAAAGCCTTTAAAGAAGCCGGAGCCAACGGCGTAGTCATGGCGGAGCCGGCAGCCGGCCTGCTCTCCCCGGCCCTTATAGAAGAATTCTCCACACCCTATGTGAACCGGATCCGGAAAGCTGTAGAGGATGATTCTTTTATGGTAATGTACCATAACTGCGGCAACGTAATCCCTTTGATGGAGCAGATCAAGGATATTGACGCACAGGCTTACAGTTTCGGCAATGCGATCGACCTGGCAGACGCCCTGCCGGTCATTCCCTCGGACAGAATCGTAATCGGGAATATAGACCCGGCGGGCGTGTTAAGACAAGGTACTCCGCAGACCGTTCGTACAGAGACCCTGAAACTGCTGGAAAGATGTGCAAAATACCCGAATTTTATCATTGCTTCGGGCTGCGATATCCCGCCGGTTACTCCTTTCGAGAATATCGATGCATTTTTTGAAGCCGTCGAGGAATTCTATTCTTCATAATTATTTATTGCCGGTACTGACGGGGCGTAAGCCCCGTATATTTTTTGAATACCCGGCAGAAATAACTCTGATCTTCAAATCCGGCAGCCACGGCAATATCTATAATCGTATAGTCTGTATTGGCAAGAAGCCTTTTGCTCTCCTCAATACGGACCATATTCAGATATTCTTTGAAGGAAGAGCCTGTGGACTGTTTGAATATAGAAGAAAAATACGCCGGATTCAGATGTACATGACCCGCCACCTCTTCCAGTGTCAATGCCCCTGAATAATTCTTGGAGATATAGGACACCGCTTTCTTGATGACATCATGGTTCCTGCCCGGTATATTCTCAAACATATTTTCCGTAAATGCTTCCACCGTCTCCTGAAGACTGTAGCAAAGCTCGTCCAGATTCTTAATCTCCTGAAGATTCTTCAGGAAATGGTTATTCATCTTAAGTATAATATCATTCGTCGCGCCTCCTTCAATGGCTGCACGGGATAACAGCGAACAGAGTTCTATCGCGCGTGTCTTGATGATCTCCATATTATTTCCCGCAGATAAAAGAACATATCCCAGAAGATCATTAAGAAGGGCATTGGCCTGGGCCGCATCCCCGTTCTTGACCTTGGTGATCAATTCTTTCTCCTTGTCATAAGGATATTCCGGCTTGTCAGATGTCTGCCACAGCTTATAACTCTGGATGGATTCATTGATCCTTGATTGCTGATGTAGCTTCTCCTGCTTGATAATAAACTGATGGTAGCTGTCAGAGATCAGACCGGAGAACATATAGTACAGAAGACGGCTGATCTGCGTGACCTTCGCCGGAGGCACTACGGGCAGGGAATGCGTTTCCTCATAGAGCTCCAGAAGAGACTCCAGAGGAATCGGATATCTGTCAGCCAGATCTGATATCAGCAGAGAATCCGACTCTTCCATTAAAAACGGTCCGACCAGGATGGAACCAAATAAACTGTTCTTATTGATCAGTGGAAATACAATATGGTTCAAATTCGCATGACAGGAAAAGATATAAGACTCACCTAAATCCATCGCCCGCTTCCCTGCCTTGCTGTGGAGTACCCTGCATTCATCTCCCGGCGGAAGGAAATGATGGAAAAGGCTGCAAAAAGAGGTAATATCTCCCTGAGACTGCAGAAGATGCCCCTTATCATCGATGACCTGTATGGGCAGCCCCACACAGGCGTGAAAAGCCTTCAGCATATCCGCAATCTGCTCCTTCTTCAGAATTGTATATAAATATGGCATCATGTAACCGTCACCCCCTGAATGATATCCGGTATATATCTGGCGAATTTTCCGCTTAAGAACTCCTCTGTCCTCTAATAAAATTATTTTATCACAGCAGAAAAGATAAAAAAAGTACTATTATTCTAAAAAAAATACAATAATAAATTCTTAGAAAATAATAAAATACAATTAAATTCAGGAGGAGTCCTTATCCCCTGACCATGCTAAATTTGGATTAATATGGGAGGAATAAAAACATGTCAATTATTCAGGAAATCTCAGAATTTTTACAAAAGGGAAGAGCAAAAAATGTAAAAGCGCTGGTACAGCAGGCACTGGATGAGGGTATTGATCCTAAGGAGATTCTAAACGAAGGGTTATCTATAATTCCGCATAAATTTTCTACTTACACCTCAATAGTAGTAAGTGGGATTTTATAAGGCACCTGTACCTT
>ERZ808044.1189-NODE-1189-length-16349-cov-5.978368_pt1 | contig 16349 bp, 10 predicted proteins | sample MGYA00380195_ERZ808044 | MGnify/ENA primary metagenome ERZ808044 (study PRJEB31490, sample SAMN06133423) | mouse gut metagenome | isolation source: Z7_2 | host: mice | place: China: Chengdu | collected 2015-05 ...
AAGATGCAGAAATATTGGAAGTTATAGACCATCATAAAATTGGTTCTATCGAAACCATAGCACCTGTTTATTTCCGTAATCAGCCTGTAGGTTGTACTGCTACAATCGTTTATCAAATGTATTGTGAGAATGAAGTAGAAATTGAGCCAAATATTGCTGGTTTACTTTGTTCAGCAATTATTTCAGATACATTAATGTTTCGTTCTCCAACCTGTACAGAGGCAGATAAACAAGCAGCAGAAGCATTGGCAAGTATTGCAAAATTAGATATTGCACTTCATGCAGCAGAAATGTTTAGAGCAGGCAGTGCTTTGCAGAATAAAACAGAAGAAGAAATTTTTTATCAAGATTTTAAAAAATTCAGTACAGAAGAAGTGAGTTTTGGTGTAGGTCAAGTTTCTTCTATGGATAAATTGGAATTGGAGGCATTACAGCCAAAAATAGAGGAATATATGATTTCTTGTTTAGAAAAAACAGGATTAAATATGCTATTTTTCCTTTTAACTGATATTATAGAAGAATCTTCTATTACTATATTTGTTGGAGAGCGGGCTCCAGAAATCATAAAATCTGCATTTGGTGCAGAAATAGAAAATGGTCAAAATCATTGTTATTTAAAAGGTGTTGTTTCTAGGAAAAAACAACTCATACCAAAATTGATGGCAGCATTGCAACAATAAAATATTTCGTTATCATTGTGTTCGCATAAATTAAAGTTTGCAGGTGTGAACGGAGTTCACAAATAAAATATAATGAAATTAAAGCGAAAGATTTTAAACAAACATTATTAGTATTTAACAGGGGAACTTTTTACAAGTAAAAAGTTCCCCTCAGTCTGTTAATAAAATCTTTTTTTGTGGGTTTCACCCAGTCTACACTTCGCTCTGGTTGGTGCTGGACGTTCAGTGCCCCACTCGCTTTTTTGAAAAAAAGCGAGACAAAAAACTTTATTGGAAAACTTTGTTTTCCTAACCGCAAACAGTATTTTACATACTATTTCACTGCACATCTGTAACAGTTTCTGAGCCATTTTCACGATATGTATACACTGTAAAACCATTATATTTCCATTCTCCATCTTCCCCATCACCTAAACAACTAGGGGAATAATCTGTGGAGGAAGGACTTCCCAAAGCACCCTGTAAACTGCTTGCACTTTGTCCAATATATCCAGACGCAATTTGTTTTGCATCTTTTGCTGGTTCTGCTTGTGTAGCAGACTGTGCCTCTTGAGCAGGCTGTGCGCCTTCTGAAACATCTGCCTCATTTGCTTTTTGTGCTTCTTTTGCACCTTGTGACTGTTCTGCTTTTTGTGCAGATGTAGCTTTTGTTGCTCCAGTAGTCTGGTCTGCTTTTTGTGCTTGTTCTGCTTTTTCTGTTTCTGTTTTTTCAACTGGCACTGCTTTTTCAGCTGGTGCTGCTTTTTGTGCTTGTTCAGGTGGTGTAGCTTTTTGTGCTTGTTCTGCTGGCGTTGCCTTTTCAGCAGGTTCAGCTTTTTTCACTTCTTGTTTTTCTGTGTCATCTGCATTTGCTTGTTCTGTTTCTGTATTATTTTGTGTTACATCTGCACTTGTACAAGATGTTAAAATTGTACCACTACATACCATAGCAGCAAAAAGCAATATCATTTTTTTCATGTTATACTTCCTTTCTTTGATTGCTTTTATTGTATTATAATATGACAAAGAAACAAAAGTTTCTTTATAGCCTGTCCAAAAATAATGAGTAACTTGCGAACGCAAAAAACTTTGAAAAGGCTTGAGCCAAACTTTCTATTATGCGAACACAATCATAACAAAAATTATGAAACAATCCCGAACGCAAAAAATAAAGTTCTTTGTCCAACTTTCTTTCAAGAAAGTTGGTGGGTGTGGGTGAAACCCACAAATTAAATAATAATATGCTAAAACCTTGAGAGCGTTGCTTTACGCTTCGCTTCGGTCGGTGCAGAACAAACGCCCACTGGAGGTTTTGCACCTCAAACTTTCATTCGCTTTTTAAAAAAAGTAAGGCAAAAACTTTCTTTCAAGAAAGTTGGTGGATGTAGATGAAGCTCATAAATTAAATAATAATATGCTAAAACCTTGAGAGCTTTGCTCTCAAACTCTTACTCGCTTTTTGAAAAAAGCGAGGCAAAAACTTTCTATTATGCGAACGCAATTATAACGAAAGTAATAAGTAACTTGCGAACGCATATTCAAAAGTTTTTTATCCATTTTTTCAAAAAAACTATATTTCACATTGATACAAAACACCATTTTTTTCTACAAATATCGCCTTCAAATGTTGTTCTGTCCCTTCAGGAACATATGCTGTAAATGCCTGTCGTTCCTGCTGTGAATTTCCCACAGGAAAAGCCTCATAATATTCATTTTGCCATTGTATATAAACATTACCATATTGATTGACGCTACCTTTTATACAGCAATATCCTTTTAAATCACTTTCTGTTATTTCCACATCAACATCACAATTTATCGGCATTGCTTCTGTAGTATTCCATACTACTACAGGCGATTGCAATACAGGTGCATATTGTAACAAATGAGAAAGATTTCTTTCTACAATTTCCAAAATAAGCACATCAGCAGACACTTCTTTCATCATAGTGAGTGGATAAGGCATTTTTCTTGAAAACTTGCAATGTCCAAAACTATCAGCAAAAAAAGGATACAAATTATTACCGAAAGAATCCCGAAACAGTAGCAAAGAATGTTGTTTTTGCAAATTACTAGTATCAATTTGTATATCATCAGCAGCGTGTATTTCATTATCTGGCTGAAAATCAAATTGTTTTTCAAACACAACATCATTTTCTAATTGTTTTCCTTTTGGATAAAGCATTTCATACAAATCACCTTTATGATTTTTTTGTATGGTATAATCACTATCATACCAATTTGTATCATGATAAATACCTAAAATATTCATAATACTGTCATATGCTAATGCGGCACCCTTGTTATTCCAATGAGAGTCTAATTGATAATACAGTACTTCATCTTTTTGACGAAATATATGAAACAAATCAATATAATTTACATTTTGTTTTTGTAATGCAGTCATAATACGTTGCGCATTACTTTCATTACGAATAGGGTATATACTGTCAGGCATATACTCCCCATACAAACTATTTTTATTTGGTGCAATGACAAATAAAAACTGTACATTTTGACTTTCTGCATATTGCTGTATCATTTTTAATGTATGAGCGATGCTTTCAATATCATTATCAGATAATAGATTTTTACCTATATAATCATTTTCTGTTTGTTTATAAAAAAGCCAGTTTTGTTTACCCAGTATCACATCGTCTGATGCAGAAGTATGAAACACTTTTGACAATATTGCATTATGTATTGTAATCAAATCTGTTCTAAAAGCAAAATGGTCAGCGGTATAATCTGTAATATCTTTCAAATAGTCTTTATTGACACTACCATCAGTAAGCACTGCAATGGGTTTAGGTGTCAATATTTCATTTGCTCTAGGTTTAGGCTGTTCTACAAAAAACATTCCTAATGAAAATGATAAACAAATTGTGATAAAAAACAATATAAAAAATAAATAGAAACGATTTTTATTCATAATAGCAACACCTAAAATTGAAAATAAATAAAAGGATTAAACGTTGATGCAGATAAATCAATGACACTAAACAGAAAAAGTATCATAGCAATGATATAACTACCACATTCTACAACATTTTTTTGTAAAATATTTTTTTGCTGTAATTTTGGCAAAATATCAATAGAAAACAGTATACAGGCAAAAAATATAAATATGGCATATGGTGTCAGTAATTGTTTTAAAAAGTATGTATTTTCCATTGTAATAGGAGATATGGTAAACATTTTTGTAATCATCATATATGCTTGTGACAAATTTTCACTACGGAAAAGCACAAAACCCACTGTCACAACAATCATAGTATAAATATGTCCTATCCATTTTTTACGCATATATGAAATCGGTATTATATTACATTCTTCTAATATTGAAAAAAGTCCATGAAACAATCCCCAAAGTATAAATGTAACATTTGCACCATGCCAAAATCCTGTAGCAAAAAATACTATCAATTTATTACGCATTGTTTTGTATTTTCCCAAGCGGTTTCCTCCTAAAGGAATATACAAATAATCCCGAAACCAAGAAGAAAGCGAAACGTGCCATCTTCTCCAAAATTCTTTTATACTGTCTGCTGTATAAGGATAATTGAAATTTTCTTTAAAATGGAAACCAAATACTTTACCCAATCCGATTGCCATATCACTATAAGCACTAAAATCAAAATAAATTTGAAATACATAACAAACTGCACCCAGCCATGCAATACGAATATCCAATTCTGTTTCAGACAATGCGAAAACACTATCTGCCAACAATCCCATAGTATTAGAAAGCAAAAGTTTTTTAGACAATCCCACAATAAAACGTCTAAAACCTTCTGCTGTTTGTTTTAGTGTACAAACACGATTGTCAATTTGCATAGAAATATCATGATATTTTATAATTGGTCCAGCTATCAGCTGAGGAAAAAAAGAAATATACAAAAGTACTTTCAAAAAATCCTTTGAACCTTCTTTTTGATTTCTATACACATCAACAACATAAGAAATACCTTGAAATGTAAAAAAAGAAATTCCTATTGGTAATGTTATTCCTGTTATAGGAATATTTGTGTGCAGTATACTGTTTAAACATACAATAAAAAAGTCAGTATATTTAAACACACAAAGCAAAGCAATATTGATAAATAATGCTAGTATGATAATATATTTTCTTTTTTTGTGGCTAGTATTTTCCGAAAGAAGTAAGCCAAATAAATAATTACAAAAAACAGAAAATAACAGTAAGGGCAAATATTGTATTTGTCCAAATGCATAAAACACTAAACTTGCTATTGTTAATATGATATTTTTACATTTATTATTTGACATCATATGATAAATCAAAAATGTAAAAGGTAAAAACCAGTATAAAAAAATGGCTGAACTAAATACCATGTTGCATCTTCCTTTTTACCATTTAATATATAAAAACGGAGCATTATCATATGTTTTTTGAAATATATCATACTGTATACCACGCATTTGATAAGCCATTTCCATTTCTGCATCAAAAATATATGTTGTACCGTCCATAACAATTTCTACCCAGCCATGAGGAGAATGTTCTTTTCCCACTGTTCCTATCACTGCGTGTGCATCATATCCTATTTGTTTTGCTAAATAATAATATAATGCTGCAAAGCTATAACAATTTCCTTTTTGCATATCCAGCATATCCAGAGCATATTGTTGTTCCCAGTCTGTTTGACCTTTCTGTACTAAAGGACGTTTTAAATATTTATAATTATCTCTTACATATTCATGAACCACTTTTAATTTTTGATGTTGTGTCATAGTAGTATTTGTATTACTTTGTATAATTTCAGAGAGTTTTTTATCCAATACTTCAGAATTTGTTGTATATTTTCCATATGCATCAAATGTAAAGCCATCAATGGTTTTATTTCTTGCTAGAGTTCCATTTTCTTGCACATAATAGAGTGTACCATTACTACTATAAAGTCCGCTAGGTATATTTAATATTTCTTTTTGGAAAGAAGTCCATATTTCATTTGGTTCTGTATATTGATATTCATGTTCGACAGATGCTTCTAAAATATCATAATACGCCCAATCTGTAGGGGATACATCAAAAAATTCTCTAACAGCATTATCTGTTATGATATTTTTATCTGCTTTTCTATTCAATACTTTGTTTAATATAACTGCAACTTCCTGTCTTTTTATGGTATTGTCAGGATAAATATTACCTTCTCCATCAATCCAGCCTCTTTTTACTGCATTTGAAATTGCCTCCAATGCCCAGTGTTCACTTGGCACATCATCAAATGTTAATATTGTACCATCAGAAGGATAGATTCTATTTAATATGGCAAAAAACTCAGCTTTTGTCATTTCTTTTTGGGGTTGAAAATCCTCTCCATATCCTTCCACGAGTCCCATTGTAGCAAGAGTCAATACTGCTTGTGCATACCATTCTTGTTCTGGTACATCTGAGAATGTTTTTTGAGGAGTTTGTTTTTGTTTTAACAATGTATATAATATTTGACATGCCTCAGCTCTTGTCAATGCTTTATTCGGATAAAAATTACCATTATCCCCGTCCATATATTTGATATGTTTTTCTGTTTCAAGCAAAGAACTTTGTTGTTCATAAACGGCATAATATATTGTGTTATCCATTATCATTTGTGATGTAACATCAACAATATCATTTTGTGCATTTTTCCAATGAATAATTTGATTTCCCTTTTGATTTTCATAAGGTATATTTTGAGGGAATGTACCTGTTTGTGTATATTCTCTTATCAACTCGCCGTTTCCCAAATCATACAATACTTGACATGGTTTTACTTCTACCCAAACAGCATATAATGTTACATTTTCTAATTCAGGCAATTTTTGCACTGTTATTTTTTCATTTGGAGTAAATAAAATATCTGTATTCTCTTTTTGCAAAGCCCAGCCTGCAAAAAAGTAATTTTCTTTTGTCAAAGTACTTACGATTTCAATTTCTTCACCAGTTGAAATGGTAGCACCTTCTGGTACAGTTCCCTGTGAACCATTTGCATCAAATTGTATTGTAACTGTTCTTTTTGTCATTTCTGTTTGCTGTTTCTTTGCTGTATTCTGTTCTGTGTCTGTTGTCTGCTGTTCGTTTGTTGTATTCTGTTCTGTGTTTGTTGTTTGCTGTTCGTTTGCTGTATTCTGTTCTGTGTTTGTTGTTTGCTGTTCGTTTGCTGTATTCTGCTCTGTGTCTGTTGTTTGCTGTTCGTCCGTTGTATTCTGTTTTGTATCAATTATTTGCTGTTCTTCTGTGGTGTTCTGTTCTGTATCTGCTTGTACTATTTGCTGTATTTGTTGCTCTGTCAATTCCTTTGCATTTGCTGTAATAGAAAAAGAACTTATACCCATACTAATTGAAAAAAGCAATGCAAATGCTTTTTTTGCCTTCATAATGTCTTACCCCCTCATGACATATGACTTTATCCCCTAATAAAAGGCAAATGAATGCCCCCCTTATTATAAAAAAGGGGGGGAATTATCATTTGTCAGTTACTGTTATATATTTTTTACATTATACAATCAATAAATATACTCTGTCAATAGATGTCATAATTTAGCTACAAAAATCAATTTTTGTACGCCGTAGGCGATTTAAAGTTTTTTGCCTCGCTTTTTTTCAAAAAAGCGAGTGGGTGTGGGTGAAACCCACAAAAAAAGACTTTATCAATCACTCAAACAAACATTTTTTCCATACACGCTTTTTTAATATTTTTCAATTTTTCTAATTTGCATTGTTGAAGGGCAATAAGTTTGTCGAGATTTTCAAAATATTCTCCAATTTTCTTTTGTTCTGCATTTATTGGAAATTTGATTTTCAAATTTTCAAGAACTGGCTGACTAATATTTTTATTTGCACTATTAGTTGCTTGAGCCATTATTTGCTTTCGTATCTCAGTTGTCGAAAAAACATATCTTTTATAGTTTTTATCTATTCCCAATTCATCTCTAAATCTAATAATAAAGCCAGAATATGTTGTATTTTCAAGAGTTTTAGGTATTATTGCAGTTTCGCCTACACCTTCTAATTTAACTGAAGAACGAACAAACAAAACATCTCCTTCTTGTAAATTATATTCATGAAGCTGTGTTTCAGAAGCTTCTGCTAATTCAAGTTTTTCCGTATCTATGACCGACTTGCCAAAGATATTTTGTAAATTAACAAAAGCGTATCCATGTCCCATAGCGTCCTTTGAGAAATTCATTCCATTCTTAAAATTTCCAACAGTTCCCAACTTACGTTGTTCCCAAGCATCAGAAAACCCTTTAAAACGAATTTCTGGAACATCTGCACCATTTTTCGGAAACATTTTTTCAAGCATTGACCTTTTAATATTGGTTAATTTGTCATGTTTACTTTGATGAAGGGTAATAAGGTGGTCAAGTTGTTGGAAATAGTTTCCTACTTTTTCTTGTTCTTCATATGTTGGCACTTGTATTCTAAATTTCTTCATTTCTGAAGCCAGTATATGTTTTATGGTATTACCTGTTGTTATATTATCAATGCTATTTTTTGCTGTGGGTGTTTGAAACTCATAATTCACAAAATATGAACTGATTTTTTCATTTGGATTTGCAATGATAATAAGTGCATGAGCCGCTGTATTATCAAGATTTTCAGGTATTACCGCTGTATGTCCAACATGACCAGATTGAACCATTACTAGGTCTCCAGTATGAAGCCAATTTTCTTTTTGTTTTTCATAAAAGTCATCATTTATAAATATTTCCGAATTGTGATTTATTTGTCCATTCTTAACATTATTTGATTCCAAATAAAAATGACCATCGTCCACATAATACGGAGTAGCTGTTCCGACAAATGCATTTCTAATTTTTTGATATATACTTTTTAGTTCTCGTTGTTCCCAAGCGTCATCAAATCCAGCGAACCTAAGCTGAGGCTTTTTTCCATTCATTTTACTCCCCTCCCTGCAATTTCCTCAGTTTAGCAAATGAAATTACACACGCTGTTTTATCACATCTATCAAATCAGAAAGTGCAATATTTTCTTTTGTTCCTTCCTGCATATTTTTCAATTCAATTTGATTTTGTTCTATTTCTGTATCTCCAATCACAACAGAATACAAAGCATTGATTTTATTTGCATATTTCATTTGTGCTTTGACACTTCTCTCCACTGTATCACATTCAGCGTGTATCCCTTGTTTTCTCAACTGTAATGTAATTGCCTGTGACTGAATGAGTCCTTTTTCACCCATAGCGCCAATATATATTACAGTATCATTTTTCTGTTTATTTTCACCATATTGTTTTTGTAATATCATTATCAAGCGTTCCATGCCCATACCAAAGCCTACTGCTCCCGTTGGTTTTCCTCCACATTCTTCCACCAACTGGTCATAACGTCCTCCGCCACATACTGTCAAGCCATCTGAAATAAATTCAAATACTGTTCTTGTATAATAGTCTAATCCTCTTACAATTTTAGGGTCTATTGTAAAAGCAATACCCATTTCTTTTAGTATAGACTGTACTTTTTCAAAATGTGCTGTACATTCCTCGTCCAAACACTCCAATACAGAAGGTGCTTGTGCAATCATATTTTGACAGCTTTGTTCTTTACAGTCCAATACACGCAAAGGATTTTTTAAATATCTTTGTTTGCAAGTATCGCATAAACTATCTAAATGAGAAGAAATAAACTGTTTCAATTTTTCATTATATCTATTTCTACATTCTGTACAGCCTAAACTATTGATACGCAGTTCTACATTTTTCACACCTAATTGTTCCAAAAATGTTGTTGCAACAGAAATTGCTTCTGCATCTTGTGCTGGGCTGTAAGAACCAAACATCTCCACACCAAATTGATGAAATTGTCTTTGTCTGCCAGCCTGTGTATTTTCGCAACGAAATGTGGGAGAAATATAATATAATTTTGTAGGTTGAGGCTGATTGTGCATACCATGTTCAATATATGCTCTTACTGTACCTGCTGTACCTTCTGGTCTTAATGTTAAACTTCTGTTGCCGTCATCTGTAAATGTATACATTTCTTTTTGTACAATATCAGTTGTTTCGCCTACTCCTCTTGCAAATAGTTCTGTAAATTCAAACATAGGTGTTCTCATTTCACCTATGCCAAATACAGCACAAAGCTGACGTATTTTATATTCTAATTCCTGCCATAGCAGTACTTCACTTCCATATAAATCCTTTGTTCCTTTTACTAATTGAATATTCAATATAATTCCTCCTAAATATCTATTGCGTTTTTTATTTGCGGACGCTGTCCGCACCTGCAAACTTTTTTGAAAAAAAGTTTGACAAAAAACTTTTATTTTTGTTAACACAATTTTATCATTATTTTAGTCCCACTCTTTTTCTTTCTATCATTTCATCAATTCGTGAAATATAATCTTCCACACTTTTCACATTAAATATTCTTTCGATTCTATTTTCACGAAAATCAATGATTTTTGTACTAGCACCAGCACCTACGGCTAATATATTTTGTTTTTCCTCCATAATCTGTACATTATAAATACACTCTTTACCAGAAACACAATACCCTACATTTTCAAAATTACCCAACATATTTTTTTGTCTATACATATAATAAGGTAGCATATTCATTTTTTGTGCATACTCCCCAGACAAATCAATCATTTTTTCTAATTCCTGTGCATTTGTCAGTGTATAAGAATCAAATTCTTGTTTTAAACGAGATGCCCTTTTAATTGCCAATGTATGTATTGTCAAATTATCGGGGTGCAATGTTTCTATTTCATTCATAGTATATTCTACATCTTGTAATGTTTCTCCTGGTAGTCCCAATATCAAATCCATATTGATATTATCATAACCCAATTCCCTAGACTGCCAAAATACTTTTTTTACTTCTTCCACGCTGTGTTGTCTTCCTATCAAATGGAGTGTTTTTTGATTCATTGTTTGAGGATTGATAGAAATACGATTCACACCATATTGTTTCATAATATACAATTTTTGTTTTGTAATGGTATCCGGTCTACCTGCCTCCATACTAAATTCTATTCCTTGCTTTTTCAAATCAAAATATTGGGCAAGACTTTCAAAAAGATACTCCAATTGTTGTTCTGTCAATGATGTCGGTGTACCGCCCCCTATATATATTGTTTTTAAATCAAAATTCTTTGCATATTCTCCCAAAAAGCATAGTTCTTTTTTTAATGCTTTCAAATAATCATACACACTACTTTGATATTGTGCTAGAGGATATGATGTAAAAGAACAATACAAACATCTTGTAGGACAAAAAGGAATACCCACATATAAGCTAATATCATTTTGTTTATTTTTGCTCAATATATGTCTTTCTGCTTTCGCCACTTCCAATGAAAGTTTTGCCTTTTTTTGGGACACATCATAACCTTTTGTCATATATTCCATACATTGTTTTTCTGTATATCCCTTGTCAAACAGTTCATTGATTGTTTTTGCAGGGCGCACTCCTGTAACGAATCCCCATTGTGGAGAGATTCCAGTTATTTTTTTAAGCAATTTATAAATAGAGCCTTTTACCACTCTTTTTTTTTCTTTTGCAGACAATTCCTCACATTCATATTCCATAACAGAGTATTCTTTTTGTATACCATTTTCATAATATATTGCAATCGCCTTTTTCGCTTGCAATATACTTTCTATTGTAATGCCTTGTTGTTTCGGCTGTTCTGTAACATAATAATGCAAATTAGGATAAAATACTTGTATGATTGTTTGTACATCATGTTCCAATGTATGTCCTTTTGTGATAAAATATATCATTGTTTTTCCCTCAATATTAAAAATTCTTTTCGCTATCTAAAAGTATTGTAATCGGACCATCATTTATGATTTCTACTTTCATATATGCTTGAAATTCTCCTGTTGCCACTTTTTTAATTGGTAATGTTTGTGCATATGCCACTAATTTATCAAATATTGCTTTTGCTGTTACAGGTGATGCTCCAGAGGAATAGCTTGGGCGTCTTCCCTTTCTTGCATCTCCGTACAATGTAAAATTAGGTACAATAAGAAGTTCTCCTTCTACATCTAATAAAGAACGATTTAATTTTCCTGCCTCATCTTCAAATATTCTCATATTGATTATTTTGTCAAGCATATATTCAATCACTTTGTCATCATCATTTTCGAGTAAGCCAAAAAGAACCATAATTCCCTTACCAATTTCTCCAATTACATTACCTTCTACTGTTACAGTGCCTTTTTCTACTCTCTGTAATACTGCTCTCATATTTTCACTCCTCTATTAAATTGCGTTCGCAAATATTAAAGTTTTTTGTCAAACTTTTTTTCAAAAAAGTTTGCAGGTGTGGACAGAGTCCACAAAAAAGAACTTTATTGGCAGACTAAAACAAACTATGTTTCCTTAAAGTCGCTGATTTTACAATGAAAAACGCTAGTTTTTACAATAAAGTTTTTTGTCAAACTTTTTAAGGGAAAACCTTGAGGGCGTTGCCCTCAAACTCCCACTCGCTTTTAAAAAAGCGAGGCAAAACTTTTGGGGAAAACTTTGTTTTCCCTATTGCGAACGGGATTTTTTGAAAGTATCAATTTGTCATACGTTCAATTTCCAATATATCTTTTAATTTCATCAATCGTTTTATAATTTTTTCGAGTTGTTCTTTTCCTTTTACTTCTATTGACACATCAAATATTGCTTTTGATTTTGTTGTTTTAACAGTAAGAGATTTTACAGAAACTTCCTCATCAGTAAACACTTTTGAAACTTCAAACATCAAGCCAATTTTTTCTGTACCAATAATACGCATAGCAGCCAAATAGGACACATCTGCCATACCTTTTCCTTCCATGTCCCATTCTGCATCAATCAATCTATGTCTATCTTCTTCTGTCAAATTCATAACATTGATACAGTCTGTTCTGTGTATCGTAACGCCCCTACCTCTTGTTACAAATCCTACAATTTCATCACCTGGCACAGGATTACAGCATCTTGAAAAACGTACTGCAACATCTCCAATACCTTTTACAACAACACCGCTTTTACTTTTATGTCTTTCTAATTTTTGAGGCATATCATCATTCAATACATGAAGCAATGTATTTTGTGCCTCTTGTTTTTTCTTTTCTCTTAAAAGCTCCTCTATAAGTCTATTTGTGACCTGTCCTTCTTTTACGCCGCCATGTCCTACTGCGGCACAAAGTGCGTCCCAATCTCTAAAGCCAAATTTATTTAATACAATATTCATCCATTCTGGTTTTAACAATTCAGAAGATGTATAATTTTTCTTTTTAATATCTTTGTCAATTAGCTCTCTACCTTTTAATATATTTTCCTCTTTAAATTCTTTTTTAAACCACTGATTGATTTTTGTTCTAGCCTGAGAGCTTTTTACAATATTCAGCCAATCTCTGCTAGGTCCTTTTGAATTTTGAGAGGTTAATATTTCAATTCTATCTCCATTTTGTATTTTATACTCAATAGAAACCATTTTGTTATCTACTCTTGCCCCTACCATTTTATTGCCTACTGCACTGTGTATCATATAAGCAAAATCGATTGTAGTAGAGCCTTTTGGCAAACTAATGACTTTACCTTGTGGTGTAAAAGCATACACTTGGTCATTAAATATATTCAAATCTAATTTAATGGTATCCAAATATTCTTTATTATCAGACATATCTTGTTGCCATTCCAATATTTGACGCAACCATGTTAATTTTGCTTCTTCGCTTGTACCTTTTTTATTACCTTTTCCCTCTTTATATTTCCAGTGTGCTGCAATACCATATTCACTTGTACGATGCATATCCCATGTTCTAATTTGTACCTCAAAAGGCTCTCCTTCTGGACCAATCAATGTATTATGCAATGACTGATACATATTAGGTTTTGGCATAGCAATATAATCTTTAAATCTTCCGGGCATAGGTGTATACATAGTATGCACAACACCCAATACACCATAGCAATCTCGAACAGTATCTACAATCGCCCTTACTGCAAACAAATCATAAATTTGGTCTAATGTTTTATTTTGATTCACCATTTTTTTATAAATACTGAAAAAATGTTTGCTTCTGCCTTCTACTTTTCCATTTATACCAGACTGTTCCATTTTTTGTTTTAAATCAGTTACAATGGATTTTACAAAACTTTCTCTTTCTATTTGTTTTCTTTCAATTTTTTCTTTTAAATCATAATAGGCATCTGGGTTTAAATATTGAAAACAGAGGTCTTCCATTTCTGTTCTAATTTTAGAAATACCCAATCTATGTGCTAATGGTGCATAAATATCTAATGTTTCCTGTGCTTTTTCTCTTTGTTTCGCCTCTGTCATATAATTTAGTGTTCTCATATTATGCAGACGGTCAGCAAGTTTTATCAATATGACTCTAATATCTTTTGCCATAGCAAGAAACATTTTTCTATAATTTTCTGCCTGCATTTCTTCTTTTGTGGAATAAGAAAGTTTTCCCAATTTTGTAACACCATCTACAAGATTAGCCACTTCCTCACTAAATAGATTAGCAATATCTTCATAAGTATATGGTGTATCCTCAATGGTATCATGCAATATACCCGCAGTAATGGTTTCTTTATCCAGTTCTAATTCTGCTAAAATATAAGCAACTTTTAAAGGGTGAATAATATATGGTTCTCCAGATTTTCTTTTTTGTTCTTTGTGTGCCTCTACTGCCAAATGATATGCTTTATCAATCATATCAAATTCTTTTATTGGGTGATACGTATTCATTTTATCAATTAACTCTTTATATAATTCTTCTTCTACACTCACAAAATCACCTCTCCAATTCTATACAAATAAAGAAATCAGTCCGATTGTCATTAGGAAAACGAAGTTTTCCTTTTAAAGTTTTTGCCTTGCTTTTTTCAAAAAGCGAGTGAGAGTTTGAGGTGCAAAACGTCCAGTGGACGTTTGTTCTGCACCGACCGGAGCGAAGCGTAGACCAAAGCTCTCAAGGTTTTAACCACCCACCAACTTTCCCCCAGAAAGTTGGACAAATAACTTTAACTTTTACATTCGAAATTATCTCATTATTTATACTATTATCACTTGTCAGACAATACCCCTTTGTTTAATAAAAATAAAGTTTTAAATATTATTATAATAATTTCTTTGTATACTTTCAATAGTGTATTTGCATGATATGGCAAATTTATTAAAAATAGTTAAAAATATCCTTTATCGTATTTTAATGACAATATTCTTTTTACTTTTTGATTTAATTCTTGTTCCGTAATCGTTCCATCTTTTACTGCATGATATATTGTTTCATATGATTTTTGGAGTTCAAAAGGCATCAATACCATATCTGCACCTGCACAAATAGCAGTAAAAGGAGCATTTTCATAATATTTCGTAATTGCTCCCATATCCAAAGCATCTGTAATAATAATGCCATCAAAATGCATATAATTTCTTAACTGTTCTGTAAGCATTTCATAAGATAATGATGCAGGCAAACCATCTGTTGTTGCATTCGGTGTTGTAATATGCCCAGCCATAATAAAATCCACATTTTGCTCGATTGCCTTTTGAAAAGGAATCCATTCTACTTGTTGCATTTGTTGTAATGTATGGTTTGCTATAGCAATGCCATTATGACTGTCTTCTGTGGTATCTCCATGTCCTGGGAAATGCTTTACACAAGCACTAATATTTTGTTCCTGCAATCCTTTTATAAATGCTACTACCATTTCACCAGCAATATTTGCATCACTTGAAAAAGCTCTATCTCCAATTACAATATTATTCTCATTTGTATTGACATCTGCAACTGGTGCAAAATCTACATCAAAACCAAATTCCTTTAATTCGCTCCCTATTATTTTAGCATATTCATAACTAACATTGGTATCATTTGTATCACCTATTTCTTCTGCTGTTGGAACATCTGCAACTTGTAGTTTACCGCTTGCATGAAGTCGACTAACTCTACCTCCCTCCTCATCGATTGCTATAAAAAGTGGTATTTCCGAATGGCTTCTTATATCTGCAATCAACTGTTTTGTTTGTTGTTCTGTGTCAATATTTTCTCCAAAAAGCACCACACCGCCTATATGGTACTGTTTTATGATATTTGCTATATTCTCATTGCATACAGTAATTGGTACATTTTGTTCATCTTTGCGAAAAGAACAGAAAAAAAGTTGTCCCACTTTTTGCTCTAATGTCATACTTGCTATTTTTTGATTTAAAAAATATTCTTTTTGCTGTTCTAAATCATAACTTGATGTTGTTTCATTTTCTGTGGGAGTATCCATTTGCTGTTCATATTGTGGTGTTGTTTGTTGTGTTTGACTATCATTATCCCATAAGCACCCTGTGCAGACACAAATTACAAATACCATAAAAATAGCTATTTTTTTCATATTATCAACCCTTTCATTTATTTTCCAATGCTTTTAAAGAGATTGCTTATACTGCATTAAATGCGGTTATGTTAGCACAATAAAATGATATTAGCAAAATAAAATATAAATTTATAACTACATATTTTTCACAACGCAACATAAAATTTATAGTTTTATTATATCCCTTATCATAAAAAAAGGATAGTAATACTTTTTATTTCTATATTTTTTTAGTATAATAATAAATATGGTTTCTGACATATTTCAGTCATCAATAAAGTTTTTTTGTGGGTTTCACCCACACCCACCAACTTTTTTGAAAAAAAGTTGGACAAAAAACTTTATTGGAAAAACTAACG
>ERZ808044.1190-NODE-1190-length-16348-cov-8.222482_pt1 | contig 16348 bp, 16 predicted proteins | sample MGYA00380195_ERZ808044 | MGnify/ENA primary metagenome ERZ808044 (study PRJEB31490, sample SAMN06133423) | mouse gut metagenome | isolation source: Z7_2 | host: mice | place: China: Chengdu | collected 2015-05 ...
TTTGTATGCCTTTTTTTAGTACTGTATTTTTAAAAGTCTTTTTTGTATTTTTATTTTCATGTTAAGTTAACAGAACCTCTTTTATTTTTATTATATCATATAAAGTCATAGAAATCTGTTATTGATAATAATTATTTTCATTAAAAATTTAAAAAAATTTGTAATTCTACACCATTCCAGATACCTTTTTTAAGTAAATATCTGATTGCTTCCTGTTTTTGTTTTATTGTTAGATTCTCCCATAATTCAGTAAAAGAATGATTATTTATCATATTATATTGATTTTTTTCCCATAGCTCCTTTTGATTTTGTAATATACGCTGATATTCCATTAATTCTTCTATTTTTTGATTTATCTCCATTAGCAATGCATTACTGATATTTTGCTTTCCCAACAAGTCAATATAATTTTGTTTTTGTTTTTGACAATGAATCCATTCTTTATTATCATATTTTATATTTTGCTTTTTCCATTTTTTCCATATATTACAAAAATGATTATTTTTTTCTATGTAATCTAAAAGCAATGCTTCTACTTCATCATCTGTTTGTTTTCCTGCCAAATTTTGAATATCACAGCACTTTTTTTGTAGTTTTGCTTTACAAATATAATCAAATATTATTTTATTTTGCTGATTTCTTCTCTTTTTAGCTTGCATTTTTTCCCCACATTTTTGGCAATATAATATACCTGAAAGAAGAGCATAATCATTTTCTGTTTTATTTTCTTGATTTTGTCTACTATTCCTTTGTAAACGCTTTTGTACACTTACCCATATATCTCCTGCTATCATACCTTGCTGTTTTCCTAGTGCTACAATCCAATATTTTATATTTTGTCTTGGGGCTGACTTTTTTATATAACTTCTTTTGTTATATACCATTAAACCATATTTATCAGAACATTCTTTTTCAGAAAATGTTACATCTGCACCTTTTTCTAAAAAATATTGTCTTGCATTCGTATCTCCTTTACAATATACTGGATTTGTCAATATTTCTTTTATTGCCGTTACTGAAAAAGTATTTCCCAAACGAGAGTATATTCTACATTGTTCTAACTGTCTTTTTACTTCTGAAAGAGTACCATACTCTAAAAAAAGTGCATACATTTTTTGAACGATTTTTATTTCATATTGTTGTTGTACCAAACAACAATATGAATGTCCATTTTCCGTTATCCTTTTTGATACAAAACCTAATGGAAATGTTCCTCCTAACCAATATCCCTTTTTTGCCAAATAAAACATATTATCTTTTACACGTTCTCCTATTGTTTCTCTTTCTAACTGTGCAAATACAGAAGCCATATACATCATAGCCCTTCCAGTAGGCGTTGAGGTATCAAACTGCTCCTGTACACAAATAAAATCAATATTCCATTTTGAAAGTTGCTCTATTAGTATCGCAAAATCCCCTACATTTCTACTAATTCTATCTAAACGATAACAAACAATATAGTTTAATTTTCCTTGTTGTGCTAATAACATCATATATTGAAATTGAGGACGACATTTATTTTTTGCTGAAAACCCTTCTTCCGAAAAAATATGTATCGTATGTTCTGTACCAAAATGACTAAAAATATAATTTTTACAATATGCTATTTGATTTTGTATAGACTCTCCTTTTCCAGTTTGTTTTGATTTTCTACTATAAATAGCAAATTCCATAATATTTCCCCTCTACAACAATATTTTTTTTAGTATATGCCCTAAAATAAAAATATAAGCAAAATTTAGTTGACAAAATAAAGTACTTACTAATACAATGATAGCAATGCATATTACTGATATTTTAAGAAAGGGGAAACAAATATGTATTCTGAAAATACATTTCAAGGCAGTCAAAATTACGTAGCATCTCAGGAATTAATGGGTGCTGTTAATATTGCTATCGCTTTACAAAAACCATTACTGATAAAAGGAGAACCTGGCACAGGTAAAACAATGCTTGCTGAAGCAATTTCTCAAGCACTAGGCAAAAAATTGATTATATGGAATATTAAATCAACTACAAAGGCACAAGATGGCTTATATGTTTATGATGTTGTACAAAGATTATATGATAGTCAATTCGGTAATCAAGGTGTTGATGATATTGCAAAATATGTTAAATTAGGCAAATTAGGAGAAGCATTTCATTCTGATGAACAAGTGATATTACTAATTGATGAAATTGACAAAGCAGATTTAGAATTTCCTAACGATTTACTTTGGGAATTAGACAAAATGGAATTCTATATACCAGAAACAAAACAAACTATAAAGGCAAAACATCGACCTATTGTTATTATCACTTCCAATGCAGAAAAGGAATTACCTGATGCTTTTTTAAGAAGATGTATATTCCATTACATTGCATTTCCTTCCCAAGAACTTATGGAGGAAATTGTAAACGTTCATTTTCCAGATTTAGATACTACAATGTTAAAACAAGTTATGGAAGCATTTTATTGGATTAGAGGACTTTCTGCTATACAAAAAAAACCCAGCACATCAGAAGTATTGGATTGGATACAAGCATTGCAATTAGGCGGCATTTCTGAACAAAAAATAAAAAGCGAAATCCCCTTTGCTGGCGTTTTACTCAAAAAAAATGAGGATTTAGATACACTCGAAAAGTATAAAATGTAAGGCAGGTGTCAAATATGTTCAGCTCCTTTTTTTACCTTCTAAGAAAGAGAGGTATTGCTGTTTCTTTCAATGAATGGATGACATTATTGGAGGCATTACAAAAGGGACTTCATCATTCTAGTTTTACAGGTTTTTATTATATGTGTCGTGCCATTCTTGTAAAAAGTGAAACGGATTTTGATCGCTTCGATGGAGCATTTTTAGAATATTTTAAAGATATGGAATTTACAGAAGAATTGCCAAAAGAACTATTAGACTGGCTAGAAAATCCGAAAGATAAACCAAAAGACACATTTGATATGGACAGAGCAATGCAAAATCAGTATCTTTCATCAGAAGAAATACAAAAAATGCTTTTAGAACGCTTACAAGAACAAAAAGAAGAACACAACGGTGGTAGTTATTGGGTAGGTACAGGAGGAGTATCTGTATTTGGCAATAGTGGCTATAGTCCAAAAGGCATACGAGTTGGTGGTGTTTCACGCTATAAAACAGCATTTCAAGTAGCAGGAGAACGAAATTTTAGGGATTTTCGAAATGATAATACACTGGACACTAGACAATTTCAAATGGCATTTCGTCAACTTCGTCAATTTTCTAGTCGCATTGATGCACCAAAAACAGAATTTGACGTTGATAATACCATAAAAGAAACCTGTAACAATGCTGGTAAATTAAAAGTTGTTTATCAAAAACCAAGAAAAAATACAGTAAAAATACTTTTACTTATGGATTCTGGTGGTTCAATAGAATACTATAGTCGTCTTTGCAGTGCATTATTTCAGTCCGTAAGTAAATCAAAACATTTTAAAGATTTAAAAGTATATTACTTTCATAATAGTATTTATTCTAAAATTTATACAGAACCAAGTTTACGCACAAAACTTGCTGTTGATACAAATTGGATACTGCAAAATATCAGTAGCGAATATAAAGTAATTATTGTAGGAGATGCTATGATGGAACCTTCAGAATTACTATCAGGTAGTTATTATAGCTATGGGGTAAGGGATAGTGTGCCTGGTATAGAATGGTTTCAGCGATTTAAACAAAAATATCCTCATATTATATGGTTGAATCCTGCAAAACGTCCTCAATGGAGTGGCTATTGGTCACATACTTATGATGTCCTTTCTGATGTTTTTTCTATGTACCCTCTTAGTGTAGAAGGATTGAATGAGGGACTTAAAAAGTTGCTTGTTTCACGATGATATGATTAAAATACTATTAATTTTATAAACAAAGAGGAGGATTTAAAATGAAAAGAAATGCTATTATATTTGATGTAGATGGTACACTTTGGGATTCCTGTCAATCTGTGGCAAATGCATGGAATATTGTTTTTGACAGACATAAAGAATTAAATGGAAAAAAAGTAACAGAGGAACAGGCAAAAGGCTTTATGGGCAAAACATCAGAAGAAATATTCAGTACACTTCTTCCTGATTTAGAAAAACAAAAAATGATTGCTATTATGGAAGAATGTGGAAAAGAAGAAGAAATAGAAATTGCAAAACATGGCGGAAAACTTTTTAAAAATTTAGAAAAAACATTACAAACACTTTCACAAAAATATGACTTATATATTGTCAGCAACTGTCAGGCTGGTTATATAGAGGCATTTTTTAGCTATCATAAATTAGGACACTATTTTAAAGACTATGAAAACTCTGGTAGAACAGGCAAACCAAAAGGAGAAAATATTAAATTAATCATACAAAGAAATGCTATTTCAAAATGTTTTTATATTGGAGATACACAAGGAGATTATAATGCTACTAAAATTGCGCAAATTCCTTTTGTATATGCAAAATATGGTTTTGGTACAGTTGATACAGAAGTACCTTTTATAGAAAGTATAGAAGAACTTCCACAAAAAGCCGATAGTCTATTTGAAAATATTAATGCATAATATAATAAAAAAAACAACTTTGGAGTTATTATGCATTACAAAAATCAAGCTAAAACAATTCAAATCATGCCTCTTGCTCAAAAAGAACAAGAGGCATTTTTACATCGTTGTGACAAGCTATATTTATCATTGCTTCAAAAAAACACATATACCTTGGAACAAATCAAATCTGAAAAAATAGAATCATAATAAATTTCATTTATATTTTTCTATATCATATATCAAAATATGTCTTACTTTATATCATTTTTTCCCTGATAATGGTTGTGCTAATCTGCCATTGCAGGGTACAAAATTATTGGTTATAATGGCAATCAAACGTTCTCTAGGAGAATCTATAATGCGACATGCTGTTACACCAGCAGAATTACAACCAAAACCCATACACATTGTCAATGCTTGTTTACCATGAGCATGTGCTTTTTGAAATAATCCATCCATATGAAAAGCAATTCTTGGTAAAAGTCCAAAATCCTCTAATAATGTAAATAGTGGAAAAAATATTGCCATAGGAGGTAGCATAACTGCAACAACCCAGCTTACTGTTAAAAATATACCATCTTTTACAATGCCATAAACCCAATTCGGCGCATCACACCACTCTAAAAATATTCCCAATCTTTCTCCCATATCACCAAATAATTGCATTAATAGATTAGAAGGTATATTTGCTCCAGCAATAGTAATCCAAAAAACAATTCCTAATAATGCAATCATAACAGGAATTCCTGTTTTTTTCGAGAGAAATAAATTATCCAAAAAACGTTCTCTTTTTTTTGCCTGTTCCGTTTTTTCTGTTACAACTTTTTTTGCTATACATTGTCCCCTTTCTAAAAAAGTCATTGTTCTTTCCTCTTTTAATTTTTCTCTTGTATAACCTGATTGCTTTAAAAAATGTTCTGCATATTCTTCTCTTGCCAGTACTTCTATCATTTGAATATCATCTAATTTACTACACAACATATTTAAAAACCATTTATTACCCTCTAAAACTTCCATAGCAAAATACTTTTTATCAATACTTTCGGGTATAATATGTTCTATTTGCTTTATAAAATCTCTACAAATTTCTTCTACTTCATGAGAAAATATTGTTTTATTAGGAGAAAAAAATACCTCATTATTTACAGCAGATAATATTGTTTTTTTTAATTCCTCTATTCCTTTTCCTGAACGTGCACTTGTACAAATAACAGGAACTCCTAACTCTTTTTCTAATTTTTTACTATCTACAATAATTCCCTTTTTTTTCGCCTCATCCATAAGATTTACACAAAGTATAACACGTTCTGTTAACTCTAATATGTGTAGTACTAATGTTAAATTCCTTTCTAATGATGTTGCATCTAATACAATTAACATGACATCTGTTTTTGTAGAACAAATAAATTCTTTTGCACAACATTCTTCCGCACTATCAGAAAAAAGAGAATAAATACCTGGTAAATCATATATAACACAATGCATATCCTCTAAAACAAAACTACCTTTTGCATTTGTTACCGTTTTACCAGACCAGTTACCAGTATGTTGTTTTAGTCCTGTTAAACAATTAAATACTGTACTTTTACCCGTATTAGGATTCCCTGCTAATCCTATTACGATTTCACTGCCTTTTTTGAGCATATATCATCAACCTCCCTCACACATATATTTTCTGCATCTTTCTGTCTGAGCGCAATTAATGTTTGTTTGACTTCATAAACTTTTGTACCACCTCCCCAACATTCATAAAGAGGTGTCACAATACTGCCTACATAAAATCCCATATCATAAAGTCGTAATTTTTGTTTTTGTTCTGCCTTTACTTCTATAATACAATAAGGTACTGTATTTGCACTATTTTGTAATGTATTCATATTTTCCCTCTTTCCACTTACTATTGTTTTTAATATACGATAAGGACTTGTTGTATGTGCCTGCCCTATTGAAAACAATACTCTTTATTTTTGAAAAAAAATATGATATACTACCATATCGATAATTATGATAATTATTTATGTTAAAGTGTCCTCTAATACTATAGTTATTTATGAAATATTTAGCAATAGTATTGTGATGAGAGAATGGAGTATCAATATGTCTTTTTCAATAGAACATCAAACAACACAAATTTCAAATATTTTTATAGATGAATATATGCCAAAAGCACATCCTCCTTATGTTATGGTATATTTATATGCTTATTCTCACATTTCAAATGGTGACAGTTCTTTGACAAATCAATCTATTGCAGAAGCACTTGACCTTTTAGAAAGTGATGTCATAAGAAGTTGGAAATATTGGCAAAAACAAGGACTTGTAACATTATCTGAAAATGGTAATGTTCACTTTTTACCAGTACAATCTAAAAAAGAGCAAATAATAACAGCACCAAAAATTACACAAAATACACCACCTCAATATACACAACAAGAAATGCTTGCCATTGGAAAAAACAGTCCTACAGCAAAAAAACTATTTGCCTTAGCAGAATATCATTTAGCAAGAACACTGTCTTATAAAGATATGAATATTGTATTAAGTTTTCATGAATGGTTAGGATTGTCATTGGAAGTGATAGAGCTGCTTTTTACATATTGCAGTGAAATGAACAAGCATCATTTAAGTTATATTGAAAAGGTAGCAATTGGCTGGGCAGAAGAAGGTATTACAACACCACAAAGAGCTTTGGAATATATTCAACTAAGGCAAAATGGCTATAAGCAAATTATGAAAACATTTGGACAAAGTGGTCGTATGCCTGCTCCCGCAGAAGAAAAATATATTAAAAAATGGCTTACAGAATATCATTTTACTATGGAAATGATACTAATTGCTTGTGAAAAAACAATACTACAAACAGGAAATGCTAGTTTTCATTATGCCAATAAAATATTAAAAGATTGGCACAGTAATCATATTAAAACACCTGAAGACGTTGAAAATTCAGATAAAAATTTTCATGCTACAAAAAAAGGTAATAAACAAAATAAAAAAGAATTACCTACTCAACAAAATCATACTGTAAAACAAAATCGTTTTGTTAACTATGAACAAAGACAATGGGATTTTAAAGAATTAGAAAGATTAGAAAGAGAACGATTAGAGAGATTAGAAAAAGAACGCTCAAATAAATATGACATATAGAGGTGAAACAGTATGTCCGAAAAATCAGAACGCTATAAATTGGTATTACAACAATATGAACAAATTCGTACCAAAAAAGAACATGAATTAAAAAAAAGAAAAAATGATATTTATACAGCTTGTCCTCGTCTGGAAGAAATAGAAAGAGAAATTTCTTTAACAGGTGTTCGTATTGGTCGTATGGTACTTCAAAAACCAGAAAATAGCCAATTACTTTTACAAAAATTACAGCAATCTATTTCAGAATTAAGACAAGAAAAAAAAATACTTCTTAACAAAATGGGTTTTTCTGAAAAAGCATTACAAATAGAATATGTTTGCAAAGATTGTAAAGATACAGGATATATCAATCATATGCAGTGTAATTGTATGAAACAAAAATTGATTGATTTAGCCTATGACCAATCTAATATCAGAGAAATTGTAAAAAATGAAAACTTTGATACATTTGATATACGATATTATAGTGAAGAACAAAATGAACAGGAAGGCATTTCTCCTCTTGAAAACATAAAACGAATTTTTAATACTTGTATGGATTTTTGCCAATATTTTGACAGTACATTTCAAAATTTATTGTTATATGGTGAAACTGGATTAGGCAAAACATTTTTATGTAACTGTATCGCAAAAGAATTATTGGATAAAGGTAATACTGTACTTTATATTCCAGCTGGACAACTTTTTCGTATGATAGAAAAACAGCGTTTTCGTAGAGAAGATGATGAAGTACAACAAGATACTATGGAAGATTTGCTTTCTGTAGATTTATTAATTATAGATGATTTAGGTACAGAATTTGGTACAATACTTTCTAGTGCTGAATTATTCCATATTATTAACAATAGAATGTTAACAAAAAAATCTGTAATTGTTTCAACAAATCTTTCTCCAGACAATTTAATTCATCAATATTCTGACAGAGTTGTTTCTCGTATTGTAGGCACATATACAACATTAAAATTTTTTGGTGATGATATTCGTGTAAAAAAGAAATTTAACAAAAAATAGCCTAATTTTAAATTATTCAAAATAATATAAACAAAAAAGGGGAATTTTTATGGAAATTAAACATTTTTTGCTTGCCTCTTGTTCATTAACTACATTACGTCATATAGCAGAAACACCTATATTTCAATTAACTTATGCTGTAATAGAAAGCTATTCCAAAACAGCACAAGATTTTTGTCGTGCCTACGGTGAACTTTGTGGCTATATATTTGAGCATAAAGATTTATCTCGTTTATTTTATGATGCACTTGTATATGACAATAATATTTTTGCAGATTTAAGTTGCAAAAAACATTTTGAGGAAATACCAGAATATATAAAATCTTCTGTATCATTTGATATTCAGGTATTAGAAACCGTTTCTTCTATTACTGGAGATATGCTTATTGAAGAAGCTGTCAAAGTATTTCCAAAGGAAAGCGCATTTTTACATACATTACCACGTTTTCCAAATTCTGCACAACTTCCAGTAAAAGACATTTTTTCTCTTTATGAACTTTATAAGCAAAAAGGGTATGGCTATTTTGCAAGAGGGACTGCATTTACAGTAGAAAAAGGAGAAATTGTTGCTCTGCCTCAGGCAGACAGTATACGCCTTTCTGATTTAAAAGGATATGAAAGACAAAAAAGAGCAATACTCTCTAATACACTCTCTTTTTTACAGGGAAAATTAGCAAATCATATACTATTATATGGTGACAAAGGAACAGGAAAATCTTCTACAGTAAAAGCTGTTGTAAATGAATATGCTAAACAAGGACTAAAAATCATTGACCTTTCTATGGCACAGTTAAAATATTTTCCTAAAATATGTGAAATTGCGGGAGCAAGTCCTTTTAAATTTATATTATTTTTAGATGATTTAACTTTTCAGCAAGAAGACGAAACATTTACTGCATTAAAAGCGTTTATTGAAGGCGGTGTTGCTGGAAAACCAGATAATATTTTAATTTATGCAACATCTAATCGTCGTCATTTAGTAAAAGAAAATATGTCTGACCGCATGACAGAAAATGAAATTCATTTAAGAGATACTATGGAAACTGCTGCCTCTCTTTCTGACCGTTTTGGTTTAGAAATTACATTTTCTGTTCCAGATAAAGAAGAATATCTTGATATTGTAGACAGTCTTGCAGAGGAATATGGAATTGATTTAGAACAAAAAGAATTACATATGTTAGCAGAGCGATTTGCACTTACAAGAGGCGGACGTTCTCCTAGAACTGCAAGGCAATTTATTAAATTACAAGTATCTGAAATGGCTATGGAATCATAAAACAATTAACAATAAAGGAGTTCTCATAAAAAACTCCTTTATTGCCATAATCATATAATTGTATATTTATGTATAATATTACTGTTTTACATTTGAAATAACAATATTTGTACTAATTCAATTATTTTTAATTCTTTAGATTTTAAGTTTTATTTTGCTAAAATGGAAATGTATTATATAATAAAGCAAATTATTCTGCTTTTCCATCTCTTGTCATAAGTTGAAGCACAGCCTCTCGCACATTTTTACCATAAAAAAGCACTTGATTGATTTCCTCTGTAATAGGCATAGAAACATGATATTTTTTTGCTAATTCACAAGCTGCTTGTACAGTATTAATACCTTCTACAACCATTTTTACTTCTGCCAATGTTTCATCAAGTGACTTACCTTGTCCTAGCAATATACCAGCACGTCTATTTCTAGAGTGCATACTGGTACAAGTTACAATCAAATCTCCAATACCAGAAAGTCCTGCAAATGTTTCTGCTTTTCCTCCCATAGCAATGCCAAGTCGTGTCATTTCTGTCATTCCTCTTGTCATCAACGCTGCTTTTGTATTATCTCCAAATCCAAGACCATCAGACATACCTGCCGCTAAGGCAATAATATTTTTCAGTGCTGCACCTATTTCAACACCTATCACATCATGATTGGTATATAGTCTAAAATTAGGATTCATAAATTCTTTTTGTATCATTTTTGCAATATCATCTTCTTCTGTTGCAATAACGCAAGCTGTAGGAATACACCTTCCGACTTCTTCTGCATGGCTAGGGCCAGACAACACGCAAGGATGGCAATGAGGAATACATTGTTTGATTACTTCTGATAATCTCAACAAACTTGTTTGTTCCAAACCTTTTGCAACATTTACGATAATAACATTTTGTTGAAATAAATCTGCAAATTTTGTCATAGTTTCTCTTACTGCACGAGAAGGCACAGCGGAAATTACAATTTCTTTTTCCGAAATTGCTTTTTTTGCATCTGAAGTAATATCAATATTTTCTCCCAATATCACACCTGGTAAATATTGTTTATTTTCTCGTGTTTTTTTCATATTTTCTACAGCTTCTACATTTCTTGCCCACATAGTTACATCATGACCGTCTTGTTCCAACATAACAGCTAATGCTGTTCCCCAGCTTCCTGCACCAACCACAGCAATTTTTTTCATACAACACCGCTCCTCAAATATTTTTTTCTACTTTTTTTACACCTAATTTATTTTCATTTCCAGACAAAAGCCTTACTATATTTGCTCTATGCTGATATAGTGCAAGTACAGCCAAACATATTGTAATTACAACACCTTCCAATGGAAATGCTGTTTTATAAAGTATAATCGGTATCATAATAGCAAAACACATAGAGCCTAATGACACATATCTTGTTGCTACAATACATACAATACCAATACCAAATGCAAAAGCAGGTAAATACCATGTTGTTATACTTAAACACAACACAAGTCCTATCATACAAGCAATGCCTTTTCCTCCTTTAAAATTCAAATAAAAGGGGAAATCATGTCCTAATATCACTCCTACACAGCCGTATAATCCTGCTAATGGTATTTCTTGAAATATCATTTTACATAGCAAAAAACCCAATACAGATTTTAATATATCACAAACAAATGTAATTGCACCTGCTTTTTTTCCAAGAACCCTCAAAGCATTTGTTGTACCTAAATTACCACTACCATATTGTCTTAAATCTACATGTCCTGCAAACTTACCTACTAAATAAGCAGATTGCAAACATCCAATACCATACCCCAATATCATACAAATAAAGCGAAACATATTCACTATCCCCTTTAATTATCCTTTCCCTTTTCTCTTACAATAAAATGAATTGGTGTTCCTAGAAATCCAAAAGCCTCTCTTAACTGATTTTCAATATACCTTCTATATGAAAAATGGAATAACTCCCTATCATTTACAAATATGACAAATGTAGGTGGTTTAATAGAAACCTGTGTCATATAATATAATTTTAACTGTCGTCCTTTATCAGCTGGTGGCTGCTGCATTGCTGTTGCTTCTATCAAAACATCATTTAAAAGTCCTGTACTAATGCGTAAAGCATGATTCTGATATACCGTCTGTATTAGTTCTAACATTCTATTTATTCTTTGTCCTGTCAATGCAGATATAAATACTTTTGGTGCATAAGGCATATATGCAAGTTCATTTCCAATATCTTTTAAATATTGATTCATTGTTTTATCATTTTTTTCTATAGCATCCCATTTATTTACCGCAATAATAGCTGCACGTCCTCTTTCGTGAGCAATACCTGCAATTTTAGTATCTTGGTCTGTAATGCCCTCATTTGCGTCAATTAATAATATTGCAACATCACATCTTTCAACAGCAGCAACTGCTCTAATAATGCTAAATCGTTCTATTTCTTCCTTTATTTTACTTTTTCTTCTCATACCAGCCGTATCAATAAAAATATATTTCTGTCCATCTATTTCAATAGGTGTATCAATAGCATCTCGTGTCGTACCTGCAATATCACTGACAATTAGTCTATCCTCCCCTAATATTTTATTGATAAGAGAAGACTTTCCTACATTCGGCTTGCCTATAATGGCAACTTTAATCACTTCATCGTCTTCATCCTCTTCCTGCTGTTCTGGGAAATATGTTATGACTTCATCTAGCATATCTCCTAAACCCAATGCTTGCCCTGCCGATATAGCTATTGGGTCACCTATACCTAATTCGTAAAATTCATAAATATTCATACTGTCACGTTCTACACTGTCTACTTTATTTACAGCAAGTACAACTGGCTTTTTTGTTTTTCGTAACATATTTGCTACTTGTTTGTCATCATCTGTCATACCCGTTTTTCCATCTGTTATAAATAATACAACATCTGCTGTTTCAATGGCAATTTCTGCTTGTTGTAATATTTGTTTTAGTATAATATCTTCTGCTCCAATTTCCATACCACCTGTATCAATTAATGTAAATTTTCTTCCTGTCCATTCCACATCAGCATATATTCTATCACGTGTCACACCTGGGGTATCTTGTACAATAGAAATTCTTTCTCCTGCAAGGCGATTAAAAAGAGTAGATTTTCCTACATTTGGTCTTCCTACTACTGCAACAATCGGTTTACTCATTTATTTTCCTCCAAATCTAATAAATTGCATAGTAATGCTTCTCCTGTATTTTTTGTTACTTTAATATCTATATTTAACACTTTTTCAATGTCCTCTACTTCTATATCATCTAAAAGCATTGTTGTATCATTTCTTAATATATTTTCAGGTAATAAAAGATAACTCCCTAGTTCTTTTCCTGTTAGTTGTTTTATAATATCTTGTCCTGTTAAAAGCCCAGAAACAGTAATTTCATCTCCAAAAAAATCGTTGTGTATTTTATAAACATTTATTTTCCACATTTTACAATATTCCATTACTTTATTACAAAGTTTTTGTATGAAATCATATGCAGCTTCTCCTGTTGCAACAGAAACAACTTTCTGTTTTTGTATTGGAAGTTTATATTGATATTTTTTTAATGCTTGTTCAAATTCTGCTTTCAAAAGAGAAAGCATACCTACTCCATTCTCATATTGTGTAAAATCTTCATATGCAGAACAATCAGGCAAAGGATATTTCGCTTTTAAATAAAATTCATCTGATAAAAATACAAATGAAGTACCTATGCTCTTTTTTAATTTCTTTTGCCATTTTTCTACTTGTAATATTACTTTTTCACTTTGTTGTTTATCAAACGGTATCATAGGATATAAATTTTCTCTATATTTTGTCAAACCAATCGGTACAACAGACATACTTTTTGCATGAGGAAAAAAGGTAACACAATCTGCAATGGTTTTATCTAGTATTTCTCTATCATTAATTCCTCTACAAAGAACAACTTGTAAATTCATTTCAATTCCAGCACCTGCTAATGTTTTCATAACATCTAACACTTTATCTGCACGAGGATTTTTAAGCATTTTTTTGCGCAATTCTAAATCTGTTGTGTGTATAGAAACATTAATAGGAGATAAATGATAAAATATAATATGGTTAATATCTTCTTCTGACATATTTGTTAATGTTACATAATTTCCTTGCAAAAACGATAAACGAGAATCATCATCTTTAAAATAAAGACTTTCTCTCATACCTTTCGGAAGCTGGTCAATAAAACAAAATATACATTTATTTTTACAGCTCTTTGCATTATCCATTAAACCACTTTCAAATACAATTCCAATATCTTCCTGTTCCTCTTTTTCTATTTCTGCAATATATTCTTCTCCATTTATTGTACGTATTGTGAGTTCAACATATTCATCTTGTATCAAATATCTGTAATCAAACACATCTTTTATAGATTGTCCATTTACAGCTAATAAAATATCACCTGCTTCTATTCCCAATTCTTCCGCAATACTATCTTTTTCAATTTTAATAATTACATTTTGTTTTAATTCCATATTGCTATCCTTTCCATATTACAATCGGCTACATTATATCATAGTTTTTAGTGAAATACAAAGAAGTGTTTACTATTTGGTATAAAAATAATGTTGGCATAGACTAATATTTTTCTGCTACCATCATTTCTAATTCATCTGCTACTACTCTTGCTTCTTTCGCTTTTTCAATCACAACATTTCCATAGTACTTTGCAGCTTTTTCACATTCTTGCAAATTATAGTAAATCAATAAAATAACACTTCTATTGACAATAGGGATATACTAAATATAGAGGTGATAGAAATGTTACATAATGAAACAAGAGAATTTTAGCAAAGGCTTATGAAAAAACAGGGAATGCAAGGGAAGTAGCAGATGTTTTGGAGTTGATATAAGTACTGTATATCGTTTATATCGTCAAAAGAAAGCAACTGGTTCCATAAAACTTAGAACAAATAAACAAGAAAGAAAACCTTCTTTATCATCAGAAGATTTATTCAATATAAAGAGAGCAATTCAAGAACAGCCTGACATTACAATAAAGGAAATCATTGAAAAACTTGATTTAACTGTTACAAATAAAACAGTTCACAAAGCAGTTATCAAAATGGATATGTTTATAAAAAGAAATCCCTTTATGCTTCTGAAAGAGAGCGTCCCCGATGTGAAAGAAAAAAGATAAGATATAGTGTCATTCGATAATATTTTTTAATAATAAATAGCAATTTTATTTAATCTATTAAGAAAGTCAGCTCAAGGATTGACTTTTCAGACTGTCAATAAAGTCAAACCCTTAGACTTGGCACACCTCACTCCACCAACTTTTTTTCAAAAAAGTTGGACAAAAAACTTTACTGGAAAAACTAGTGTTTTCCTTATAAAATTAATGTTTTTAAGGAAACATAGTTTATATACGCTTCGTTTCGGTCGATGCGAGAACAAGTTTCCACTGGATGTTTTGTACCTTTAAAATTCTTTGCTTTTTTCTTTTAAGAAAAAAGTAGGAGTTTGAGAACAACGTCCTCAAGGCTTTTTGACAAGCTGGAAAGTCAGTTTAAGTGCTGACTTTTTTGGCATATTGATAAGAATATTTAAAAAATACTCCTATTTTTGTATTTTGTTTTTTAATGAAAATTTTTGTTGTTAAAATATTGCAATTTACAATCTTGATAATAATCCAAAAAATGCAATGTTTTTAATAGTTGATGATTGTTAAAGCTGTTGATTAAATTTTTTAATTCTACATCATAGAAGGTAGAATTTTCTTTATTATTTTGATGAATACTAAGAGAATCTTCCAATAAATCATCTAATGTAACATCAAGTGCAGCAGCGATTTCAGAAAGTTTTTCAATATTAAACTTATTTTTGCCATGTTCCAGATTAGAAATATTACTTTGGGAAGCATGAATCATATTTGCTAAATCTTTTTGAGATATATTTTTTTGTTTTCTAAAATAATTTACTTTTTTTCCAAGTGTAATAGCGTCATACATTATAAACAAACCTTTCAAATAAATTCTAATAAGGATTTATAAATAAACTTTTTTTCTTGCGGAGTTAGTTCGGAAAGATTTTGAAAAACTTCATTCTGCAATAGAATATTAATATTTTCATATGGAGTAGCATATTGCTGAAAGCTGATATGAAAATAATTTGCTAAATCAACAGCAATTTCAACAGAGGGAACTGCTGTACCCCTTTCAATTTGACCCAAATAAGACTCATGTATATTCAATTCTTCTGCAATATCAATTAGTTTAAATCCTGTATTCTTTCTGAGTTTTCGTATTGTTTTTCCAAATTCTGTATAATTAAATATAACTATCCCCACCTTTATTAAAATATAAATAATATTTATTATTATTTTATTTACAAAAATAGATATAAATAATATTATTAAATATAATTATAATAAT
>ERZ808044.1191-NODE-1191-length-16343-cov-13.227345_pt1 | contig 16343 bp, 14 predicted proteins | sample MGYA00380195_ERZ808044 | MGnify/ENA primary metagenome ERZ808044 (study PRJEB31490, sample SAMN06133423) | mouse gut metagenome | isolation source: Z7_2 | host: mice | place: China: Chengdu | collected 2015-05 ...
AAGCAATAATCAGCTAAAATGTCATAATTACGCGGCTTGGAGTACTGTCAGTCAAATCAGTATGAATATTTCAGGATCAAATTTATGTAATTCTATTTTCATCTGCTTTACTCTCCAACATGCAGCTTCTTTATCTGGATTTCAGCCAATACCCCATCTGCTCCATCAGCTTGGGAATATCCAAAGGCTTAGCAAGATGTCCGTTCATTCCTGACTCTCTACTTGCCACAATATCTGCCGGAGAAACATTGGCAGACAGGGCAATAATTGGAATGGTCATTGCATCGGCCCGAGGAAGCTTACGGATTGCACGGGTAGCATCAAAACCGTTCATTACTGGCATCTGGATATCCATAAAAATCATATCATAATACCCTTCTGGCATCTCGGCGAATCGCTGCAGCCCCTTTCGCCCGTCTGTGGCACATTCTACCATGGCCCCCGCCTTACCAATCAGTTCCATAACAATTTCTCGGTTTATCTCATTGTCCTCCACCAGCAGGATTCTACAGCCACGAAAAGAAACTCCGGATTCGCCAAAGGAATCTGACAAAGCCTGTTTACCAGAGTGTTCAGCAGGATTCTGAAGCCTTAAAATAACTGTTACCGTAAACCGAGAGCCCTGCCCAAGAGCGCTTTCCACGCGGATGGCTCCTCCCATCATGCGCACGATATTCTGGGCAATAGACATTCCAAGACCTACGCCATCTACCTGGCTGACTTGGGGATTCCCCCCACGGCTGAAGGGTTCAAATACATGAGGAATAAATTCTTTTTCTATGCCAATCCCATTATCAAGGAAAACGAAATCGTAAGAGCTGCACCCGTGTTCCCTGGCTTCATGCTCTGTAACCTCCACCTCAATCCTGCCCCCGGAAGGAGTATACTTAACGGCATTTTCAAGGATATTTAAAAATATCTGCAAAAGCCTTCTCTGATCCCCTAGCACATTCTCGTGCTCCACCTTCATGGGATGAAGCTCCAGCTTTAATCCTTTCGCCTCTACTTCCGGCGAAATAATGGATACTGTCTCTTCCATCAGGCCGCTCAGACCAAAGGCTTCCGTTTTCAGGTCAAAGCTTCCTGATTTCATCTGGCTGATATCCATGATCTCATTAAGCACAAAAAGGAGCTTCTGGCTGGAGGTATAAGCCTTTTTCAGGCAATCCTTCACCTTAACGGAATCACCCGCGTTATCCGCTGCGATTTTGATCATACCTATAATACCGTTCATGGGGGTGCGGATATTATGGCTCATGCTAAAAAGGAATTCCTGCTTAGAAGCGTTAGCGAGATCTGCTGCCTCACAGGCTGCCTGAAGCGCCTCATGCTCTCTCATCTCTTTGCGCTTACTCTCCGTTACATCCTGCGCCGCATAGACAATGGATCTGGCTTTCCCCTCCGCATCGGCCTGTGCCATCACAGCCGTACTGCGTATCCATCCATATTCTCCAGGCTCTACAGTTGAATCTCTCTGCTGCTTGCGGTACGCCAATGTCACATATGGCTTCTTTTTGCTCAGAGTGTTTCGCAGATTATCCCGGCTTAATGTCTGAAGATATTCCTCTCGATCTTCCGGATGGACAAAACGCTCAGCATAAAGCTTAAGCCCAGTCTCATAATCAGTTTTGTCACTTAAGACCTTCTTCACCTCGTCCAGTTGTGTTACACTTCGCAGGTGTCCATGCTCCAAATCCGCGTAATAGGTCGCAAAAAACATACCTCCAAGAGTGCGTATAATGTCCCCTTGCTCCTGCTCCTCTCTAAGCCTAAGCTCTTCTGCTATCTTCTCTCTTGTGACATCCCGCCCCAGGATATTTACTGATATCCGCTTTCCTCTGCGGGCATAAACCACATGCTGCTCCAGCCACTGAAGGGCTTTTCCGTTAAGCCGGTACTGGCATGTTTCCTCGAAGTAATCCTGCACGCCCGCTGACTTCTGATATATGTGCTCCGGGCTCATAACCCTGCGGAACTCATCTGCATCCTCCGGATTGACTGCGGTGTCCAATGCTTTTTGAAAATATTGATGATAATTTCCGGTATCCACCTTTTTAATCTCAGTATCCTCATTGATCCAAATTCGCTCACACTGCCCATTTTCGAGATAAATCGTAGTCATCACGCTGTATCTTGATTTCAGAATCGATGCAAGCTGCATATCCCGAAGATTCAAAGTCTGCTCTTGGCGCACCCGCCTGTCTACATTCTGCAAGGCCAGGATTGTATAATTCTTTGCACCCACATTCTGACCAAAATACGCAATAATCGCCATGTAGCGGTATTCGTGGTCTTCCTCTCCTCGCCATTGGCAGAGCATATCCTTTTTGGAAATAGCCGTATCCTTTAACTGACGCAGACCAGCAAGAGAAAAGCTTCCCCCCACTCTCTCCCTATCCACCGGATGGATCTGGCGAAGCAGACGAGAGTTCATGATTTCATCCCACTGAATCGTCCATGACTTCCAGCCGGTATGAGTTTGTCCATTTTCCCGTACAAGATTGGCCTCACCCGTGTCAAGATCGATGCTGTAGATTCCAAAATTCTGCTCCCCAAGAGTCCTAATCACCTCCTGGATGCGGATACTGGCATCATCAAGTTCAAGACTCTCCTGTAAAATATCATGGATATCCTTCACATACAAGAATATGTACTGTCCCTCTTCCGAGGACGAAATATCAGGCACGATCTCCATCAGATTCCAACGATACTCTTCCCCAGAATATCTCCGGTAACAGCAGGTCAAAATCTTATGCCCCTCATTAAAAACAGTTTTCATATGTTCAATGCGGGTAAAAGAAATGAAATTATGCATATCTTCCGGATGAATACCCCCTTTATAGATGAGCTGTCCCAGCCATCCGGAAAAGTTCTCCGTCCCATATCCAAGGGCTCTATCCTCCGCTCTCATCTTTACCACCTCATAGGTATCTTCTGTGAGGTTCACCCTGAGTATTTTGTGGTAAGCATGATTGATTGCCTGCATATGAGGCGCCACAGTAATAATAAATGCCGGTACCTCCTGTTCCCACATGGTTCTGACCGCTACAATATCCACCGTCTCTCCAAAAGGATTGTCATAGCTGATCGTCTGGTTTACCTGTTTTCCCTCCATGGTAAGAAGTGGACAGTTGGCACAGGAGTGATTTCCCAGCTTATGGCAAGCCATACCTATGTGGACATGAGGCGCCACCTCCTCAACCCGCTTATTGTAATAGAGGATTTCATGATTATCCTCTCTTATGATAAATACTCCGGTGGTTGGTACCGTATCTAAAATTTTTTCATATTCCCTGATATCCATATTTTTACCTTTCTTGCCATCGCAGGACATCCGGCCGATTTTTCCTTTCCTTTCATTGTACTAAATACAGCACCTGCAATCAAGTCAAAAATCATGTGCTGCAGCATTGCTCAGGAAGTTGTAAAGGGTATCTGCTGCAAGACTTTTTCCCCGTCCCTTATCTGAGACAATCTCCAGAGAACGGGCAGGAATCTCACAGTCTATCTGAATTTGTACCAGCCTTTTCTCCTTAAGCAAAGGCATTGCCAACTCTCTAGGTACAAAACCGACCCCAAAATTGTTTTCAATCAGCGGAAGCATCAGATTTGAGGTTGCCACCTCCATATCCGGTTCTTTATCTATTTTGTGTCCTATAAAGAAATTTCTGTAAAGCTCATAGGTGGCGCTTCCCCGGCCTAGTCCCACCCAAGGATAGCTTCTAACATCCTTCAGCTTCATGGGCTTTTCGCAGAGCTCTTTATATTGGAGCCCACCTGTCAGTATTTCCTGGAAATCCAGTATTTTCTCATGAGAAACCGTTACTGGTATCTCGAAAGGCGCTGTAATCACCGCCAGCTCCAACCTGCCATCAAGGAGCTGCTTCATGATCTCAGGTGTTGTGTGATTGTGAATCCTGAGCCGAATCGCCGGATAGTTTGCCTTAAAATCATGAAGCGCTTTCAGTAAAAAAAGCTGCAGGGCAGTTTCCGTTGCTCCAAGCTCCACTGTTCCCCCTTGCAAAGTCTCTTGATGCCTGCCTATTTCCTCCTGAGCATTTATTAAATGTCTATAGGCCACCTCCACATGGGAATAAAGCAACTCTCCTTCCTCTGTGAGACTGACTCCTCTTGCCTCCCGGATAAACAGCCGGCAGCCAAGCTGGGATTCCAAAAGCCTCATAACCCGCGTCACATTAGGCTGGTTACTTCCCAGCGCCATGGCCGCTCTTGTGATATTTTTGTACTTTGCAACATGATAAAATATTTTATAATATTCAAAATTAATATCCATACTCTTTTTATATATCTCCGATATATTATATGTATTTTTCATATTTCACAGGAGGTATTATAATACATTTTTGGGAAAAAACAAACCACTTTCATGCCATGATGGTGCGCCGCAAAGCGGCGCATAAAAGTTTAGAAAGGATATGATTATTATGAACAGAGATTTGACAACGGGGAAACCCGAAAAGGTGCTGTGGGCTTTCTGCCTTCCGCTCTTTGGCAGCATTATCTTCCAGCAGCTCTACAACATTGCGGACAGCCTGGTGGCCGGGAAATTCATCGGAGAAAATGCCCTGGCGGCTGTGGGGAACAGCTATGAGATTACGTTAATTTTTATTGCCTTTGCCTTCGGCTGTAATATGGGCTGCTCTGTTATCGTCTCCCAGCTCTTCGGAGCAAAAGATTACATCATGTTGAAAACCGCGGTGACCACCGCCTGCATTTTCAGTGCCCTGCTCTGCGGCCTGCTGATGCTCATCGGTATATTCGGCTGCAGTCCCCTTCTGCACCTGATCCGTACTCCACAGGAAGTCTTTGCGGACTCAGAGCTGTATCTGGACATTTATGTGTGGGGCCTGCCCTTCGTCTTCTTTTATAATATTGCAACCGGAATCTTTTCCGCACTGGGTGACTCGAAGACCCCCTTTTACTTCCTGGCAGCCTCCTCCACCTCCAATATCGCCGTGGATATCCTGTTCGTAAAGGCATTTAACATGGGCGTGGCAGGCGTTGCGTGGGCAACCTTTCTGTGCCAGGGAGCAAGCTGTATCCTGGCGGTGCTCACGGTATGGAAACGTCTCTCCCAAATTCAGGTTCAGAAAAAGCCTGCCCTGTTTGACTTCAGTGTTCTTAAAAAAATCCTGATCATCGCCGTACCAAGCATTCTGCAGCAAAGCTTCGTGTCCGTGGGAAATATCGTCATCCAGAGCGTGATCAACGGCTTCGGCGCTTCTGTGATGGCCGGTTACTCCGCCGCAGTGAAGCTCAACAATATGGTCATCACCTCATTCACCACCATCGGCAACGGAATCTCCAATTTCTCAGCCCAGAACCTGGGAGCCCACAAATACGGCCGGATCAGGGAATGCTTCCGCGCCGGCCTGAAAATGGTATGGTGCCTGTGCGTTCCCTTCTGCCTGCTGTACATCGTATCTGGCAAATACTTCCTTCTCCTTTTCCTGGAAAAGGGCTCGGCCCAGGCTCTGCTGACAGGAAGGCAGTTTTTGTGGATTCTGTCCCCCTTTTATTTCGTGGTGTCATCCAAGCTGGTGGCGGACGGCATCCTTCGGGGTGTCAGCGCCATGCGGCAGTTTATGGCGGCCACCTTTACCGACCTGATTCTGCGCGTGGTTCTTGCCTTTCTCTTTTCAGGCTGGACCCATTCCGCAACAGGCATATGGGCGGCATGGCCTGTGGGCTGGACCATCGCCACAGGGCTTTCCATTTTCTTTTATCATAAGGAGTACAAAAAGCTATCTCAGACCAAACAATGATAGGGAACGCCATAATTTTTGTTTTTGGTGTTCACTGCGTCGATTTTTGCCTTATTTTTTGTGTTCTGTGCATGCCTCAACAATTGCTTCGATTGCCGCTGAGATGGCCTCCACCATCAGCTCCTGAGACATGGAGGGCGTGTTCCTCTTATCCAGAGCCTGCTCAGGCAGATAAGGGATATGGATAAACCCACTGCGTTTGTCTGGATATTTGACATCGATCAGGCGGCACACTCCATAAATCACATGATTGCACACAAATGTCCCCGCCGTGTTGGAAACAGAGGCGGGGATATTTCTCTCCCGGATGTGCTCTACCATGGCTTTCACCGGCACCCTCACGAAATAAGCATCCGGCCCCTGGGGATCAATGGGTTCATCGGTTCTCTTACCACCCTCATTGTCCGGAATCCGGAAATCATCCACATTGATTCCGATGCGCTCCACGCTGATGTCCGCCCTTCCCCCTGCCTGTCCAATGGACAGAATCACGTCAGGATCATACCTGATAATCGCTTCTTCTATCACTTCAACAGACTTGCCGCAGACGGCGGGGATCTCCAGTTTGATGATCTTTGCACCTGCAATTTCCCCGGGAAGTCTCTTTACAGTCTCAATGGATGGATTGATTTTCTCCCCTCCAAAGGGGTCAAATCCGGTAACTAATATCTTCATTTTCTTTTGTCTCCTCCTGTCAGATTTCAAATTCTTTTGTCCCTATTCTCTCTTTAGTCAAACATCAGCTCGTCTACCGTGACGAATTCATATCCTCTGCTCTGCAGTTCATCCACAATTTTCAAAGCTGCCGTTATGGTGGACTTATATTGGTCGTGCATCAATATAATATCATTTTCCTCCGCCTTGGCACAGACATTTTTCACAATGCAGGAGACATCATTGCTGCACCAGTCAAGAGGGTCAATGGTCCAGAGCACCGGAAACATATTCAGCTCCTTCTCGAATTCTTTGTTCCAACTGCCATAAGGCGGCCGGACATAGATGGTATCTTCTCCGGTCACCTCTTTAATCACCTCGTTAGTCTTGATGATTTCCTGTTTGAATTTTTCCTGATTCCGGCTGGTAAGCTGGGTGTGGCTGTAGGTGTGGTTGCCGATCAGGTGGCCTTCCTCATGAATCTTCTTTACAATCTCAGGATAGGTTTCCACATTCTCTCCTGTGATAAAGAAGGTGGCTTTGGCATCCCGCTCCTTGAGTCCGTTAAGGAGCTGCTCCGTATAGAACGGATGGGGGCCATCGTCAAAGGTAAGAGCGATTTTTTTGCCGTCCTTCATTTCCAGCTCCTTCCCCATCACTGGGAGCTTCTCCTGTTTCAAAAACAACGGATGCCAGGCTTCGCCGGCCATCCTTATGTTAAGTGCGGTCATGCAGACAAGCGCCAGTAAAAGGAGGAGAACGGCGCAGGAAATGATTCTTTTTTTCAGATTCATGGCAAACATTCTTTCAAGAGCACTTATTCTATTTATATGCGCCCTTTCTGCTGCCATTCACCTGATGATACATTTCTGCGCCGTTTTTATTACAATTAAGATGGCTTGCAAGATATTTATTTTTATATAAACTGGTTGCGCTCCTCCTGATAGGAATAACCGATGCTCCCCAGCTTTTCTTCGATCTCCGCCCTGCTCACATCCAAATCGTCACACAGAGCTTCCAAACTGGAATAGTAGTCGCGAAGCTTTAAATTTACATAGCTTAAGAGCATATTGGGGTCATTTGGAATTGGCATTTTCCAATCCTCCTTTCTGACTTTCTGCTTACGTCTGCCGTCGGTTTTTATACTATCTCCTGCTTCACTTCTGCGGCAAGCGCTCCGTCCTTCAGAGTGATCAAAATCGTATCTCCCTGCCCGACCTGATCTGCCAGAATCAATTTGGCTGAAAGAGTTTCCACGTATTTCTGGATATACCGCTTCAAAGGTCTTGCCCCATAAACCGGGTCGTAAGCGTTTTCCACGATAAAGCTCTCCGCCTGGGGCGAAAGCTCCACTGTAAGCTCCTTATCCGAAAGCCGTCTGTTTAAGTCTGCAATGATCAGCCGGATAATACCGCCGATATTGTCCTTAGTCAGGGGCTTAAACAATATGGTTTCGTCCAGCCTGTTCAAAAATTCCGGTCTGAAATGGGCCCGCAGGTCATCAAAGACCATCTTTTCAGCTTCCTCGCTTATCTGACCATTCTGGTCAATTCCATCCAGAAGATAGGACGCTCCGATATTGGAGGTCATGATCAGGATGGTATTTTTGAAATCCACCGTACGGCCCTGGGAATCTGTGATGCGCCCGTCATCCAGCACCTGGAGAAGTACGTTAAACACATCCGGATGGGCTTTCTCAATCTCATCGAAGAGCACCACCGAATAAGGCTTTCTTCTGACCGCTTCGGTCAACTGTCCGCCCTCCTCATATCCCACATATCCGGGAGGCGCTCCGATCAGACGGGATACGGAATATTTCTCCATATACTCACTCATATCGATACGAACCATGTTGTTCTCGTCATCAAACAGGGATGCCGCCAGGGCTTTGGCAAGTTCTGTCTTACCCACGCCCGTAGGCCCAAGAAACAGGAAGGACCCGATGGGTTTGGTAGGATCCTTGATCCCTGCTTTGGAGCGGATGATGGCTTCCGTCACCTTGGTAACGCCCTCATCCTGTCCTACCACCCGCTTATGCAGCTCTTCGTCCAGATGCAGAGTCTTGTTCCTCTCGCTTTCCGTCAGCTTCGCCACCGGAATTCCCGTCCATCTGGAAATGATCCGGGCAATTTCTTCATCCGACACACTCTCATGCACCAGCGATAAATCCTTGTTTTTGACCTGGTCTTCCTCAATCTCCAGTTGCTTTTTCAAGGCAGGAAGCCTGCTGTAGCTCAATTCCGCAGCCTTCTCATAATCCCCTTCCCTCTGGGCAATCTCAATCTGGCTCCCAACAGCGTCGATCTCTTCCCGGAGTTTGGAGAGTTTCTCTACGGATGCCTTTTCATTCTCCCACTGAGCCTTGCGGTTATTCAGCTCCTCTTTCAGGTCAGCCAGCTCCTTCTGCAGCGCCCCAAGCCGCTCCTGACTGAGCCTGTCATCCTCTTTTTTCAGGGCTGTTTCTTCTATCTCCATCTGCATCACCCTGCGCTGAAGCTCATCCAGCTCTGTGGGCATGGAGTCCAGCTCCGTCTTGATCAGGGCACAAGCCTCATCCACCAGGTCAATGGCCTTATCCGGCAGGAAACGATCCGAAATATAGCGATTGGAAAGTACAGCCGCACTCACCAGCGCATTGTCCATGATCTTAACGCCATGATAAACCTCATAGCGCTCCTTGAGCCCTCTTAAGATGGAAACCGTATCCTCCACTGTGGGTTCCTCCACCATCACAGGCTGGAATCTCCGCTCGAGGGCGGCATCCTTCTCAATGTACTGGCGGTACTCATCCAGAGTCGTGGCTCCGATACAGTGAAGCTCCCCTCTTGCCAGCATGGGCTTTAACATATTTCCCGCATCCAATGCACCGTCGGTCTTCCCGGCTCCCACGATCGTGTGCAGCTCGTCGATGAAAAGAATGATCTGGCCGTCGCTGCTCTTCACATCCTCAAGAACCGCTTTCAAACGCTCTTCAAACTCTCCCCGGTACTTGGCGCCTGCCACCAGGGCTCCCATATCCAGGGCAAAAATCTTCTTATCTTTAAGCCCCTCCGGTACATCCCCCCGGACAATACGCTGGGCAAGTCCTTCCACAACCGCCGTCTTACCCACGCCGGGTTCCCCGATCAGCACCGGGTTATTCTTGGTTTTCCTGGAAAGAATACGAATCACATTGCGGATCTCGCTGTCCCTGCCGATCACAGGATCAAGCTTCTGCTCCCTTGCCTTTTCTACCAGCTCCTGCCCATACTTGGCCAGCGTGTCATAGGTAGCTTCCGGGTTATCACTTGTCACCCGCTGGTTGCCCCTCACGGTGGAAAGTGCCTGCAAAAAGCGCTCCCTTGTAATGCCAAACTCCTGGAACAATGCCTTGATCGCCTTATTGGGATGTTTGATCATGGCAAGGAAAAGATGCTCCACCGACACATATTCATCGGAAAGAGCCTTAGCCTCCTCCTCAGCGGAAATCAGGACTTTGTTCAAATCCTGTCCCACATAGACCTTTCCGCCCTGAACCTTGACCCGTTTGCTCACAGCCTCTTCCACTTTATTAAGGAAATACTGGGTGTTGATTTCCATCTTTTCCACCAGTTTTAAAATCAGGCTGTCATCAATAGTCAGCAGGCTGTAGAGCAGATGCTCCTGCTCAATTTCCTGATTCCCGTATTCATAGGCCAGCTTCTCACAGCCCTCAACGGCCTGCATGGATTTCTGTGTAAATTTTGATATATTCATAAGCACTCCTCTCTGCCTTCCCTGTAATATGTTTCATAAGAACATTCACTGCTCTTCTTTTACAGTATGTCCGGCTAAATACTTAATTATCTTTTTTTGTTCCGGTTGGAACTGTTCTATTGAGAATATAACATTAGTTGTTAGCACTGTCAAGAGGTGAGTGCTAATTATTTTGTTAAAATTTTACAAACCCGGTGGTATGTCTCCATGATTTCCGTTTTGAAATATTCCATAGCTACATCCGTGCCGCGGTTCTTGCAGCCTTCTCTTGTGTCGGCTGTTCTTTCCATGTAGGGCAAAAACGGCACTTCCTCAATCCGCTCCCATTTTTATACTGTCTCTTACCTGCCCATTACTTATTCGAAATTATCAAGATAATCCTGCAACAAATTTGCTAACTTCCCGATATGCACACCGTCAACAAAAGAATGATGTACCTGTACGGAAAACGGAAGCATCACTTTTTCATCACGGATAAAATATTTCCCCCAGTCTATCATTGGAGTAGCGTTGTCCTTTTTCCCAGATTCCGTATGGGAAATGTGGGTAAATGAAACCCACGGAAAGGAAGAAAACTGGTAAATGTCATTCTCCATAGGTGCGGTAAAACATTCTTTTTGTTCCCTTACGGTATTGGCTGCAAGTGAAACATATTCCTCTATGGTGTCCTGCATTTCAACATTGACTACTTTGAAAAGCTCGCTTCCGTTATCAAGGTAGGTAAATGATGTGTTGATTTTGTCATAGATAACCGGTTTTCCCTCCCAAAAACGGCAACGAAATTCCTCAATCTCATTCGCACACTTTGTCACGGCGAATACAAAAGAAAATGTAAAGGAATAGCCCCGTTCTCTGATTCTCCGCAAAAAATTTGTAATATCCAACTCATAGGATACACAATACTGTGGCTGCACACTGTTTCTGAAAATCTGACAGTGCATAGCCCGATTCCATGTTGCTAAATCAATTTCTCTCATAGAATATTCCTCCTGTAGTAATATGGGTAAATGTGTGTTTTTTATCTTCGCATATTTTTCCTATGTGCTATTATATCCCACTGTTATATGATGTCAATATATTGTATGATGTCTATGGATAAAAAAGAGAGCTTACGCATTTGTAAGCCCTGATAAGTAGGAAACTATTCTATTCCCAATTCCCGTATAGCGTGCATGATATGAATTTTCATGGCGTTTTTTGCTCCCTCCGCATTTCTCTGCTCCAAAAAATCCATAATCATGCGGTGGTCACCCACTGTATCTGTAACGGCTTTTTGGCTCATAGCCGATAGGGTAACGCCCTTTGCAATCGCTTGATAAAGAATGGGCATAAGCTGATTCATAAATTCATTATGCGTTGCCTGTGCAATCGCCTTGTGGAATGAATGTTCATTGTCTGTACGGTCTCGCCCGGATTTAATTTCCTGCTCAATCTTCTCACCAAAATCCAAAATCCTTTTTATTTCTGCGTCTGTACCTCGGACAGCCGCTAAATAAGCAGCTTCCGGCTCGAAAATCAAACGCATTTCATAAAGGTCTTTTGCATTTACTTTTATATCCGATAGCTGCCCCAAATTGGATTGCTGCTCAAATGCAACTTGAGTGACAAAAGTTCCTTTTCCCCTCTGGATTTCAAGCACATTATAAGCTACTAAAATCCGTACGGCTTCTCTCAGGGTTGTCCGGCTGATATTCAGTTCTTCTGACAATTCATTCTCATTGGGTAATTTGTCCCCGGCTAAAAAGCGTTTTTCTATTGTTATCATAGACAATAGTGTATCTGCGATACTCTGTGAAAGCATTTTATTTTTCATGGGTTATATCACCTCAGCTTTTTTACAAGCGGATTTAATCCACAAGCATGGACTTAACGATTCCTATATCTTCTTCCGAAACCGCCGCGTCAAGAAAATATTTTTCTGCATCTCCCCATTTTTTCTCTAAATAGTCGATCGCCATTTCCATCTGAAAACGTTCTGAGGAAAAAGCACTATCCGGCACATCTATGCCATATTTTTCTTTTATCATTACTTTTTGTTTTTCAAAAACCGTATGCATGTTGCTTTCTGTAACTTCATAATCGACTAAAATTGTTTCATTGTCAACTCTGACAAGATTCAGAAGCAGCATTGCAGTCACGCCAGTCCTGTCTTTACCGGCAGTGCAATTAAAAAGATTGGTACTATCTTTATGTTGCGCAAAAATATGAATCATTTTACCGAAATCTTTTTGGGAATGGTTTAATAAATCAATATAAACCGTTCCCATATTATCCGGCATTTTACCCCTAAACCCCTGTGAAGTTGTCTGATCCAGCATCGGAAGTGAATAATAGTCAATTTCCGGTAGGAACCTCAGGGCATTTGGCATGGAATTTACTTCTGCTAAACTTCTTAAATCAACAACACACCGGACTCCATAATCCAATAAGACCTTTTTGCTGTAATCCGTTATTTGCGCCGGTAAATCAGAACGAAGGAAAGCATGCATTTTGGTTGTTTTACCATCTTTCGTTTTGTATCCGCCCAAATCTCTCGTATTAAAAGTTGTATCAATTTTAAGCGGCTTTGAAGCCGTAATTTCTGTATCCATATGAATCATTCTCCCTTCAGTAAGCGCACAACTTCAAAAATCATCTGTATGTTTCATGCTGTGAAAACAGGATTTTCCTCAAGTCCTCTGCCTGATTTGACTTCCCGTCTGCCGCATAAACATCAATCCTGTGTATGTCACTGCTCCTGTCCTTAAACGCCGGGAACAGGAAACCGCACTCCGGCTCCCCAGGCTCATATTCACCGTTTACCGGACAGACCGCACAGATCAGGAACTGATAAACCTCTTCCGATTCCCACAGGCTTTCCTTGTCGCTGGCTTTCAGCGGTACGTCATAACTGCCATGGAAAAAGTAAATGGCATAACTGCCATCCGTCCGGTATCTCTGCCCAAACTCCTCATAGAATACATCCAGCATCGCATCATTTTTCAACCCGCACTCTTTCAGTGCCATAAGCAACTGCCATATGCTCCCCGGTTTCCTGTCCGCTTCCCCAAAAGCATACTCCTTAAGCTGCACATTCGTATCGGAAAAAGGAACTGCCTTTGCGATAGCAAGGTTTGCCTGCTGGTCTTTTTGCGACAGTTTCTGGAAATGCTTGTTAAAGGTTCCGTCTACAAATCCCTCTTCATCCAGATATGCCCCGGCGATCCTGTCAAAACAGTTCCGTTTCAAAGTCATGCGCCTGGTTAGTTCCAGCATATCCTCACGGTCAATCTCTCCCATATGTATCCATTCTCCTTACCAAAGTGCCGCCGCATACCCGGCGGATATGCGGCAAACCTCTTCATTCCGTTTCTTGCTATGGAAAAATTATACCGTATTTCATCTGAAAGGACAATGCCACAACCTGACAATTTACAGTTGTTCCATATCGTTATCTCTCAGCACAGGACTATGACTCTCCCCGGCGTTGTCTGCGGAGGAATGCTCCGGGTCGTTGCCGTATAATAAACCAACAGCGTTTGATTTTGGAGACTGCAGTTTACCCTCTGTCCGTTGATCGTCTCAATCTCTGTGCTTCCAGCAATATTAAGCCGCAGGGAATTGTCTCTGGCTGTCAGATTGCGGTCGAATTCATTCAGCATGACCTGTTCCTCCCTGGTAAGAAGTGTGACGATCCGTGCCTGGTACTGCGGAGGAAAAATAAGCGGCGCCGGGAGGGAGGCATCATAAAATGCCGCCGCCCTGAGTCCCGGCCTGAGCTGTCTGCTGCCGATTACCCACGTATCCGACATTACTGTAAAATTTACAATTCCGTTTCCGGTGCGCAGCGTCATCATCTGACTGCAGCAATCATTTCCCCGCGCGATATTGACAATCGTGCCAATTTCCGGTTTATAATCTCTATATGCCATAATTTATTACCTGCTTTGCCCGCAGATATCTATAATGCCTGCGGTACCTGATACCTTTTCTATCAGATTATGACATTTTGTGGCAAAAGGTTACTAAGAAGGATGACAACAACTGAAATATCTGCTATAATTTCTGAGCAATCTAAAGAACCAGGATAAGAAAGAGAGGTCTGAAATGAAAAAATTATTAGGAGAATTTAAAACATTTGCATTAAAGGGAAATATGATAGACCTGGCCGTAGGTATGATAATAGGAAGCGCTTTTACCGGCATCGTAGGCTCTCTGGTCAATGACATTTTCATGCCGCTGCTGAGCATATTTACCGGCAAAATCAATTTTGATAACCTGATGATCGTTCTCGGAAGCGTTGAAAATGCCGCCACCATCAATTATGGTACTTTTCTGACTCAGCTTGTCAACTTTTTGGTGGTCAGCTTTGTAATATTTCTTGTAGTCCGCCAGCTTAACAGGTTTCAGCGTTTGCACGCGAAGGAGGAAGTGAAGGAAGAGACGGAAAAAGAATGCCCTTTTTGTAAAACAAAAATCGCCATCCATGCGATTCGCTGCCCTCATTGTACCTCTGTTCTGGAGGAAGATGCCAGGTAAACCCGGTTTACCTGGCATTCCTTCTTAAGAGCTCGTCGGATACCTGCTCCAGTTTTTCCGCCCTGTGGTAACGGTCAGTCAGCGTATTCTGATCCTTTGTCTCCTTTGAATGTCCGCTGAACGCCAGCTTAAGCAAAAGCGGGGTCAGTACCGCGCAGCCTACCACCGTAATGACAATGGGCGTCATCATCGCCTGAGAGAGAACTCCCATAGACAGCCCCCGGTTTGCCACGATCAGGGCCACCTCGCCACGGCAGGCCATTCCGGTTCCCACCTGAATACATTCTGCCGTGTTAAACCCACATATTTTCGCACCCAGGCCGCAGCCGATGATCTTCGACAGGATAGCTACCGCCAATAGCAGCAGCGAGAACGCCACCAGACTTGCGGTGAGCCTTGGAAGCTCCACCTTAATACCGATACCTGCAAAGAACACGGGTGTCAAAAGCAGGTAACTTAAAGGCTCGAATTTGGAGCGGATATAATCCGCCTTGGAGGTACAGGCCACTACCAGCCCTGCTACGAAAGCGCCGATAATATCCGCCACTCCGAAAAATTCTTCCGCACAATAGGCAAGAAGCAGACAGACCACGAATGCAAATACCGGGTATCTGCGGAGATTTTTCTGATGGGCATGGTCGATGATCTGGCGGAAGAGCCAAATCCCCCCAAAGGCAGCCGCAACAGCAAAGACAAAAAACAGCACAATTTTAAGTAGTACCAGAAGCAAGCCGCTCTCATCCCCTGCCATACTGGCCACCACCGTCAAAGCCACCAGCCCCAGCACATCGTCAATCAGCGCGGCGGCCAGGATCGTGCTGCCCACCTGCGTATCCAGGCGTCCCAGCTCCCTTAAGGTCTCCACGGTGATACTCACCGAGGTGGCGGTAAGGACAGTGCCTAAGAAAATATTTTCCAAAAAAGTGTTATCTTCAAGCCAGCCCACACGTCCGGCCAGAAAGCCAAAACCCGTGCCCATGGCCATGGGTACCAGCACGCCGCACAATGCCACCAAAAATCCCGCCTTCCCGGCGCTTTTCAGTTCCCGCAAATCTGTGCCCATACCGGCAGTAAAAAGAATGACGATCACCCCCAGCTCGCTCAGCCTGGAGAGAAAATCCGTTTCCGACAGGACATTGAGCATGGCGGGACCCAGCACAAGCCCGGCCAGCAGAGCTCCCACCACCCGCGGCATCTGGAACTTTCCCGTGATAATTCCAAGCACTTTGGTACTCAAAAGAATCAATGCTAAATCTAATAAATAATGATAGGACATTTGTCATCCCCTCCTCAATCATCTTTTTCCTAAAATTATCACTGTTTTCTCTGATTAGCAAGAAACACTTTATACAAAAATATTCCGAAAAACAGCGAAAGTTTAGAAAACTGTTGATAACAGAGTCTCCCAGGTCATCCTCCATACCGCTGAATTCTCGCCCCATACCCTCTGAGCCTGCGTTTCTCTCCCCTCTTTTCCGTGTCATATATAACCTTCCACTGTCCTTTCAAAAGAAAGGCCCGGCAGGATTTCCGCCCCAGATTGCAGTCAACCACATAGACGCGCCCCTCTAAGGCCCTGGCATACACAAACCGGTCTTTTTTTCTGCAAAGGACACGAAAGGAGCCATAGACAAATGCCTTTTCCTCATG
>ERZ808044.1192-NODE-1192-length-16334-cov-3.334564_pt1 | contig 16334 bp, 19 predicted proteins | sample MGYA00380195_ERZ808044 | MGnify/ENA primary metagenome ERZ808044 (study PRJEB31490, sample SAMN06133423) | mouse gut metagenome | isolation source: Z7_2 | host: mice | place: China: Chengdu | collected 2015-05 ...
CCTAGACATATAAAATACCCTCCAAGTATAAGATGAATTTTCTATTTCATCTGTATACTTAGAGGGCATTATAGCCCGAACATTAGAATTTGAAAATGTCTTTATTTGTCTTTGAAAATGCTAGTTTTTAAGGCTTCACAGTGCCAAATAACAACTAAATAACGCACAGTAATTCTTTAGCGGTAGTTTTCCATTAATAAAACTACTTATGTCACAGTCTCTTTTCAGTTGATCAATTGATATTTTTTGAAAAATTTGCGAGCACTGACGACACGATGATCAGTCACATCTAAAAAATCTCCGCTATCGGCCATAACATACATTGCATAACCGCAAAAACCACCACCAAGCGTGCCTACCATTCCAAGTTTTAGATTAGCCACAGTCGAAGGACTCAAAGCTGGCATCACGATCAGCAAGCGTTTGTCGATCCATCTTAAGTAGCCTTTAGCAAAGGCATCTTTGACCCATAGCGGTGGGGTTTTGTCATGTGGACTCACTTGCCACACCTCAACTATTTTGCCATGCAATTTAGCCTTCATCCTACTCACCTTCCTAAAAATTACATGAATTAGGTGTTCCACCTTGACCATAAGGGCCACAATTATGCGCTCTGAAGTTTCGTGTAGCACCACCATTTAGTTGTTCAGCTGTGGGGGCCTTACCCAAGCCACCAAACAAGCCTAGCAAAGCATCTCCCCAACCGCCACCGCCTACAATCATTCGTTGCTCACCATCAGACAGTTCTTTATAATCATTATACATGCTTGAAAAATCACTCATCATTTTCAGCTCCTTAGTTTAAAACATTTTGACTTCAACTACCGTAATAGTAGCAAATTTTTTTCAGCACATGTATTTTTATCCTATTTGGGCGTTTATTTATCAAAACTGGAATTCCTTGTAATAATTGTTTACTACTTAAATATATTACGCTATCTTTTATTCACCCCTTCAAGCGACTTAATGAAAATCATATAAATATTAAAGGCTATAGCATCCTCTCTAACTATTAACTAAGTTAGCGTAATAGCCACCTTTATTCAGTAATTCTTCATGATTCCCGTATTCCACTATCCTACCACTATCCATGACTAAAATATTATCTGTTCGTTTAGCAATCGCTAGACGATGTGCGATAAAAATAATTGTTCTATCTTCTAGCGAAAGTAAATTATCAACTAATGATTTTTCAGTAATTGTGTCTAATCCACTTGTTGATTCATCAAATATCAAAACTTTTGCAGATGATAATAACGCTCTTGCAATCGTTATCCGTTGCTTTTGTCCACCAGATAATGTGTTTCCATTCTCATCAAGCAATGTATCATACTGAAGTGGCATTTTTTCTATCTCATCTGCGATCATAGCTAAACGACAAGCCTCCGATATATCTTTTTTGGAAACCCTGGATTTATTCCCTAAAGTCAAATTTTCCATAATAGACCCTGAAAAGATATATGGCTCTTGCGAAACATAATTAATATACTTTCGCAAGAAATGCTTATCTACATTTTTCACTTGCGATCGACCAATAGTTATGATTCCCGAGGTAGGTTCAAAAAAATTAACGATCATCTTGACCAAAGTAGATTTTCCAGACCCACTCATACCTACAATTGCTAATTTTTCATTTGCTTTAATAGTTAAATTGATATCGTCTAAAACATTTTGTCCATATCCATAGCAATACGATACATCTTTGAATGTTATCTCTCCTTCTAACTGGTCATCTGACAATTGATGACAAGAATCACCGAACTCAGTTGGTACAAAAAGAATTTCATTTAACCTATTATTTGCCACTTGTGCACTTTGAAGCTTAGGCTGTAGATTAATTATATTTTGTAACGGTCCAGTAAAATATGCCAACAAAGCACTATATGCCATTAATTGCCCGACCGTGAACTTCTCTTCGATCACCATTTGTGCACCGATCCATAAAATGACTACATTGAGACTTAATTGTACGAAAATTTTTAGTGACTGTTGTAATAGATCCATCTTAGTATACGCTAAATTTTTACCCAAAAAATCAATAAATTGGCTATTTATTTTCTCATATCTATTATTTTCACTATTTAGAGCCTTAATAGTTTCTATCCCTTTAATATCTTCAATGACTGATGAGCTCAGAGTTGCATTGCTTTTCATTTGCTCAACATTCAATTTTTCAAATTTCTTTGTAAATGCCAAGATCACTATTAAGTAAATAGGCAAACAAATTAGAGTAACAAAAAAAAGGAGCTTATTTTGAATTGCTAAGATTCCTCCCATAACTAAAACTATTCCTACATCTAAAAATATAGAAATCACTGCACTCGCCAATGCATCAACTATCTTATTGGCATCATTAAACCTTGAAACTATGTCCCCTGTTTTTCTAGTTACAAAAAAATCCATTGGTAATTCAAAAATATGACGAATATATCCTAAAATAATTTCAACTGATAATCTTTGACCTAAAATTATCAGTAAAAAATCACGAATATAAACAAACATTGAATTAAATATATATGCCACTAATAATCCACTAGCAATTATTGGCAAAATATCGTTTGCTTTTTTGGGAATATATTCATCGATCAATACTTGTAAAAAATACGATCCCAAAATACTGATAAAAGTTACCAACATTGCTGCTGAGACGATCTTCATAAGCAATTTCCATTGTTTTTTTAAATTTCTAAACAGCGACAATAGTCCCCGTTGATTTTCTTTTACAGGATCATACTCATCATTTGGCGTAAATAAGAGAGCAACACCACTCCATTCTTTTTCAAAATTTTCACGTGACATCTTAATAACACCAATATCTGGAGCAGGATCAGCTAATAAAATACTCTTCTCATCTGCCTTCAAAATCACATAATAATGCAGTAAAGACCCATTCTTTATTACATGTGCGATAAACGGATAAGATAACTCTGAAACTTCAAATAACGACATATCAGCTTGAATAGCTTGTGTCTCAAGCTTAAATTTTTGTGCTGCCTTGACCAACCCAAAGGCAGTTGTCCCTTCCAAATCTGTTTTAGCTAAATCACGTAAACGAGCCAAAGACACTTTAGTTCCATAACACTTTAATATCATAGATAAGCACGCAACTCCACAATCCATCTCATCTACTTGTGCTGTATAATATTTATAGAATTGACGCATATCTTCCCTCCTCGTACAGTTTTACCCTCTATTATTTTCCCTATATTGTAGCAATTTTTTGATTACTTTACTGGCTCTCCTAGAATAATATTCAACTTTTCCATTAACAAAGACGACCTTATGTGTCCCAATATCTATCAGATAGATATTATTTTCATTTACCAAACATGAACGCGAGATCCGTAATAAGCTTGGATAAGCTTGCGCTATTTTTTGTAGACTGCCAGAGATCTCAAAGCTTCCCTCTGTCGTATCTAAACATAACCGATGTGGATAGGTAGTTGTCTTTATGCAAACGATATCATCTAGCTTTTCCGTATAAAGACACGTTCCTCTTCGGTAATAAAAAATTGTTTGTTTGGCTCTATTTGCAAGTTCTAATTGCTCAACAGCCTGTAATATCACATTGTTCAAGCGACTTTGGATGATATCTCTGTCTTTTTTTAAATCAATGCAATCTAACACCTTAACGTTATTTTCAAAGACCAAATAACTCTGTAAAATATCTGTTGTACTTAAGATCAACTTGGCCTGTTCATCAAGCGTTTTGATCTTTTGAGCAAGTTTTATCCCCCTTTCCCCATTCAAAACATCAGTTGTCAAGATATAAATTCCGTACATACATTGTTCTTTTATGATATGCTCTAATAATGCATACGGATCAATAAAAATCCCGCCTAACTGTAGCTTTGCGTGGACCTGATCGTCTTGGATCATGATCGCAAGTTTGACTAAGTTCCCCATATCCGCCTCAAACCTTGGATCTGCACATACAAAAACTTGATATTTCATAAACATTCCCCTTATTTATTCAACTCATGTGTTAACTAAATTAAAATCTATTGTGCTATAATTACTTCGTGCAGTAGATGGTATTGTTAAAAAAGCCACTAATGCATATATTTCGCCTGTTTTGTGGCGCTCTTTTGCCCCCCCCTAATCTCCTTGATTTTTTTCTCTGAAATGGTTGTATATTTTTTCTTCATTATTATTTCTCCTTGGAGGTGAATTCCTATGTTTTATCTTGTGATAGGATATGTTTCTTTATTTTTTCAAGGTCTTATCATCACGTTATTATTTAACCAATTAAATGTTATCTCTTTGCAACGAAAATTTATCATGCTTCTAAGTATATCCATGTGTTTTGCTTACGGTTGGTGGGGATGCTTGATATATACCATAATATTTAGCATGATCATTACTCACCTTTCGCAAAAAAAGATCCCTATTCTATTAAGCATGTTCTATGTTTCATACCTATTAGTCTCGACTACCATTATCTATCAATTATTGGACAACGTTTTAGCTCTGATAGAGGGAAATTACACCGTAATGATCATGTTTGAACTGATCATCTTACCTTGGGTCGTCTTTTACCTGCAAACATCTCTGCTATACTACTTCAAACGTTACTTGGTCTACTTTGTGAATCATATTTTAGCTAAATATCGCTTTCAAGCAGCTCTTTTGGATGTGACTTTGTTAAGCTATATCTATCTTCGCTTCTCTGACTTACCTAATAGGTTACTTATCGCTAGCATTATTTTGGTAGTCATTGCAGCCTATATCTACTGCATCACACTATACTCACAAAAACAGGCAATAAAACTCGCTCAAGCAGAACAGCTACAAAATTTGATCGAATATACCACCCAGATCGAAGAGTTATATGATAAACTACGCCGTTTCAAACATGACTACAAAAATATTTTGCTTTCCCTAGAATATTGCCTGGATAATGATGATCTTGCTGGGGCTAAAAAAGTTTATCACCAAGCGATCGCACCTACCCGATCAATTATTTCCCCAGAACTACAGCTCATCAGTCAATTACAAAATATCAGTGACCCAGCACTTAAAGGGATCTTATCCAATAAATTGGCTGTAGCACTCGCCAAAAACCTCCGTGTCACTTGTGAAATAGCCCAAAAGATCACACTTGATCCCCGCGTTACACAATTAGATATGGTTCGGCTCTTATCGATCTTTATGGATAATGCGATCGAGGCTGCCTGCCAAGTCAATAAGGGCTGTTTGGACTTCGCCTTTTTTGAACATGATAACGAACAATTCATCGTTATCCGCAACAGTACCAAATATGAAAAAATAGAGCTTCAACTTCTAGATAAAGTTGGTTATACTACTAAAAATAGCCAAGGTCACGGTTATGGGCTAGCCAATGTTTCAGCTATCTTGCGTGACTATCCCTTTATCAGCTTAAACACCAGTTCCAGTCATTATATATTTCAACAAGAATTGATCATTACAGGAGGTCTAGCAAGATGAACATTGCTATTTTAGAAGATGAATCCGTCCATATTTATCGCTTAACAGAGATCATCAGCTCGCTTTTAAAAGAGCTAGATGTGTCCAGCTATGAATTAAAAACCTTCAAAGATCCCCAAGCACTACTAGCCGAGCTTTTCATTCCAAGCAATCAAAATATTTATTTTTTAGACTTAGAACTCAAAGGTGATCAACAACAAGGTTTAAAAGTTGGCCAGCAGATCAGAGACTATGATAGTCAAGCTGCCCTGATCTTTTTTACTTCACACGCCGAGTTGATGCCCTTGACCTATAAATATAAAGTAGCTGCCCTAGACTTCATCGCCAAAGATAGTTCAACGATCTTAAATAGCATCAAAGAAGACTTCAAGTTAGTTCTAAATAAGCGTCAAAAAAACACATCTGAAATGTTCTCGTTGCAAGTAGGCAATCATTTTATCGATCTTGAATTTGCGAAGATCTGCTTTTTTGAGACCCACTATTCAAATAGTCACGCTTCGATCTTGTGGCTAACTGATAATCGTAAACTCCAGATCGCTAAAAATCTCCATGAGTTAGAGCAACTCGAGCCCCGACTCAGCAGAGTTCATCGTAGTTTTTTAGTCAACTTGGCAAATGTTGAAGTCGTTGATAACTCGCAAAAATTGCTCTTCTTTAAAAATGGACTTTCTTGTCCGATATCGCGCCGTAAATTAAAGTTGATACAAACTAAAAACAAGGGTAGCCACTAAGAGCGCTACTCTTGTTTAATTTCTATTTGCTCTGTTCAAAACCGGCATCAAACCCGCGGAAGACATCATCGCGATGTGTCCAAAATGAAAAACTAGCGAGCACTACCAACAAAATGACCCCAACTAAGGCCAACTTCGCCTTTAAACTCTTCTTGTGTCCCATTTTAATCCCTCCATAAACTTTGAAATAGTTGCTAAATCTCCTATCAAAGCCACTTATAATGGCTTTTTGGTATTTGTATCTGGAGACACCAATTTCTCCATTAATGTCTCCTCCTTTTCTATCCACCTTCATTCTACTACACAAGCTTTGCTTAAGGGACCCTATTTCAGTAAACGGTATCTTTTTTTCATTAAATGGTCTATTTCAAAAAAATTATTTTTTAGGGTTACATATCGGCAACTCATTTCGTTATTAGTAGTGTAAGGGCGATCGACTTACATAATAAATCTAAGGAGGAATGACCAATGACTGAAGCAATCTGGGACAAAAATGCAATTCGCGTAAAACTTGTAAAAAAGGACGGCTCGACTCGCCAACGTTCCTTTAACAATGTGGTTCAAGGGGCAACTCCCGATCAACTCCATCAATTTGGACAACTCGTCGCTACGTTGACTGGCGAACAGCTAAAAGAAGTTTATGTCATGACCACAAGCCACACTAATTAACCACGGAGGTATCGTATCATGAAAAAATTAGATCTCATCTTCTTATCCACGGCCAAGCATGCAACACACCACATGCAATTTAACTTTGTCGATACCGATCTTGACACAGAAAAGGTCAAACAAGCGATGCAACAACTCGCTGATCTGAAGTTATTTGTCGACAAAGATAAGCATCCCCTGTATGAAGTCCCCATGGGTGCACGGTATGTCACGACCACTGATCACGTTTTATTCGATAACAAACCCGCAAAATAACCCGGGTTAAAGATCTTATGTCCCGCTGACCAAGAGACTGTGACATAAGTAAAGACATCTCCAAATTCCGAACGTTGGAATTTTGGAGATGTCTTTTTTCATCTTGAAAATATTAGTTTTTAAGACTTTGTTGTGGAAAGTAATAACGAATAATAATTCTTTAGCGGCAATTTTTTATTAATATATACAATGATGTCACAGCCTCTTTTTAGAAGATAATACCATATGAAGCTAAACCTCGTGCCCAATTAAGTTTTAATTGACCGTAGCTTGAAATTTTTTTGTAAAAATTACTTACATCTGGGGTCAAGCCTTTATTTTCAGATATATTTTTAATAGCCAAATCTCTCAAATCATAAGATAATGCCATTAATGCTTCGCTAAAATCTACCTTCTCACCAATTTTATTTTTAAAATTTATAAAAACCTTACGCTCAGCATCAGTAATTTTTTCATCTACAATGAAGTTGTATACTTCATTCATAATTTTTTCTTCTGTTATATCTTCCTTCACTTTATATCACCCACTATTTAGGACGGTTAAAATATCCTCCACCAAGAGAACTTACCCAGCCATTAGACATAACACCCAGAGTCGCTTCCAAATTTCCCTTAGTAACAATGTAATCCCATTGACCGTTCTTGTAACGACATGAATAACCATTAGCTGCATAATAAACAGGTTTGCAATATCCCTTACCTTTTAACACATCTCATTTTTAAGGATCAAAAAACAATTATCCTTTTATGAAGATATTCTACCATGGTTTCGATCTACTTAAAATACAATTTTTAAATAAGCGAATTTTTAAAATAGTCTTTTGTTAAAATTATGTAAACATCTAACTGTTGCAACTCTCCCCAAGGTATCCAACCTTTCTTGTAAGTTTTATTGATATCCTTTTAGCTGAACTAATGGAACTTTATGGCGTCAGCAAAAGTACGATCGTTAAAGCTTTAGAACGGCTAGAAAATCGTGGACTGATCTATCAAGTGCAAGGTAGTGGCGTCTTTGTCCGCCGACCAAAACGGGCTGATTACGTTAATTTGATCGATAATAACGGCTTTACTGCTGATCTGCCCACGCATAAAATGGCTTCAAAAGTCTTAACGTTACGTAAGATCAAACCACCAAAAAAAGTTCAAGCTGTCTTTGGCTCTGAGCAGACCGAGGTCTATGAAATACGGCGTCTACGCTATATCGATGCTGATGTTTTGTGTCTAGAAGAATCTTATTTTAGAACAGATATCATCATGTATCTCAATGAACAGATCGCGCAAGGTTCGATCTTCAATTATGTACGTGAATTAGGTATTGCGATCGGTTTTTCAGACAAGTACCTAACTGTCAAAAAACTCGATCAAAAAACGGCTGATCTCCTAGGTGTCAAAGCAGGTGATCCTGCACTTACCATCAACGAGATCTATTATCTGACTTCAGGTGAGCCGTTCGATTATTCAACAACGACCTACCATTATGAAAATTCCAAGTTCTTTATCCAAAGTAACGCGTAAAAGCTGGCTAAGGGCTAGCTTTTTTATTTTGGCTAGATCTTGCCCACACTAATAGCCACTAGTAGCTCAAGTTAGATCTACCAGTGGCTATTACTATGTGATAAAGATCTGCTAATTTATGCAAAGCGTTCGGCTAGAGTCTTGAATTTTTGACGTGAGATCGGACATTTCAGACCGTTAACAAAAGTCGCAGTAGCGTTCAACTTATCTAACATATAGACATTTCCCGGGTTAAGGAGATAACTCTGATGACTGCGCCAGAGACGAGGATTTTCTTTTTCTAAAATACGCAAATTCTTAGGGACTTGGAGCGGTCGTTTATCCATGAGCCACAAAACAGCAGCATGTGTATTAGAGCAATGCGACTCCACATAACAGATCTGTTCAAGCTCGACTTTGATGACTTTTCCTCTGCTTTTAAAGCAAAGTTCCGTAGCTTTCTCAAGCTCTTGCAATGCAGCCATCAATTCTTGATACCATGTTTTAGCATAACAAAAAATAACTGCAGTGACCTGTAATTGATAGCGATACATCCAAAAGCAAAGCTCTTTTTGATCAACTAAGAAAATAAATTTTTGACTTGGATCCAACTGCTGGCGTAACTTACAGGTTGCCAAAGTCTGTTGGCACAACTTCTGGGTCAAAACTACGATCCAGACTTGCGCTGACGTCTTCTCTAAAGTCTGAAGTTCATCACAACAAGGTACTTTCGCTAGGTAATTTTTTAACTTGGCATTTGAATCTAACGATGCTGTCGGTACAAAATACATAACCTCCATTTTTCATTCCCCCTTTAGCGTAATTTTAACGCAAAATCATCCCCGTGGGTAAAATATTTTGAATGTAGCACTGTTACTCCCTTTTCTCCATTACACCCCCTAATTTATAAGGAAACTAAAAAGGTATCTTCAAATTCCAAATGTTGGAATTCTGAAGATACCTTTATTTATTTTTTAAAGCCTTGCAGTGGAAAGCAACAACTGACCAACGAATAATGAGCCCTTAATTTGCAGAATAGTAATTCTTCATCCCTTGATCCCACTCATAACGCGATAAGTAATATAGCGCTACACAGGCGATCGAGAAATACACAAGTTCTTTAACACTACCATCCCCTTTTATAATTTCGACCGGCATATTAGTGACTGTTAGTACAGGAACTACAAATGTAAAAACTAACTGAATAATAGTCGGAAAAAACACTTTTGGTCTACTGAGCATACTCGTTAAGTCTTCTATCACACCACCTAATGAACTTGCTTTAGCCAGCCAAAAATTAAAACATATGCATATCCTATTCAATAAAAAGATCATCATTACACCCATGATCAGAACCCATATGATCATAAAAACTTTTATGATCCCTAAAGTATAATTCTGGAGCAAATAAATAAATACCGCTGTTGTAACAACTAACTCTATCAAGCTAGGCATATCAAAACCAACTAACATCACCGACCAGTACGGATCTAATGGTTTGAGCAATAAACTATCCAAGCCCCCATCAACAATTAGCTCGCTTAGTTCTTCATGACCCAAAATAAAGATAAAGTTGTAAGCCGATACCATAACTGATACACCCGTCACTAATACTAAATAATCAGTACGATCCCAACCATTTACCGACGTATTGCTCGAAAAATATACATATCCTGTTACATACTCTATTGCATAGAAAATAATTGCTAACAAAAAAGTTAACCACCCTGTTGCTCGATAGATCATAAACTGTTTAAGACTTTTATCCCAAGCACAGCTTAACACACGCATCATATACTCTCGACTCCTTCATATAGACGTAATCCATGCTTTAAAATAAGCCTATATATCACTAAAAATATGAATGTCCATCCAAGCGTAACAATTAAGTATTGCATCAATTCATATCCAGACAGACCAACAGTTAAAAAGCGCGCTGGTATGTCAGTAACTAGAGAAAAAGGATTATATTGAATTACTATAAAAACCTTGTTAGGTAAATGTGACAACGGAAAGTAACGTCCCCCAAATAATAAGTAGCACGCTGTCACAAATGAACGCAGTGGCCATAATTCGATCAACCAAAACGCCATCATTCCTAAGATCATCATCAAAGAAAAAAACATTACGCCTGCAAAAGCCAGATATATTACTAAGAGAAGTAACATTAATACTGAAATTCCCGATAAAGCCCCAAAATATACTACTAAGCATAAATTTATCACTATACCTAGAAACTGATCGCCTATAAAATATGCCAGATGCTCACCGTATAAAGAAATAGGCCGTTCAAGAAGCGTTGAGAGGCGCCCCGATTTTATTTGCGTCGCTAATCTAAAGGCTGGAGCAACACTGAAGCTCAGCGCTAAAAAATTGGCTAGAAAAAGGTAGGCATTTAATTTTTCCAGACTATAGTTTGGAACTACCAAAGCTTTCTGACTATATAGCGCCTGCCAAACAAAAATACTAACGCCTACCTGCAAAATAGTCAGCCCATACTCTAGTACGATATTAGTCCGATAGATCAATTTTGCTTTTAAACTAGCTAAAAAAACATACAAGTATTTCATATACTATCCCCTTTAATAAATTGTAGGATCAATTCTTCTAGTTCCATACCTCTTTGACTGACACGTAAAATTCTTTCTGCGGGTATTTTAGCCAGAATTTCATTTAGTTTATCTGGGGCACACGTTAGATTTTTCTCCACTGATTTTGAATTTAAGAAATCAATATCAAATAAAATTTCGGTGGTTAGTTCTTTTGGTAACTGCTCTAACTTGTCATTAAAAATGATTTTTCCCTTGTTTAAGATAATTACTTTATCTGCTAATTGCTCAATATCTTTGATGTAATGCGACGTGGTTATGATCGTTGTCTTATGATATTGATTTTCAAGGCGCAAGATCTTATAAATAGTCTTTTGTGTTACAAAATCTAGTCCTAACGTGGGCTCATCTAAAAACAAATACTTCGGTCGATGTAGCAAAGCCGCGATCAACTCACACTTCACTCGTTGACCTAGTGATAATTTACGTACCGGAATGTATAACAGTTCAGTTACTTCCAATTGTTCGCTCAACCAACTCAAACGAGCATTATACATTTGCTTTGGTAGTTCGTAAATGGCAGCCAACATATCATAGGTATCGATCGCTGGTAGATCCCAAATCAATTGCGATCTTTGTCCCAATAAAACACCAATATTTTTTAGGAACACTTTTTCCCTTTGATAGGGCAACATTTGATCGATCTTTATCTCTCCCTGTCTTAAAGGCAATATTCCGGTCAATAATTTGATCAATGTTGTTTTTCCAGCTCCATTTCTGCCGATCAAACCTATCATTTCCCCTTCATTGATCGTTAATGAAATGTCAGATAGTGCCTCGACCTGAATGACCGAGCGCTTGAAAAAATCATGCATGACCCCTTTTAAGCCCTGTGATCGCTTAAAAGTTGTATACTGTAGTGTCGCGTTTTTGACCTCGATCATTTTTTCATCCCCTTTTTGCCCTAAGCTTAAGGCAACAAAAAAAGCTCTGCAAGTACCATACAGGATTTAGCACTTACAGAGCAGGATTTAATTAATCAGCATTTCCAAATAAGGCGGCGAGTTTGGCTGCCATTTCTGGATCTAGTTGGTCAGCTAATGAAGCTTTCTCACTATTATTTTGTTTAGCAACATCAGCATTTAGCGTGGAGCGTTGACGCATCGACTCGATCACTGCTTGTTCAGCAACTTTAAGTGGTTCAACTTCTAATTTTCCACCAGCGGAATCAGCATGGCCCCCGCCCCCAAAATATTCAGCGGCAAATTTAGCCACATCTAGCCGTCCATTAGAGCGTAAAGAAACGCTGTGCCCATCGATCACTAAGGCGGCATCGACATCGTAACGTTTCAACAATGCATGTGCGATCTCAGACTTATAATCACTAGCATAGACAACACCAAAGCTATGCCCATCCAATTCACAAGTCTCAACATTTTTAAGGTGCTTTTCCAAATAACGGGTGCGTCTGCCAGCTAAGGTGTGGATCAACAGTTCGTTTGCTTGACGATACTCTTCCCAGCCTGTAGCAAAGACACTTTCGACAAAATTGCGCGATTTGCTCAACGGATAGAACCAAAATAGTTGATTCAATTCATCCGCTGCTTGTCTTTCTTCGACCGACATCAACGGATCATTTTGCCAATCCCAAGTATCATACGCCCGGATCAACTCTACCAATTCCGCCACTTGCGCCCGTTTCTTTTCGGGGATCTTCATAAAATCAGGCTTTTGGCTCAACCAATCATAGACTAAGCTGACCGCACTTGGATTTTTCCCCTCATCTAGCGGTTTGATGCAGTTTAGCGCATAGTTGTTCCGTAATTCTTCTTCGCTTTCATGGTGGTCAAAGATCAACCAATGATTAGCAAAACGTTGCTCGAGCTGTTGGAACGAATAATCGCTATCCGGTGTCATATCCATAATGTAGACATCAGTAAAGCGAGAAATGTCGGGTTGGCGGAACCAATAGGATAATTCGCGATCAAGATTACCTGCCGAACAAGTCGTTAGGTCAAATTCAACGTCCTTAAAAAGGTAGGGCGCTAGCGTCGTGATCAAGACGGGAGCTCCAAATCCGTCTAAGTCGTTATGCGAAAAAAGCTTGATATGTCGTGTCTTTTTCAAATGTAAATTCCTTTCTAAGATTACGCTCATTTTTTATTCTAGCCTAATTATACCCGTAACAACGCTTTAAAAGCTAGTCTGTGCATGTTATTATTTAAAGTATCGAAAAAACAGTGAGGGATATTACAATGACATTTACACTTTATATGGTGCGCCATGGGCAAACGATCTTGAATAGTTATAACCGTCTCCAAGGCTGGTGTGATTCACCTTTAACGCAAAAAGGGATCAACGATGCCAAAAGTGCGGGAAAGCATCTAGCCGACATCAAGTTCGACAAAGCTTATCATTCTGATACGACACGTGCCATGCGTACCTGCCATTTTATCTTAGAAAATAACCACCATTCCCAAGATATCGTGCCTAGTGAACTCAAGAACTTCCGTGAACAAAGCTTTGGCTATTTCGAAGGTAACGACGCGGCCCAAACTTGGCTCATGGTCGGCGCATTACACGGTTGTCGCACGTACAACGATATTTTAGAAAAATATGACTTGGGAAAAACGCGCGATCTGTTGCATGAGACCGATCCATTTAAGGATGCTGAAAATGACGAGCAGTATTGGGTACGGCTCAATGCTGGTTTTGAGCATCTACGTAAAAATACCCCTGATGGTCAAAAAGTGCTCTTAGTCAGCCACAGTATCACGATCAGAAGTATCGTTGATCACTTTGCCCCTGATCTAGGCGCTGACAAATTAGGCCCGAAAAACGGTGCTGTCACAAAATTGACTGTAACTGACGCTGATGTCAAAGTTCAATACTATAACCACTATCTAGATAGTGAAACTTATTAAAAAAAGGCCGAATTTTGCGGTCTTTTTTGTTGCATTTAGTTTGATGTAAGCGTATTCTTCTAGGTGTAAATAAAAATTACAGTAAAGGTGATGATCTATTATGAGTACAAAAGAAAATATCGTCGCAACTTTAGAAAAATTAGTTACCGAACTCAAACAGACCCAACCAGACACCAAATTCACCGAATATATGGAAGAGACTGTTACAGCCTTCAAGAACAGTTCCGAGACGGAATTCAAAGCTGGATTGCATAAATTCACTAATATGGCACCAGTCATCAAACGTACCACACCAAAATTAAGCCAAAAAGCGAATGAGCTGTTCGATAAACTGCAAACCTTAGCTCAAAAATAAGGCGGTCAGCACCGACTAAATAACGCGGAATCTATCATAATGGATCCCGCGTTATTTAGCTAAAAGTGCGTACTTCCCGCATAGCCTAACATCACAAACATGATCAACCAAAGCGAAAAGACCAGCAAAAAGATATTGTAACTTAAATTAAATAGGCGATTTAAGCTAAAAGGTTTGGTCATATCTAGACGCCAACTAAAATACAACTGAAAGAGCGTAAAGAGCACTAATAAGCCTAAGATCCAATACTTCATCATCTGAGCATTAGCCTGGATCGGCACCAACAAATACGCTAAGATCAAAAGCAACAAAGTATTGATGCTCACACCTAACAAATACTTGTTCTTGCGCCGCCTGATGGCCAACATCAACGCTAGGCCAGCTGTTATCAAAGTCAAAATAACCAGGGAAATACCTAAATACGTATCACTTTTGCTAAAAGTTTTAGCGAGCACATGACTTATATTACGGTGCTTTTCGATCACCTGCGGGCTAAAATACGTTGCAAGTTGCTGTTTGACTTGCGCCGGCGCTAATTTTTGCGCCAGCAGACTGGCAGCCGTCCCACTGACAAATGCCGTGCTATACGCATTGCCAGTCACTGTCTGAATGCGCCCATCTCGCCCCAACGCCAGCTGTTTTGCTGGAGCATAGTAGGTCCGCCCACTGTCCAGCAGCTCGAAATACTCGTTGAACGCTCCGACCGTGGCAACTCCTTTTATCTGCCCCAAGCGCTTGTCCGCAGTAAAAAACAAGCCTCCCTGCGCGAGATACTCTTTTATCAGTCCTTTTATCTGTGGCGTTATTTGCTCGACTTTAAAGCCGAGATCTAAAACTTCAACGCGATCACTTAAAGCTTGTTGCAAAGCAGCTTGTAGCGTGCGACTGGTAGCATCCACTTTATATGAATAGAGTTTAACATTGGGCGCTAAACCGATCATTTTGTGGTGATTATCTTTAGCTCCAATAATACTTGCGATCCCAGTCCCCTGACCTATCTGATCAAACGGTTCATTTTGTCCCGAAAGATCATAAGCAGCTGCGATATTTAATTCAGAGCCTACTTTAGGTGAAATCCCTGAGTCGATAATACCGACCCTAACATTTTTTTGATGCGCCTTAGTTGGATCGATCTTTGGGTAGTACAAAGAAACAGCATAGCCTGCCTGTTCATGCTTTATAGCAAACTCGCCCGTCTGTCCGATCGGTTTACTCACTAAGCCATCACGATAATAAAAACAAATAACTAACGCCAAAAGCAGCATTACACAACTGAGCTTTTGGAAAAATTTCACCTAACTCACCACCCTCAATGTAGACCGTTTTCATTCCTAAGTATAGCAAGTTTTCACATCCAAAAACAATACTTTTTTAATAAAAAAAGGTTTTAAACAGAATGCTCTGTCCAAAACCTAATTTACTATAGTAAGACTGCTTCACAGATCAATTGTAAAATAAATAAGAGACTCAACAAACATAATAATGGATTTAATTTATCCGTTTTATGTGCCGCAAATTTCACCAATGGATAAGCTGCAAAACCAAAGGCTAAGCCAACTGAGATCGAGCCGGTCAGTGGGATCAAAACGATGATCAAAAAAGCGGGGAACCATTCTGAAAAATCATCGAAATCTAAGGCTTTCAGCTGTTGCATCATGATCGCTCCTGTAATGATGATCACTGGTGCGATCGCTGCTTGCGGAACATAACTGAGCAATGGGATAAAGAATAATGACAAGATAAACATGGCCCCACTGACTAGCGCCATCAAGCCTGTTTTGCCCCCAGATTCGATCCCAGCGGCACTTTCAGCAGCGGCAACTGTCGGACTGGTGCCTAAGAAGCCTGAACAAAAGGTTGCTACTGAGCTAGCTTCAAAAGTCTTTTTAAATTTCTTCGTATCTGGTAA
>ERZ808044.1200-NODE-1200-length-16213-cov-3.738225_pt1 | contig 16213 bp, 10 predicted proteins | sample MGYA00380195_ERZ808044 | MGnify/ENA primary metagenome ERZ808044 (study PRJEB31490, sample SAMN06133423) | mouse gut metagenome | isolation source: Z7_2 | host: mice | place: China: Chengdu | collected 2015-05 ...
GGCTTTTTCGCTGTTTACTTGCTCTTTCATATAATGAACAAATGCAGAGCTGCTCTCGGGATCACCTTTATATCCTTTTACAAAATCCAAAAACAGACTGTCTAATTGAGAAATAGCTTGTTTCATAATTAAATCCGCATGCTCATCTGTCGCCTGCAGCTTAATATCAGCTATCAGATCTTTCACTAAAAATAAGGGCAATTCTGCAGCGCAAAGATCATACAATTTATTATATTTCTCTGTCAGTTCTGCCATAAGCGTTGCTCTTTGCTGAACTATTTCCTGGCGTTTTCCGACTGCGTCTCCCCCTTTTTCCGTATACAATTGACGCAGTTTCTCCAAAGCATTATTTTCTTCCTTTATTTTGCGGTCCAGTTCCTCTATCTGCCTATCTATATCCGTTAGATCCTCTATTGCATGATCCTTTTCCTCTTTCAGTTTTTCAAGTTCTTCCGCCGACTTATTGTTTTCTCCCTTCTTATCCACCCGCCTTAAATTTCGCACAATATCATTGCCAAGCACATCAAGTACTGAGATTCCCAGCATTGAGCGAATAGAATTTTTAAGCTGAGTATTTGTGTTGTCTACCGCAAGTTCCGCAATCTTTTCTCCATCAAAAAAGAAAAAATTGGACAAAGCACATGGCAATATATTTTCAATGACCATCGGCCAGTTATCGGTTAAAAATTCATTATATACACCATCTTTTAAGACTCGTATCTGCTCCTTTGTTCTTTTTGCAACAGCATCCCATTCCCTCTTTATCGTATATCTTTCCTTAATCCCATTATTGATCTCAAATTCCAGTTCTACACTGCACCTTTTGTCATTTGAGTCAAGATTCACAAAAGAACGAAGATATTGTCCATAAGTACTCTTTCCGCTTTCATAGTACGCATGGGAATTGGCCCCATACAGCGCCAGAAGTACAGCCTCCAGAAAAGTTGTTTTACCACGGCCATTCATACCTCCGATCAGAACAATCGGCTTTTTCCCTTCAAAAGAAAATGTATTTATGTCCGCATATACGCCAAAATTATATAATACTAATTTTTTGATTATCATGAATTACTCTTCCTCTTCCTCTTCAAATTCTGACGCCAATGGCTGATAATCTAAAAATTTCTCATTGTATTTCCCACCATGGTTCTTCTTGCGAGTCATCATGTCATAATAAAACTTTGTTGCGTCATTTTCATCTTTATAAAAAGTTTTTTTCAGGGTATCGTTGATATCATCCAGAATGCCTTTTTTTTGACTGACATCTACCGCCTTACTCTCGATGTCTATCAATGTATACATCATTTCAAATACTAACTCTTCATCCGGATACATGTCATGACATACTTTTCTCAAAATCTCCCATTCATCACGCCCAAAATTTTCGCTATGTATCCATTCAGGATCTTCAAAAGTTTTACCTAATGCTTTTTCATAAATTCGAGGCAGGGAGTCCTCAAATTCATGCTTTTCATTTACCCAGATCCGCCGGATCGCCTGTAACTCCGGCAGGCGTATCAGTTCCAAATCCCGAAACTCCTGTGGTCCGTTTTCATTTATATCTTTCTGCATCGAAAGCAGTCTTTCCAGCCACTGTTCTCTAATATCCTTGTTATATGGCCCATGGAACAACTTCCCATAGTTACCCTGAAGATTACCTTTCATACGCCTGAAACTTCTTCTCTCACGGTCCCCATCCTCGTTGCCAAACTCATTTCTAAAATCCAGCAATGCCGCCATCCATTCCTTTTCCCTGTCGTTGGAAATCATTGCCTCCATAGATTTGTCTTTTTCCACCATGGTACAAACCCAACACCCAAATCTGCTCTTTCCACAGGAGGGCATGGACTGATCCACCATAAGCGGGCACTCATTATCTGCCGTCGCCCCGCGGTACATTGTCATCAGCTCTGTGTTAGAATATCCCCAGGGATTTTTATACTGCATCAAAAAAGCCCACACATCGTCATTATCCCAATCCTCCATAGGAGAAAACACCAATTCATTTGCCAGGGTTGGATTCGGACTGAGCAGTTCCCTCACCCTCTTTTTCTCCAGATCTGTCATTGTTCTATTTCTTCTGGAACTCTCCTTTTTCCTTGTTCCAAGTACCAGGATTACTTGTCCATGCTCTGCGATCGTGTTTCTGATAAAATCATTTACGGGCCGAATCTTCAGTCGGTCCGTACACCATCTATATTTCTTTCGCGGAAACGGATATCCCCGTCCAATCAGATTGACCCAAAATGTATTGTCATATTCCGGGATCAGACTTACTGGTTTAAAGAGCAGTCCTTTCGCATCGGCAGCGGCTTTCATACATTCCAGTGATTTTTCAACCCACCTTGACACCACCGGAGATTCAACCAAAGTATCTGTATTCATAATATAAACCTGCTTTTGCCGCTCCTCTTCCGGCAGCCTTTCAAGCGCCATCCAAACCAACTGTACTGCGGCCGTGCTGTCCTTGCCCCCTGAATAACCAATAACCCACGGAATATTATCCGATAAATACAAATTCTGAATAGTTACAATCAGCCCTTCGATCTTTTCCCTTGAAATAGCCATTTTCATCCTCTATTCTTCAACAGCCTTTTTAATGAATCTTCGGCATTTTTCTCTTCCGGCATCAAAGAAAGTCCAATCTCTTTCTTAATCACATTGGCTATAAGCAGGGCTGCTTTTTTATTTGTTATAATACGCCCATTTTTGCCAACCGCCCTCATGTACCATTGTCTGGCGCCTCTACTCCAATTAATCGTTTCAATCTTCTTAAGATAGCACTCTATATCTAAATCGTTTGTATAAAAAGCATTGCCAACACGTCCCAAAGCCTGTATGACAATACTCTGGGTGGCAATAAAGTTCTCTCGCAAATCAACTTTAGTGATTGTTCTGTCCTGCAGTTCCTGCCATGGCTGCATATGTTCCACCACACAGGACCAATATCTCATCAGGAAGTCTTCTATGGCTTTACTCTGCTTTCCACCCACAATATACTTGTTCGCCGAATAAAAAGTATTCAGAGTAAATAGACTTGATGAAAACTTTCCCAAGTTATCTTTTTCCTTGTCCGTATATGTGTTTAAAAATTCTATATTTCCCACCACATTGCGGGTAATGACGGCAATTTTATCCCGTGAATCATATAGTACCGATATGGAATTAGATGTTTTTACAGCATTTTTATTCAAGTCCGTAAAAATCTGCTGGCTGCGCCTTAATCCCTGATCCGCATAAAATACAATCGAAATAGTCTCATTCTCAAGTGTGGGATCTTCCTTTAGGGCAGCCAGAATGGCGGACTTGCGATGCTGCCCGTCATTAATCAGGAAATGTGTGTCCATCGAAACCTCCAACACCCCCAGATCCGGATTCTTACCGCTCTTTTCAAAAGAGAAATTTCCGTCTATGGACGCTGCCAATGCGGAAAAGACATAGGAGTCCCTGTTATCCAGTATATACTTGGATATAACAGGGATCCTGGCCTCATTCAGTTTCCTTTGCGCCCTGTATTCTGGCAGCACATATTCCTCGTCCTCTGCCGGGAACAGTCTGGAAAGCATTTTAAGTGGAACCATCGCTATGTAGTATTCTACTCCCGCCTGAATGCCTCTTACCACAGGAAATCTATATACAAAATCCATGCTTACCTCCATACAAGCAGCACCTACTTAAGTAGTATACTTAAGTAGGTGCTGCTTGTCAACCTATTATTCCTTATAAAAGTTCATCATCCAGCAACGTCTCAACCTCCATTAAAGCCTTTAACTCTTCTGTTTCTCCTTTATAAGATGCATATAGAAAATCCATTAATTTCTCCATAGTCTCACTGTCGTTAATGGAAAGACACTTGTTTATCTTTTGTGCTCCAAAATTGGCAAATTTTCTCATAAAATCAATTTTATTCAAATTTAAAGCTTTTTCACTTACCCCCCGTTTTAAGAGTTCCGCATCCTCCCCTTCCAATTCCTCTTCTGGTATTTCTTCCGAAAACGCCAAATACAATCTATCCCTTTCACTTAACTCCACGCAGCGAGATGTCAATATTGCAGCCTGGAAAAAAAATTGCATTTCAGCTCCATATCTATTAAACATTGTTCGAGGAATATTGAGTCCATCTTCATCCAAATCTGACTCTTCATCGTCCAACTGTGCATCGTAGAGAATTCCTATTGACAGACAAATTTTAAAAATTCCCCACTGGGTTTCAAAAATTTTTTTTCGATAGCCTCTATCAATATTACTCCATGTAGGACCTTTAAAAATTAAATCTGATCTAACTTCCACAAATATCCCTCCCTAACAACTGCATAATTTTTTTCATCATTACTCTGTATCGTCCAAGTCCTTCCAATAACTCCCTCATCTACAAATTTCTCTAAAGGGTCTTTTGAAAAGATAACTACTTGAGGTGCGTAGCGTGGAATTTCTGAAACGACATTACGTTTCTGTTCATCATCCAGTTTTGAGAAAGGCCCGTCTAAAATTAATGGATACTCTTTGCCGGATAACCTTTCATGGTCCTTTAATACCTTCAAGATTCCCCCAATATACGCAAAACTTATGACCGCAAACTGTCCCTCGGACTTTGATTCGTCGCCATAACTGTCTTTAACCTGCAATTGAAAATCCTCATTTAAAAAGACTTCTCTTTTACTCGTAAGCATAGTATCAATTAAATTCTGAATCTCGTTTTTTAACATTTTACTATATTCTTTTGTTTCCGAAACAAGCATTCCCTTTATTGCCGCTGAAACAGCCTCCATAAGTTCAATCCATTTTTTGTATTTTTGTACTTCCACACTGGCGTTCCCTATATTTTTTACGTTTCGTTCACGGATTGTCTTCTGATGCTCAAATTTTCCTTTTTGTGCATTATTATCTTCAATTTTACTATTAATTTCCGTTATCTCCTTTTGTATATTTGTCCTTTCATCTAAAAGGTCATCTATGTCACCTGCTTCACCTAATTCTTTATCTATATTTTCTATTTGCTCCTCTGCACTCCTAATCCGTCCTTTTAAGTCTATAATATTCTTAAAATATTCCAAAAGTTTCATCTCATCATAAGAGCGAGAAAACTTGTCTGCATTTCTAACAAAATTATCATATGTAGACTTGTAAGATGCAGGAGGAAAATAACTTTTCCACTCTTCTAACGCACTAAGCTCTTCACGCCCTATTTCACGTCCACATATACATCTCTTCTGTGTCACATCTTGAATCAGGCTGATCAAAAGTTCCTTTTTCAAGCCGGGTATTATTCTCTTTTCTTCATCTTGAACATGCATATATAGTCTTTTCGTGGCTTTTTGCACAACATCTGCGATTAACAAATAAGCATATTTCTCCTCTATTTCTCTACCAAAATTATTCATTTCCTTCCTAATATCTTTATCATACTCAGAAATATTACGCTCAAATATAGCTCTACTTGATTCCAACTGTTTTTTTGATTTATTTGTACCTATTAATTCAGATATCTCAGCAATTCTATTTGCATATTCTTCTAATCGTTTCTTATATTCACTGTTCTCATTATCAATTCGTTCCAGCCGCTCATTCAATATTGTTATATCTCGAATTTGTTGTTGATGTTGGCTCTCAGTTGCCGCTTTTTCCTGTGCCCCTTTTTGTTTGCGATCCAACTGACCTATTGCCGATTGAGTTTTTCCCCTTGATCCCAAATCTACAAGAGCCTTTTCGTATACTTCCAATTCAAAAATTGAATTTAATGCTCTTTTTAATGTTTTAGCAGAATCAGTTCCTCGTATTTTCAAGTCGGCAATCATCGTCTCTCCGTCAAAAAAGAAGTATGGTGCCAAACCAGAGGGCAGAACACTTTCTATCACAGTATTAGGCCTGTCCAAATCCTTTCCTGCTTCTCTACCGTTCATTTTCTGTACAAAAAACTCATCACCTGCAGACCTATGGGAAATTACTCCATCTTTGCTCTTATAATATTCCCATTCACGTCTTACCAGATAGTCCTCCGCATTGTGGACAAATATGATCTGCCCCCAGACCTTAAAAGAACACTCCGTAGATAACTTTTTCCCCTTTTCCAAATTGTATAATTTATCAGAAGAAGTAGTTTTGTTAAAATTTGCTTTTCCATATAAAATCCATTGAAATAATTGATGGAGAGTTGTCTTTCCGTCTCCATTAGTTCCATAAATCACAGTCATAGAACCATCTGTCGCAAATTCAATTATCCCCTGTTCGGCAAAATTTCTAAAATTATAATACTCAATACTTTTTATTTTCATCTTTCGCCATCCTTCTCTTCTTTTTCAAGCAACGTCAAAATATTATTAACAACTTCCGCATCCGCTTTCGTTGCATGAAACTTCTCATTTTCACCACCCACAGAATTAAAGCGTTTTTGCATTGAAATTTTCTCAATTTCTATGATCTCTTTTACTATTCTTTCTATCTTTTCTGTGTTACTCATCCAAATCACCCTCATTATCTTCCGTTTGCTTGATTGTGTTCAAATCTAAACCATATTGCATTGCCAATTCTTCTAAATCTTGAAAACATTCGCCCACATTATCTGCCAGTCTCGCATATTCGTAAAATCGTCTCAATTCTATAAGAGCAAACTTTGACATGGAATCACTTGGCAAAACAATTACATCATAAATATTTGCCACACCCTTTTCTTTTCCAGTATATTCACTAAAATATGTTCTTAAAATTCTTCCCCTTCTTTGAACAAATTCTCTGTAATCATCATTACTGGACAAAAGCAATGCTCCTTCTATGGAAGGAATATTTATCCCCTCATCCAAACACCTTATTGCAACTAAAGCGTCTATCATCCCCCTGTTAAATGAGTTAACCAGTTGCATACGCTCTTTCATACTTTCTTCCGCCGTGAACTGATTAACGCTAAAACCAATCTCTCTAAGAATATCCTGCACAAACTGTATATGCCTTTTCCCTTCCTGTACATTATTTTCAAACAATGTGCCATCTCCACAATAAACAATAAAATGGTCATCTTCTTTAATATGACTTACAATCCATTGCATTTTATCAATTTTCTCTTTTGCCATGGAGATTACGCGCAACCTACTCCTTTTGTATCTTGCAAGCCCTTCAACATCTATACAGACATTGCCTTTAAAACAGGACATCATCAATCTGGTATAATTATCAAAATCTCTTTCCTCGTCATATGTACTATGCACATAAATCGGATGGTAATTGTAATGAACAAGATAATTGTGCTCTATTGCATATTCAATTGGCAAATTATATACCTGACCGCCAAAATATTCCATCAACTGTTTACCATATTCATCATCCTTTTTACTGCAAGGCGTGGCACTCAACCCAAGCATATACGTATACGTATTACGAATCTTCTCACTTGTATTTTTAAATCTATGCGCTTCATCAACAATTAACATTCTATTCATACGAGTCTTCTGAGCCACTCGCTCAAAACGCTCCATATTGAAAGAAACTATTGTAGAAATTGCAATAACTGTCCCTCCATCATTATATTTAGAATTAAATACAGCATCCAAAAGATCATTCTCCCAGTTATGGTTCTCGCTCGAGACCATGATAGTTCTGCAATTGGGCAAGACGCTATGCACATCCTCATACCACTGTCTCACCAAATGTTTATATGGCGCACAGATGACAAGAAAAATATTTTCCTGTTTAATCACTTCCAGTGCGGCGTAAATTGCTGTCCAGGTCTTTCCTGTGCCTGTTGCCATAACAAAAAAACCATGTTTTCCATTATCAACCCACGCCTTAATAGCTTCATTTTGATACGGGCGAAGAACTATGCCCTCTTTTTTCTTTTCCGCATCCTTATTCAAGCCTCTCTTAATTAATGCACTATGCAAATGTTTCCCTATTAGACCTGTATAATCTATCCTGCTTATATAATCATGTGTTCCATTCCAAATGGTGTCAAATTCTTCCTCGTCATCCTGAATTCTAAGGAAGTCACTTTCTATCCAACTAACTGAAATACGAATTTTCTCGTAATTTCCACAATACGCATTTTTGGATTCATTTGCTGATCCCACAAACAAAACCTTATTTCCCTCAGAGTCCTCTAGCAAACCAAACTTGTCATGATATATTCCCATCTGATCATCCACATCAGCAACCATAATATTCAGACGATCTCTCTGAATCAGTCCCACCATTGTTTTGATGTTTTCATCACTGATTTGATTTAAGCAATTTTCCAAGTCTTCAACCATAACTCTTTCAATGGCAGAATTCCTCAATTCATAACCGAGCCTAATTGCTTCTATATCCTTTTGGCTTAATTCAGGACTACATATTATTTTTATGGAGCCGCCATTTTCAATAAACTTATCAAGTCCTGCATCTATAATTTCAAATACACTAGATGAAAAAAAACCGACACTTCTCTTATAAATCACGGATTCCATTAGCCCCGGGAGCAAAAAATTCTCCAATAGATTATCTTTTCCTTTGCTTTTATAACTCAGCCGAAATGGTATATCTTTTAATGACATATACGCCCCCCTCAAAATAATAGACTTAGTTTCTACCTATGTAGTAAACACCCCTTCTGAGTAATAAGGATAATATCTGTAAATTTTTTCAAACTTGCATATTTCTTCATATTCTATTCCATAAAAATCTTCCTCATGTTCCTGAAATTCCTCCCTGGAAATAGGCAAATTTTTTAGAATTAATTGAATTTCTTTATTTGTCAAACACGGTATATCAATTGAAAATACATTTTCACCATCAGATATAAATGTATACTTATCAACTATTTTGCTTTTATTGATCTTGTTTTTCAATTCTTCATCAACCAAAATTCCACCTATTGTCATCATCGGGGCTCCATCCTGATATGTTAAAAACAATAGCTGCATATATTCGACTGTTGTACCTTTTTCTGTTCTGTTTCTGAGATCAATTATCCTTCGGATCTGATCGTCGATAACCTTCTTTATGACATATGGCATCTTTTTGTTTGTATAATACGCATTCTTAATATTCTCGTCGAAGAAAATACCTGTGCTCTCCCTAAATGACTCCCTTTTTTCAGACTGCTTCTCCCCCCTGTATGAGTGATTACAAGAAATAAAAAACATACTTCCTATATTGATATTTCTGCAAATAGTTTGCAGATCATAAAGCATTGACTCTCCAAAGGCATCGTCAAAATCAAGCCATATTAAATTCATTTTCTGGTCAAATCCAGAAATCTGTGGCAAAATTTCGTTTGTTGTACCATACCACATTTGAATACACTTGAGGGGTTTATTAAAATCATAGCGCACTTGCCGTTCTTTTTGGGCTTCAATGCTAATCATATCTGTAATACCAAACTCATTATGGAGCAAAAGAAAATCGGTAAAGTACTTGGCTCCCAAACCAATATATCTCATTTCTCCATCCGCTCTGATCAATTGTATCTCCCTGATCAAATCGCACAGCATTTTTCTCTCGATTGCTTTTGCTGGACGATATTGATAATTTATTTTTTGGTCACTCCCTGGCATATCTTAACACTCCGCATCTTTATAGTATTCAAAGGTTTTTTCTCCGACTTCTTTATAGGATTTTACGCCTAAAACTCCTTTTAGCTCATCTGCATCTTTTTTAGGTTTTTTATAACTAATAGTAACATTAGGCTCCGTTGTAATTTTGATGCTTTTTATCGCCATTTCCCTGTTTTTGACTACTTTCTTAATCTCTGATACCGTCATCTCCATTCCCTGCATCTTTGCAACAGATTCTTCTACTCCATCGTCCTTTTCTTCCGTATTTTTCTTGATTTCATCAATAATTCCCTTCACAATCTTAAATATTTCAAGCATCTTCTCCCGTGCCCGCAAATATACTCGGGATGTTTCATCAAGCCCTGTTTTAGTAGTATTCCACGGCAGTTTCTCCGGTTGTTTGGAGGAAAAGTACACAATACCTCTAAATCCGGCATAGTTATTGTGAAAGACAACGCCGCTGCTTTTATTCTCCATATCTTTCCAGGTCGTAAGAGAGGATTTATCTGCCGCAACTACCAATCTCCCATTACAATAGATATACCATCCCGCTTTCTCAGGTGGATAATTTTTTCCCTCCCGCGGTGCTATTCCTCCCAATATTTGAACATTGACTCCGTCATCATCATAGTCTTCTTTAACTACTTTAATTCCCTCTTCATTATTAATTAAAGAAATATTATTTCCAATCAACGTTTTTTCATTTACGGTAATCGCTATTCCATATGCAATATCTAACCCAACTCTACGCTGAACATGTTCAATCAGTTCCGTCTCAAATTCCTGACTGCATAATTCTCCAGCAATATCTTCATTTAAATTAGTAACTACTATTTTTGTTCCTGTTTTTACTCCTTCATTATTTATATTTTCCTTATATGAGGCAAACTCAAAATCCCAATCTTCTTTAGATAACCAATTTTCTACATCAAGTTCTAAATCAAATTCAGATGTTCTCGTAGTTGAATGAATTGCAAAATTTTTTCCTATCTTAAATAAAGCCCTTTTCATGCCTATTCCAAATATGCCTGTAGTTTCAGTATTACTACTTTGGACGCTCTTGGGCCTTCCAAATCTAAATGCATAATTTGCCGCGACATCTACTGGAATGCCACCGCAATTATCTTCTATTTCAAATCTCTCGCCATTAAATTTTACAACTATCTCCAAACCTTTATATTCATTATTTTCCCTAATACTCCTTGCTCCATCAATGCTGTTGTCAATCAATTCAATAATCGCCTGCTTTAACAAAATATCCCGAACCAACATATTTACAAAAAATTCTTTGGTTGGATTTGCCTTCACTACTCGTTCCATATTTTCTTTATCCCCTTATCTACTGTTAGTTCTTTGAGGTTTATAATAACCATATTTGCATTTGGTATCCTAATCCGCAGATTACCTCAAATACAAATTATTAAGCGTCACTCCAAAGCTCCATGTTTTAACATTCCTAAACTAAAATGTATAATCAATCCAAGCATTTTTATAACTCTATATCACCTACATTCTTAAACTATATCCATTTTGTTCTTTTAGTGTATTGTATCGCTTTTACGGCATATAGTCAATACGTACTTGGACGTCTATCGCAAATTGAAAAATTTTAACTTTGCTAATATTCATTTACATGTTCTCTTAGCCTCATCATAGAACTAGTCCCCATATCCTAAAAACCGGTAGTATATTACACTATACAAGAAATAAGATCTGATCTCTCCAAAATCCCCTCTTGCAAACCTTCAAAACATATATTATAATGCCTTAAACAATACAAATCACAATAACATTTCATTACATGTTATGTGATATACTATGCCTATATCAAAGGAGGAATTTAACATGTGGCGAAAGATCAGAAAAGTACTAAAGTGGCTATTGATCCTGCTGGCAGCGGTCATCCTTCTCGGAATAATCGTCAATGCCGTGTGCAGGCTTTTGGCCAGGCCCAAACTGCAGGACGCCTACGGACAGGCGGTAACGGTGGACGGTAAGAGCATGCGGGTGGACATAAAGGGAGATCAGGCCAATCCGGTGATTATACTGCTGTCGGGATACGGCTGTGCCTCCCCCGTGTTGGAATTGGAGCCCCTGGCCGTTGCCCTTTCTCAGGACTACTGCGTGGTAACAATAGAGCCCTTCGGCTATGGGCTGTCTGATCAGACGGACCAGGACCGCACCATTGACAAAATTGTACAGGAACTACATACCTGTGTAGAGACGCTGGGATATGAGGAGTATTACCTGATGGGACATTCCATCGGGGGACTGTATTCTCTCTACTGGGCCAATCAGTACCCGGAAGAGGTCAGGGGCTTTGTGGGCATAGACCCTTCCGTACCCGGTATGAATGATGAGCAGCCTCTTCCCATCAGCATGACGGCCCTCAACGGGCTATCCGCTTACCTGACGAAAGCCATGAACGGAGTGGGTCTTGCCCGGCTTACCTCCATAGGTGATCCCCGCAACGCCATCTATGCGGACACCACCTATCCCTATACGGAAAAGGAATTGGAGACTTATCGGATTCTGTCTGTGGACAATGCCTACAACGGCACCGTCATGAACGAGTTAAAGCATCTGGACGCCAATGTGGAAACCACAAGGGGCATGAAATTTCCCGATCAAGCCGATGTTTTATTGTTCGTGGCCAGCAGCAACTGCGAACTCTTGTCCTCCTGGGAGCAACTGCACTGGGATGTGCTGCCTGAAAACGGCAAAGGAGAAGTCATCCGTCTGGATGGCAGCCATTATCTGCACTTTGAATATCTGGAACAAATTGTGGAGTATACAAAAGACTGGATAAAGTAATATAAAACGAAAAAAATGCCGCAGGATGGAGCATATCTCCTCCTGCGGCACTTGCGGTTCATGGAGAGAGTTTCAGGCCGGTTTTCTGGTTCTGCCCTTGTCATGGTGCTTTCAATCCACAGCACCTTAATTCACTACGCCTCAATTCACAGCGCTTCCAGCCCACAACTCCTCCGATTCACAAATCTTCCTCCCGTTCCAAGCCGCCCAGTCTCACCGCCTCCTGCTCCAGCTTACATCCCCTGTCCAGCATATAGGCTATCACTTCCCCATAGTCCTCCAGGCACTCTCCCCGTTCTTTCTGGTCCTGCAGCATCTGCCAAAGCTGCTGCAGGCGCTTCCTGTCATTCTCGGTGAGGGGCCTCTGGTCCTTTTCATACCGGCGCAGCGTGGCCACGTCCATATACAGGGAGCGGAAGCCAATCCCCGTCTTCCGCTTCAAATGCTCCAGTATATAAAAACCCCCGGCGTCCAGGTCTCCGAAATGCCGGTATTCTTTCGTGGGATTCTGCCGATACAGCTCCGCCAGAAAATCCCGCTTCACCTTATTGTGAAAGCCCCCCAGATAGACCACGAAGTCTTCCCCGACAGGATAGTCGTGGAAGCTGGTAAGATTCTCCACCGTGACCACGCGCCCGCCCCATACCGTCAGTTCCGTGATACTTCGAAGAGACTCTGTTGACAATGCCAGATCTCCCTTCAGCCTGGACAGATCAATCTCCTGGGCAGGTTCCGGCTCCCGCCCTCCCGGGCGTCTGCCCTGCCCGCAATCTCCCAGCCTCAGCACCCCATTGCCCTTCATCATCACATAGGTGGGGGTATGGACCACACCGCATTCCTCCAACACATTTCCTCTCTCCTGGAACTCCCCATACTGGTACAGCAGGGCTTCCAGCCTGGGCGCCAACAGCTCCAGCCTTTTGGAATCGTGGAACAGTTGTATGGAAAAATTGCGGACAAATACTTCCTCCCGGTTCTCCAGAACTGCCCTGGCCGCCGTAAGCAGATCCCGGTACTCCACCAGATCGTGGCCATAATACTCCACATTCTGATTTTTCCTGATCCTGACACGCTGTGCTTCTATATAGCGAAGCAAAGGCAGAATCCGTTCCGGCCCGGCCCCCTCCTCCCAATACAGCAAATCCTCCCACAATGCCGTCAGTTCCTGCTGCTCCTGTCGGCGGGGCATTCTCCCCAGGAGCCTGTAGCAGTCCTCCAGCTTCTCCAGGTTCAGCCGGACTTTTTTCAAAATCCCCCGACCCTGGTACTCCAGCGTCACCAATGATGCGCTTCCCAGTTCTTCCATGGACTGATTGACCTGGCAGAAATAGTCATACTCCGCATCGTCCTGATATCTGGGAAAAAGTTTCCCGATGTTCACCGAGAAGTTCTGGTTGACCAGGTTTTCCCCCTGGAAGGTCTTGCTCTTTTCATAGGAGTCCAGCAGATGCTCCAGCACCTTGCTCTGCATTTTGTCCGTCACAGGTCATATTCCTCCACAATGCTGTTCTGCCCCACCCGGATGGCCGTGAGGATGGTTCCCACTTTCTCGCCGATGACTTCAATCTTGGCCGGAGGGGTTGCCAGAATCACCTGCAGATCCAGTCCATTGAAAAAGTCCATCATAGACTGTATCCTCTCGTCATCCATTTTGTCAAAAGCCTCGTCCAGCAGCATGAGCCTCACGCTGTTGCCATAGCGGTAAAGCTGGTAAAAGGAGGCGGCGATGGCCACATAATAGGGCACCTGGGTCTCGCTGCCGCTCTTTTCTCCATAGATATCGGAGAACCGCTGCACGGAACCGTCCTTTTTGTGAATTTCAATATCATAGTCCAGGTAGGAACGGTAATCCGTATATTCCTCCACGATCTTCTCACCATTGTCGTCCCTGGTCATCAGCTTGGCGAACAGATCTGCCATCTCCTCCCGGTATTCCGCCTCAAATTCGTTGCTCCACAGATTCATACCCTCCTGGTTGTTCTCTGAAGTGATCATATGGTAGAGTCCTTCCTTGCGCTTGTCAAAGCTGATCTTAAAGCGGTAACTGTCATCCCCGTAGTAAATGCTGTCCAGCGCCCTGTTCAGGCTGCGGAATTCATTTTTAGCGCTCTCTATATTCTCCTTCATCCTGGACAGAAAGTCGCTTCGGAAAATCTGCTCGCAATCCTCTCTGGCAGACTTCAGCTTTTCCTCATAGCGCACGATCTCCACACCCCGGAGCTTTTGCAAAGCCTCCCGGTATTCCGAGACGGCTCCCTGGCCCGTTAAAAAGTCCAGCGCAAAGGCCTGATTGAACCGGGTCTGCAGCGCCAGCAGGCCGCCCTTGCCGTTCACCAGTTCCTCCTTATCTTTCGCCAGTTTGGCGCCGGAAGCCACAAAGTTTTGGGATATTTCCCGGGCACTCTTGGATTTCCGGTTCTGAAGGTATTTCTCCCAGGCGTCCCCGTAAGCCATGCCTTCCGCATCCGCCAGCCTCTCCAATTCTTCCCGCAGGGACTCATGGAGCTTCCTTTTCTCAGCCATCTTCTCCTGGCTCATCTCTATCAGATTGTCCAGCCGTATGGACTCTTTAATCAGCCGCTCCCTTTCCTCTGCCAAAGTATCCCGCTGCTTCTCCTTCTCCTCCAGTTTCATGTTCAGTTCTATCAAAGTGGGATCGCGCTCCGCCTCTTTGAGTTCCGCCCTGGCCTGGGCCATCTGCCTCCTGTATTCCTCCAGCCGGTCCGGCGCGTACATATATAAATGCAGCAGTTCCAGATTCACCTTCCGGGCGCTCTCCCGCACATCGCCGTACAGATTGCTCTTCTCCCGCAGAGCACTTCGCCGCAAAGTCTTTTCCTCAATGTCCTTTTTTACGTTCTGAATCTGTACCCGGTAGGCATACTGGCCTATAAAGGGATTCTCATAGTCTCTGGGGTTTAAATGCCGCACCACATACCCCTGGTAAAGCATGCAGTCCGGCGTGATGGCAATGGAATGCTTTTCCAGGTCATGGATGTCCGTGCACCGGGTCACACGGCTCAGAATATAATTGGCATAGGCTTTCGCATAGCGGTTCTCGCTCTTTACCACATAGGCCAGGGAATCCCGGTTCACCTCCTGTTCCCCGGGAAGCCTGCGGCTGTTGATAATACCTGCGGTATGGATATTTTTAAGGTGTCGGGCATAGACTTCCAGCGCCGCCTCATAGTGCTCCGGTTCCACCACCAGGTAGAATTTCTGGGTATGCAGATAACCCTCCACTGCATTGCTCCAGACAGGGTCCGTGATCTCCAGCAGTTCGGAGAGAAAATATACATTGGAGCGAATGCCCCTGCGGGAAAATTCCTTTTCCACCAGCCCTTTCAGCCTGACGGCATACTCCGGGTAGGGAAGCAGGCGCTTCTCCAGTTTTTTAAGAAGTTCCTGGCAGTCCGTAATCTCCTGGGAAATCTGTTTCATCTCCGCGGTCAGCACCGCCCAGTTTTCCTCAATCTCTTTCTGCTCTTTCCCCGCGAAAGCCTCCAGCTTCTCTACGATGGGGGCTTTCTCTTCCTGCAGGGGCGCCCCTTCCGGCTGCTCTGCCGCCTTTCCCAGCAGTTCCGCCTCCGGACGGCTCACCGGCCTGTAATCCAGCTTCGCCAGATCCCGCAGATAGGTCAGCAGATGTCTCAATTGTTCTTTCAGCCTCTTCTCTTCTTCCTGCTTTTCCCGTATATCGTTTTCCAATTCCCCGATCCGGCTCTGGGCCTTTTCCAACAGACGGCTGGACTGATTGGACTGCCTGTCCACATGAATCGCCAGAATCTGCTCCTCCAGAGCCCGCAGCCGTTTGCCCAGTTCCTCCGTGAGTTCCCGGTTGGATTCCACGGACTGGCGTTTTACCCGGATGTCCTTCT
>ERZ808044.1201-NODE-1201-length-16200-cov-3.795510_pt1 | contig 16200 bp, 13 predicted proteins | sample MGYA00380195_ERZ808044 | MGnify/ENA primary metagenome ERZ808044 (study PRJEB31490, sample SAMN06133423) | mouse gut metagenome | isolation source: Z7_2 | host: mice | place: China: Chengdu | collected 2015-05 ...
CACCTGACTCTTAATCAGGGTGTCCAGGGTTCGAGCCCCTGGCGGTGCATCAGAAGTCCTGGGATTCGCATAATTAGCGGGTTGTGGGGCTTTTTTTTGCATGAAAAAAACGGGGCTGTCTGAAAGAATCAGATTTCCCCGTTTAATATGCCGTCAAGGTGAGATATACAACCCTGGCTTGCCAATATTTCGTTTGCCATGTGAAGATAGCGGCGAGTAGTGTCTATTTCCTCATGTCCCATGAGATACATAAGGCGGTATATGTCTACATGGCCGTGTGTGCGGTACTGGTCTATGCAATAGTTTGTTGCAAAATTGTGCCGAAGTTTGTGAGAGGAAAGTTCAAAGGGCAGGGCATCGGCCAGGCGGGAGACGAACAGCTTCACGGCGTTACATGTGAGTGGCTCACCCCGGCGATTTAGAAACACGGTATCGTCTGTATACGGGCAGTGAGTGAGGTATTCCAACATGAAGTGTCGGGTAAGCTGTCCCAAGGGCACGGTGCGTTCTTTGTCGCCTTTACCCCTGACCGTCATTCTGTTATCGGTATATGATATACTGGACTTGCGGAGCGTACAGACTTCAGACTGTCTCAGACCGCTGTCATACATAAGGGCGATAATGCACTTGTTCCGCAGGGTGAGCCAATCAGCTTCTGTGTGAACACTGGCGAATATCTGCCGTACCTCTTCATCCGAGTAGATGCGTACATTGCGCTTGGGGGACTTGGGAACCTTTACTGTGCGTGTGCTGTAGCCTGCTTGATACTCGTTCTCTGCCCAGCGAAGGAAAATCTTCACATGACGTATGTAGGTGGCCCGCGTGGACTTACTAAGGGGCCTTTTGAGCAGTTCCGCCAGATAAGTTTGTATGTCCTGCTGTGTTATGGCTTCAAAGGGCTTGCAGGGGCCCACAGAGCGCACAAAGGGCATTACAAACTGGCTATAGTCGCTAATAGTCTTAGGGGAGAGATCGGCCAGTTGGCGGGAGAGTATGAAGCTATTGAAAGTCTCTTGTATGGTCATGGCAAAACCTCTATAAACTCTTCTATATCGTCTTTTCGTGTATCGAACGTCTTTATTTTGCAAAACCCGTCCGGGTGTTCCCAATCCCACTCACAGTGTATCTGTGCATGGCCCTTGTAAAGCGTCTGAGCAACCTGTAATCCTTGGCTACTGTAGTAGGAGTGTGCGCCCAGTTCCTTAACCGTGTTGCTGATCTCCTTGGTCATGTATTTAAGCATGTATGAGGACAGTTTTTCTATGGCATCTTCTCCCTCTATGCGCTTCATGCTTATGAAGCCGAACTTGTCGTTATACTGCCGCCAAGAGAGATATCCGTTACTATTCCGATATATGTCCTGCGCCTTTATGCCTTTGATGAAGCCATGCATATGCCACGCACCGTCCTTGTGCATCTCTGGGATAAGCAAATACTTTACCTTGTCGGAAGGATCACAGCGGCGATTGTAGCTATGTAGGAACTCTCCCAGGCCCTTTACATAGCCCTTGAGGTTGTAGCGGTCATACTTGGCCTTGTCGAGAGTGAATGTACACCAGTAGTCCCAGGGATTGCATAGCACCAGTTCTTTGACCTTGGAACGGGCCCGTGATATGTTGTTAGACAGCTTTTCATCATTCACAGTACCCTTGCGGCTCCTGGTTCTATCGTCCTCTATGTCTGCCGCCCTACAAGCGGATGTGTATGTAACCTTTACCATGTGTTCGCCCAACTGCTTCACCGTGGTAACGTCATAGTCATACAAGTCACCGTTTCGCATCTAAGTGTCCCTTTCCTGCAAGTTTTTGCAAGAGCCTGTCCCGAAAAATGATACTATATCAAGTATTAGAGAGCGGGGGTTTTCTGGCCTGATCGGAGGAATAGATCACCGTATGCAATGCATCAATCTCCTGATCAATGGCATCAAGTTCCTGAGTGTACTCTGGCCGCCAGAGTATGCCAGACTGAGAACTCAAAAATGTGATACGATCTATCAGTTCCAGGTAACGCAGTTCCTGATCAGGCGTAAGAATTTCGGAATGTCTGTAAGCCGATACAATATTATTTGATACTGCTTTTCGCTTCTGGCCGGGCCGGGTATCTTCGGAGTCGTTACAGCACGATATAACATCTTCTGGTACTACTTCTGACTTCTGAACTCGTGCATCCGGGAAAGTAGAATAGCGGTCACTGTAGCCTGACCGACTAATAACGGAACGTGCCTCTTCCTCTGTGCCACGTTCGCACAATATAGTTCGTGTTACAGAGCCGTCACTATACATAGTCACTGTGAGAACTTCCCAAGCAGTGCTATTCCTTTTCTGACGAATTCTGAGTTCACATTTAATAACTTTCAACATATCCATAAATTTCCATCCTTTCCAGCCAATCAGCTAATGACCAAAATACCGTTTATAAGTTGTCATATATTTGAAAAAAGTTTGTTAAGTGTTGCTATAGTGGACTATAACTTCTCCGTCTGCCGCCTGGCGAATTCATGGGCCAAGAACGAGACCAGAGCAATAAGGATATCTAGGACGGAGCAGGGGAGCTCACTTGACTGAAAACATGCCTTGATACTGCCATTAACTGCCTTGTATATCTCCAGGAGGGCCGAAGTAGGAACTTCATGCAGTTCGCAGATCATTCTGTCAGTGTCCTTGAAGTTGAGCAGGAATGCGCCCGCTGTCTGGAAGATAGCTTGTTCTGTTTGTGTGAAAGTGCCGTTTTTTGTGGTGTAAGTCGTTTCTGTCATTGTGTGTATCTCCTTTGATAAGTGTTTAATTGGAAACATAAGTTTCCTGTAGTAAACTTTAACATATCGTGTGTACGCTAGTCAACAATTATGTTTGCGTTTATACACATACGGTATATTGACCTACACAATTTTTAATGTTATACTAAGTCCGAGAAGTGTTTAGGGAGGTATACAAGATGATGCGATATGACAAACTTTTTGAGATGCTAAAACGTAAAAACATGCAAAAGTCTGATTTAAGAGAAATTTTGTCCTCTAAAACGGTGGCGAAGTTGTCAAAAGGTGAGAACTTAACAACCGAGGTTATAGAGAAAATTTGCGCCTTTTTACAATGTCAGCCCGGAGATATCATGGAGTATGTTAGTGTAGAAGAGACTAAAGAGAAAGCACTAGAAATGGATGGAAAACTTCATGATGCGCTAAACCTATTAATAAATCAAGGTTACTCTAAAGAACAGCTTCAAGAAATGGCAAACCAGTTTTACAACCAGTTCATAGAGAGTTTACTTGCCGGAAACAATGCAACATATGATGCCATAAACGAAATGATTGAGAATAACCAACACGGAAAAGACTAATTCTTGATCAATGATCAATGATCACTAGGGGGAGTGTCGTAGTGTCTCCCCTCATAAACGCACCAGGGCAGCAGCGGCGTGGGAGCCCGGCGGACTGTACCGCTCGGGCGCCCACACCACCGCTGCCTTTTTCTGTACCTGGCCTTGTGCTGGTCCGTATCTGATCAGATACTAGTATGCTTGTCTGATCTCCGAAAAAATCACTCGAGTAATGCCACCAAAGCCGCATAAACACTAGCTTCAGGAGGTTTTTGGGAAAGTCGCAATTTTGACATACTCAAAGTAGGGGCGTAAGCGGCACACTCCTACCCCTGGACAGCTTGCACCAGGCGTTATGTAGTGAGGGGATAACCGTGTGCCACGCCTGGCTTCATAGGCTCCGCACAAACGGAATATAATAGCCATATTTGTGAAAATTGTACAAAAAAACCATGCTGTAGCGTCACCGATCGGAGCGGGCCAGAGTAGTTCTATTTGTCACATATGCACAATTTTAAACAAGGGGAAGAAATACGACAAGCCATAGACACAGTGGGTAATCAAGGAGCAAGCATCTTTTTGGACGCTTGCCCCATGAATCCAGTGTTTAGGGATGCTGAGGGTATCAAGGGGCTTTCACGGCATAACGGGGCCCCCGCCCCATTATTCCATGGTCCCCTTGACACCCGCCGAGGATGTAGCGAAGTCACTGCAGAGAAGATACCAAAAACGTAACATTCCCGGAAGATGGCGCAGAGAATAAAAGTATACGGAATTGTGTTATACTCCTGCTGTGTCTTTCTGGCTCTTAATCAGGGTGTCCAGGGTTCGAGCCCCTGGCGGTGCATCAGAAGTCCTGGGATTCGCGAATACATGCGGGTTGTGGGGCTTTTTTTTGTCTGTAAAAGAGGCTGGACAACCTGATTCGTGAAAAAGGTGTCCAGGGCAGAGTGCGGCGCATTGTCTTTCCACAGGATCTAGGCTTTCCCCCGACTCTTCGTAGGGCACAAGGTGCTCCCTGATAAAGTCCAGGGTGTACTTCAGACATGAGGTCACGTACAGACAAGTACCATGAAAAAGATTATCATATACCTTGGCGGCACACATAGTACCAGACGGAGTTCTTATCCTGTTCTTGAATCTCTATATGGATGCCGGAGACCACAAATCCATGGAAAGAACAACCATCTCCTTCATAAGAGATGTCAACTTCTCCTCACGTTTTGGCAATTTCAGCGCCGGTAACTTCATCTTCCGCTCTTCTTTCACTCCCGGGCCTCTGGCAGGGCAGCTGCATCCAGAACTTTAGATCGAATCTGTGTTACAATTACCCTTAAAACGCCTTATACATAAGGTGCTATTTTATGGGTATTGTAGAAAGAGCAAAAGAAAAAGCCGCCGAAAAAGGCACTAATATGACGGCTATAGAAAATGAATGTGGTTTAGGACATGGTGTAATAGGGAGGTGGAATTCAAATACACCTTCAATAGATAAAGTTGAAATAATAGCAAATTTTCTCTCTGTATCGATAGAAAACCTAATCACTGGAAAAGAACCAGGCAATCTTATCTTCGAGGAGCAGCAACGAGTAAATCTATACCGCCAGGCGGACGATCGGGGCAAACGAAGTATTTTTCGAACAGCCCAGGACGAAGCCCGGGAACTCGAATCATCAATTTCTGGGACTGGATCAATCGGCATCAGTAGTTAGTTGTAGCACAAACCACCTACAGAAGTGTGCTGCAGCATGAACTTGTAGCACAAATTTTTCTTTACAAACAGAAAAAAGGATGTTATATTACATGTAGGCAAGGATAAAAGGTAAGACATTTAGACAGAGAAAACCCCGGGGGGCATCCCGGGGCTTTCTTTTTTCAAGGCTGGGCTGTGTTACTTATTGTCTCCATCCAACCATTTGCATATGTAGTAGGCAACTACACTTGCCAATATGGAGACTAAAAAGGATAAAAGATAACCAAGCATTTAGACACCCCCTTTCTACTGGGGCGACACAGCAAAGTTATTATAACATATTCATTCGGGGAAGCACATCAAAACTTGACAGGAAATGCCATGAGATGAGGGGGGGAATAGTGCTACAAGTAAGTACGCAGCGGGTCGGATCGGGTTTTGAGTCTGAAAAGTCAGGGAAGAATGGTCTGGCGCAGGATTGGTCGCAGAGCCGCCACAGCTGAAATAAAAATGGAATAAAGGCGGAACAAGACAAAAAGGATAATGTGCTTTTAAGGCATGTTATCCTTTTTCATATCTGCATCTGCCTGTATGCTGTTTTGTGCATTTTTCTTTGACAGGTCGCATAACCGCATCATATCTTTTATCGTCTGCAGGATCAGCAGCTTTTCATCTTCAGTCCTGTCGCTTATCTGTGCAAGGATCTGCAGAGAAACAGCGTCCACTGGCTTTTTAGGAGCCTGAGACGGAGAAAAAAAATCCCCAAGACTGATATTGAATTGACAGCATAACTGCTCGATCACTTTTACGGTGGGATTTTTCTGGTTCCGTTCCAGTAAGCCAAGATAGGTCGTGGTGATGTTTGCCCGCAGTGCAAGTTTTTCCTGACTTAACCCGCTGTTTACCCGCAGCTCATGAATCCTGTCACCTATATTAAAATTAGTTTTCATATCCATAAATATAGTTTAGATTATTGACAATTTTTATTCAAACTGATATAGTTATTTGTGAAACAACAAACTATATTTACTATTTCAAGAGATAAATACATATTATCTTAATGCCAGAAAAAAGACGCGGAATCCGAAGGAGGAAAAACAGGATGGCATTTATGGACAAAATGAAAGATATGGCGGGAAAAGCCAAATCGACAATGGAGAGTGCGGCACAGGTTGCCAAGGAAAAGTATGAGCAGGTGAAGCAGGAGAATGCCGAAAAGAAGGCGCAGAAAGAAGCCTACATTGCAGAGATGGAAGGCAAAGCTGCGGAATATGGGAAGTCCCTCTGTAGTGTGGTGAAGGAAAAAGGAAGTACAACGCCGGAAAGTTTTATGTCTCAGGTTCCTGAAAAAGAGCTTTTGGCGTTCACAAAAGATTTTTATGAAAAGATGGTCTTGCCGGGCAGTAAGGCAAGTGTTTCCTGCATCATCATGCACCCGTATATAGACGAGAAAAAGGTGAAGGCAATCCAGAAAAAGCTTCCAATATATGGTGGTGAGGAAACAATCATTCTTTACATGAACGAAGCGGAGGGGCAGCAGTTCCTTCTCACAAGAGACCATTTCTATTTCAAAGTGTGTCTTACAGAAGATAAGAAGTTCTACGCACAGGGAACGATTGACTGCAAGGATATTGACCGCATCAGAATTGAGAATGGAAACAGTGAGTGTATCTTAAAGGTCAATGAGGTAGATTTTGCCACAATCAAGATAAGGGATTCTTACAAGCAGGATTTCATCACCTTAAATGAGTATTTCAAAAATATCGTGGAGCAGGATTTTGAAATTGCACCCGAAGAAATCGACAGGCTGATACATGAAAAGATTGGAGACAAAATCTATCAGCATATTAAGAAGTACATGACTGACGAGGATGAGCTTGTAATGTATTATGCGGGCGGTCTTGATTCACTGGCGGCTATGGATTATATCGCATGTACCACAAAGCAGATCATCATTGTCAACAGAGAAATGCTGGGAGCCACTTCCAATGTCAAACAGTTCTATTATGAGGATATTACTTCTATGGCAACAGAGCAAAATTCCAAGTCGGATGATTTGCTTGTTGCAGTGATTGATTCGGCGTTGACTGCCGCCCTGAAGGTATGTGATCTGATCATTATGGTGGCGGGTACAAAGGAAAAAATCAGTACCCTTTATACCATTGAAGCGGAAAGAGTCATTGCCATCTACCATGAATACCGCAAAGAGCTGAAAAAGGGCAATCAGGCTACACAGACAATCATTCAGCAGAAAGAGCCGGATGTGCTTGAACAGTTGGAAAAACTTAGTAAGCTAAAAGACAGCGGCATAATTTCGGAGGAAGAATTTAACCAAAAGAAAGCAGTACTGCTTGAAAAACTATAAGATGCAGATATGTTTTCAGGCATTGCGGATAAGATTTCGAGAATAAGGTTTTGATTTAGAAGGGAGATTTTATATGAACTGGATTTGCAAAAACTGCGGTAAGACCATGACAACAAACGCCCCGACTGCAAAACCGACAGGCGGAAACTGTCAGAAAGATAAAAATGGTAAGATGAAGCCTCATAACTGGGTAAAAAAATAGGGGAGTTCAAATATATATCATTATTATGAAAGTGGCCTTCAAAGAATATCATTTTGTGTATTATAAGCAGAGTGCTGACACAGGAGTTTTCACGATGGCAAAAGGGACAGGTTGATACAATCTGTCCTTTTTCTTTGCACAAATTTAAGGAGGGAACAGAGTATACGAGACGCTTTCATGATGTAACGGCAGGGGAGAAGGTTTATGGAGACAGTCAGACAGAATGTGCTATTGGAGCGGACAGGGATATTCGGCCGGACAACGGATAAAAAGTTTGAGTACACAATGGAACGCAAGAAAACAAATTTTCTGATGAACAATCTTTTTCAATGGGGTACAGTACGATTACACTGTGTAACCTGTTTGCGGAGGTTACAGACTATAGAGTCTATATTAAGTATATTAAGCCTGCAATTTGAACCTTGACAAAACGCTCATCCTGTGATAGCATATCACCAGTTGAAAAGGTCCTTTTCAGAGTCTTTTCAAAGCAATTACTTGGACCACTCCCCTGGGAGTCGAGGCCATACGGACAGCCGGGTCCACTGCCGATTGGCAGCCTTGCGTTGCCTTATTGATTGAGTTAAAAGCTCAAATTTTATAAGTTGGTTACTTCATAACCGAAATGTGCCTTGCGCACAGACTTGTGAAACGGTCAATAAGAGTGGTAAAAGTAGTATTGCTATATAGACTCTGATCTCTCCGTATTATCTAAGCAGCTTCCTCTCTCCATTTTTTCATTTTCCGAATTGTCTTTTTGACAACGGAGATCATGCAGAAAATGGGAGCCGCGAAGTATAATGGATAAAAACCGCAAGTCGTGCAGACAGCACAGCTTGCGGTTTTGTTTTGCCAACCATCAGAAGGGAGGAACCACAAAGAAATTGAAAATTTCTTGTACCCATCCGAACCGATCCGACCAGAACCGCGCGCCCATCTACGAGGCGCTGGAGTCCTTCCGGCAAATGCGGGTCGTTCCCTTTGACGTGCCGGGCCACAAGCGGGGCCGGGGCAATCCGGAGCTGACCGCATTTCTGGGGCAGCAGTGTATCGGCGTAGACGTGAACAGCATGAAGCCTTTGGACAACCTCTGCCATCCGGTATCGGTCATCCTGGAGGCGGAAAAGCTGGCGGCTGAGGCCTTTGGCGCAGCCCACGCGTTTTTGATGGTCGGCGGCACCACAAGTTCCGTGCAGAGCATGATCCTGGCTTCCTGCAAGCGGGGGGATGAGATCATTCTGCCCCGCAACGTCCATAAGAGCGTGATCAATGCCCTGGTCCTGTGCGGCGCGGTGCCGGTGTACGTCAATCCGGATGTAGACCAGCGTCTGGGCATTTCCCTGGGGATGCGCCGGGAGCAGGTGGCAAAGGCCATCGCCGAACACCCTAACGCGGTGGCGGTGCTGGTAAACAATCCCACCTACTATGGCGTTTGCAGCGATTTGCGGGCCATTGTCAAAATGGCCCACGCCGCCGGGATGCGGTGCCTCGCGGACGAGGCCCACGGCACCCACTTCTATTTTGGCGGCGGCCTGCCGGTATCGGCTATGGCGGCGGGGGCGGACATGGCCTCCGTATCCATGCACAAGAGCGGCGGCAGTCTGACCCAGTCCAGTCTGCTGCTGGTGGGGCCCAATGTCCACGCGGGGTATGTGCGGCAGATCATCAATCTGACCCAGACCACCTCCGGCAGCTATCTGCTGATGTCCAGCCTGGACATCAGCCGCCGGAATCTGGCCCTGCGAGGCCGGACGGTGTTCCATCAGGTGGCCGATATGGCGGAGTACGCCCGCCAGGAGATCAACGCCGTGGGCGGATACTACGCCTTTGGCCGGGAACTGATGAATGGGGACTCAGTCTTTGATTTCGATACCACCAAGCTCAGCGTCCATACCTTGGACATCGGTCTGGCTGGCATCGAGGTGTACGACATTCTGCGGGATGAATACGACATCCAGATTGAGTTCGGCGACATCGGCAATATCTTGGCTTACCTCTCCATGGGGGACCGCGCCCAGGAGGTAGAGCGACTGGTCAGCGCTCTGGCGGAGATCCGGCGGCGCTACCAGCGGGATCCAACAGGCCTTCTGAATCAGGAATATGTGGAACCGGAAGTGGTAGCCAGCCCCCAGGAGGCGTTCTACGCAGAGAAGCACAGCCTCCCCCTGGAGGAAACTCGGGGGCGGGTATGCAGCGAGTTTGTTATGTGCTATCCCCCCGGTATTCCCCTACTGGCCCCAGGGGAGCGTATCACGGCGGAAATTCTGGAGCATATCCGGTACGCCAAGGAAAAAGGATGCAGCATGACCGGCCCGGAGGACCCGGATCTGGAACGGCTGAACGTGCTGGCATGAAGGGAGACGGATTATGGAAATGTGGTTCAGCGAATTTCATACCCCGGATGTGAAGCACAGTATCCGGGTCAACCGGCACCTGTACTCCAAGCAGAGCGACTACCAACGCATTGACATCTTCGAGACACCGGAGTTTGGCCGGGTGCTGACTTTGAACGGTAACGTAATGCTGACGGAGCGGGATGAATTTATTTATGATGAGATGATGACCCATGTGCCCATGGCGGTACACTCCGGCATCCGGGATATCCTGGTCATCGGCGCGGGGGACGGCGGCGTGGTGCGGGAACTGACCCGGTATGACCGGGTGGAGCATATCGACCTGGTGGAGATGGATCCCCTTGTGGTGGAGGCTTGCCGGACCTATCTGCCCAGCAACGCCTGCCGGATGGACGACCGGCGGGTCCATATCCACTTTGAGAACGCGCTGAAGTTCATCCGCCGGCAGGAAAGTGCATACGACCTCATCATTGTGGACTCTACCGACCCCTTCGGACCCTCGGAGGGACTGTTTACCCGGGAGTTCTACGGTAGCTGCCACAACGCCCTGCGGGAGGACGGTATTATGGTCAACCAGCAGGGGAGCCCTTTTTACGCTGAGGACGCCGGGGCCATGCAACGCAGCCATAAGCGGATCGTCAGCACCTTTCCCATCAGTCGGGTATATCAGGCCCATATCCCCACCTACGCGGCGGGGTACTGGCTGTTCGGCTTCGCCAGCAAGAAGTACCATCCCACCGATGATCTGGACACGGAAGCGTGGCGGAATCTGAATCTGCATACGCGCTACTATACCCCCAGACTTCATATGGGTGCCTTCTGCCTGCCCGCGTTTCTGGAGGAGATGCTTCGGGAAGTGGAGGAATGAGCCATGCTGAAACCGAATATTGAGAATTTTATTGGCTGTGACTGTGATTATGAGCGATCCCGTATGGTTCTGTACGGCGCGCCTTTCGACTCCACCACCAGCTTCCGGCCCGGCGCGCGGTTCGGACCCTCCGCCATGCGCCACGAGAGCTTTGGGCTGGAAACCTATAGCCCCTATCAGGACGCGGACCTGACAGAACGCGCCGTATTTGACAGCGGCGATCTGGAGCTTTGCTTCGGCAGCGCTCAGACGGCGCTGGAGGCAATCGAGGCCCGTGCCGCTGAGATTCTGCAAGATGGAAAATTCCCTCTGCTGCTGGGCGGCGAGCATCTGGTCACACTGGGAGCGGTGCGCGCTGCGGTGAAGCGGTATCCAGAGCTTCACATCATTCACTTTGATGCCCACGCCGACCTGCGGGACGATTACCTGGGTGCGAAGCTCTCCCACGCCTGCGTTCTGCGTCGATGCCATGAGCTGGCAGGCGATGGACGCATCCATCAGTTCTGCATTCGCAGCGGCGACCGGGAGGAGTTCCGGTTTGCTGAGGCGCATACGGACATGCACCCCTTCGGGTTTGAGGGCCTGGAGAAAACGGTCTCGGCCCTGCGGGAACAGAGGGTCCCCGTTTACTTCACCATTGACCTGGACTGCCTGGATCCCTCCGTGTTTCCCGGAACAGGTACGCCGGAGGCGGGGGGCGTCAGCTTTCTCCAACTGCTGGAGGCCATCCGGACGATTTGCACCACCCATGTGGTGGGCGCCGACATCAACGAACTGGCCCCCATGCTGGACCCCAGCGGCGTTTCCACCGCCACCGCCTGCAAAGTGCTGCGGGAACTGATATTAGCGCTGCATAATAACTGATTTTGAGATAAAAGGAGATTACCGCTATGAGCAAAGTCCTTGTGATCGGCTGCGGCGGCGTAGCGTCCGTCGTCATCCACAAATGCTGTCAGGTCAGCGAGGTGTTCACCGAACTGTGCATCGCCAGTCGGACAAAGTCCAAGTGCGACAAGCTGGCCGCCGAGTTGGCTCCTAACACTGCAACCAAGCTAACCACCGCCCAGGTAGACGCGGACGATGTGCGTCAGGTCATCGACCTCATCAACGATTGCAAGCCGGACCTGGTCATGAACATCGCCCTCCCTTACCAGGATCTGACCATTATGGACGCCTGCCTGGCCTGTGGGGTGAACTATATGGACACCGCCAACTACGAACCGGAGGACACCGATGACCCGGCGTGGCGAGCCATCTATGAAAAGCGCTGCAAGGAGGCAGGGTTCTCTGCCTATTTCGATTACAGCTGGCAGTGGGCTTACCGGAAGAAGTTTGAGGAGGCGGGGCTGACTGCCCTGCTGGGCTGCGGCTTCGACCCGGGTGTGACCCAAGCGTACTGCGCCCACGCCCAAAAGCATGAATTTGATACCATTGACACCATTGATATTCTGGACTGCAACGGCGGCGACCATGGCTACGCTTTCGCCACCAACTTCAATCCGGAGGTCAATCTGCGGGAAGTTTCCGCCCCCGGCAGTTACTGGGAGGACGGACGCTGGATAGAAATTCCCCCTATGAGCATCAAGCGGGCGTATGACTTCGACCAAGTGGGACACAAGGACATGTATTTGCTCCACCATGAGGAAATTGAGAGTCTGGCACTGAATATCCCGGAGGTTCGGCGGATTCGGTTTTTTATGACCTTTGGTCAGAGTTACTTGGACCATATGCGCTGTCTGGAGAATGTGGGAATGCTGTCCACCAGTCCCGTGGATTTTGAGGGACAGCAGATCGTCCCCATCAAGTTCCTGAAGGCACTGCTGCCCGACCCGGCCAGTCTGGGTCCCCGGACCAAGGGCAAGACCAACATCGGCTGCATCTTTACCGGAAAGAAGGACGGAAAGGACAAGAACTATTATATTTACAATGTCTGCGACCATCAGAAATGTTATCATGAGGTGGGCAGCCAGGCCATCAGTTACACCACCGGTGTGCCTGCCATGTGCGGTGCGCTGATGCTGCTGACCGGCAAATGGAACAAGCCCGGTGTCTACACAGTGGAAGAGTTCGATCCCGATCCCTTTCTGGCGGCGCTGGACCAGTACGGCCTGCCGAGGAGCGAGAACCGGACGCCGGCGCTGGTGGACTGATGAGCGGCTTAAAAGAGAGCCGCCCGGCCTTTGCGGGGCTGGGCGGCCTGTCCCCGGAGGAACTGTTTGGGAAACTGCCCACGCCGTGCTATATCCTGGACGAAGCCATGCTGCGCCAGAATGGAGAGATTCTGTCCGGGGTGGCGCAGCGGACGGGATGCCGGATACTGCTGGCCCAGAAGGCGTTTTCCAATTATGACCTCTATCCCGTTTTATCACCGTATCTGGATGGGACGGAGGCCAGCGGGCTGTATGAAGCCCGGCTCGGCGCAGAGGAGATGCCGGGGAAGGAGGTCCATGTGTTCTGTGCAGCCTATCGGGAGGAGGAGTTTGACGAGTTGCTGCGGTACGTAGATCACATCGTTTTCAACTCCCCCCGCCAGTTGGAGCGGTTCGGCCCTCTCGCCAGGAAGGCGGGGAAGAGTGTCGGACTGCGCATCAATCCGGAGTGCTCCACCCAGGAGGGTCATGCCATCTACGACCCCTGCGCTCCAGGAAGCCGTCTGGGCGTTACCCGCGCCCAGTGGGATGCGGGTATGTCCTCGGAACTGATCGGACTGCTGGAGGGGCTGCATTTTCATACGCTGTGTGAGCAGGATTCCGATGCGCTGGAAATTACGCTGAACGCCGTGGCAGAACGTTTTGGCAGCATCCTGCCCCGAATGAAATGGCTTAATTTCGGCGGCGGACACCACATCACCAGGCCCGGATACGATATTCCCCGGCTGGAACGGTGCATCCGCCAGGCACAGGAGCAGTGGGGGGTACAGGTCTATCTGGAGCCTGGGGAGGCTTGCGCACTGAATGCGGGCTATCTGGCTGCCCGCGTGCTGGACGTACTGCAAAACGGCGGGACACAGATTGCCGTTTTAGATGCCAGCGCGGCCTGCCATATGCCGGACGTGCTGGAGATGCCCTACCGTCCGCCGCTGTATGGTGCGAAAGAACCGGGGGAGCTGCCCTGCGCCGTTCGGCTGGGCGGGCCCACTTGCCTGGCAGGGGATGTAATTGGAGACTATGGTTTTGCCGGGCCATTGCGGGAGGGAGACCTGCTCCTATTCGGCGACATGGCGATCTATACAATGTGTAAGAACAATACCTTTAACGGGATGGCGCTGCCGGGTATCTTTGTTCTCCGCGATGGAGGAGAGCTGCAGAGTCTGAAGCGCTTTGAGTATATGGACTTTCGGCGGCGTTTGGGGCGCTAGGATGGACAACGTCTGGAGCACCACAGAAGATACGGGAGACGATGCGTCAGGAGAAGAAATATAACTGTACAATGGAAAAGGCGCACGGCCAGCTGGAAAAGAGGGAGGATTACCAGACAGAAAACCTTAGGAGCATCCTTAGACTGGCCCAGGACGAAGCCCCTCAACAAATCGGGACTTAAGGGAGCAGCTTATGGGAACAGGGATTTTGATATGCGGTTTAAACGGCTCGGGAAAACTTCGCCTGGGGCTTGGGGAGAGACATTATGTGTTACGAAGCAAGTTCCGGGAGTTACCATGGGGAAAAACGGCAATAGGAAATTTTGACTAATTTATGAAAACTGGTTTCCAGAGAATCTCTTTCTATGATATACTGTACACAAGTAACGCGGCAAAGAGCCGTCCGGCTGAAATATTCTGATACTCATGACAGTAAATCCCAATGCGCCAAGGCGCAGTAAGTATATCATTAGACGCATATTGCGGACATCCCCGCAGTATGCGGGAAGGAGAGGAATTTGAACCCAAAATTAAGAGAGAAAACCATGGAATCTCTTTCGGCAGTTCTTCCGATTACCGGAATCGTGCTGCTTATCAGTATCTTCCTGGTACCTATGGAACTGGGGAGTTTGGTGATGTTTGTCACGGGGGCAGTCATGCTGATCCTGGGAATGGGCTTATTCCAACTGGGGGCCGAGATGGCCATGACGCCCATCGGGGAAGGCATCGGCGTCCAGATCTCCAGGACCCGCAAGGTGCTGATGATCCTGCTCATGGGTTTTGTCATGGGGGCTATTATCACCATTTCCGAACCTGATCTGCAGGTGCTGGCCCAGCAGGTTCCCTCTGTTCCCAATCGGGTGCTGATCCTGACGGTGGCAGTGGGAGTGGGTATATTTCTGGCCCTGGCCATCCTGCGTATCAAATTCCAGATTGACCTTTCCAAGCTGCTGATCGTTCTGTATCTGCTGCTGATCTGCGCATCTTTTCTGGTGCCCAAGGAGTTCCTTGCGGTGGCTTTCGACTCCGGCGGCGTAACCACCGGGCCCATGACCGTGCCCTTTATTATGGCCATGGGCATCGGCCTTGCTTCCCGCCGTACAGACAAGAATTCCGCCAGCGACAGTTTTGGCCTGGTGGCGTTGTCCAGTATCGGCCCCATCCTGGCAGTGCTGATTCTGGGATGTTTTTACCGGCCCACGGAGGCGGCATACTCCCTGGGGGATGTGGCTGAAGTGGCTACCACCCGGGACGTGGTGAAGGTGTTTGGGACCAGCATTCCGGCATATGCCCGGGAGGTATTGGTATCCCTGTTTCCCATTGTATTGGTATTTCTGATTTTCCAGATGTTCACCCGCCGCTATCACAGAAGACAGTTAAAGAGGATTGTCGTGGGCCTGGTCTACACTTATGCGGGCCTGGTGCTGTTTTTGTGCGGCGTCAATGTGGGCTTTGCCCCGGTGGGCTCCTTTTTGGGGCAGGAACTGGCTTCCCTGATGTTCAACTGGATCCTGATTCCCATCGGCATGCTGATCGGTTATTACATAGTGAAGGCGGAGCCTGCCATTCAGGTGTTGAACCACCAGGTGGAAAACGTCACAGACGGCGCGGTTTCTGTGAAGGCCATGAACCGCTGTATGTCTCTGGGCGTGGCCATCAGTGTGGGCCTTGCCATGATGCGGGTCCTGACTGGGCTTCCCATCCAGTGGATCATACTGCCCGGTTATCTGATCGCTCTGGTGTTGTCCCGGTTTGTTCCCAAAATATTCGTGGGTATTGCCTTTGACTCCGGCGGCGTGGCCAGCGGTCCCATGACTTCCACCTTTCTGCTGCCCCTGAGTATCGGCACCTGTCAGGCTCTGGGCGGCAATCTGATGACGGATGCCTTCGGCGTGGTGGCGTTGGTGGCGCTGACACCGCTGATTGCCATTCAGCTCATGGGAGTCTGGTACCAGTACAAGCTGAATCTGGCAGGAACCAGTGTGGCACAGGATACGGAAGTATTGGATGTTATGGATGACATCATTGAGTTTGAGGAGGGCAGT
>ERZ808044.1204-NODE-1204-length-16180-cov-6.886667_pt1 | contig 16180 bp, 11 predicted proteins | sample MGYA00380195_ERZ808044 | MGnify/ENA primary metagenome ERZ808044 (study PRJEB31490, sample SAMN06133423) | mouse gut metagenome | isolation source: Z7_2 | host: mice | place: China: Chengdu | collected 2015-05 ...
GGAGACGGACATATCTTCATATATACTATGACAGGGAAAGAGCGGCAAAGGAACATGACCGGCTGATGCATAAGGTAATAAGGATTGAAAACGGGCTGGTTGACGGAACTGTCAGAATGGACTCGACAGAAGCACAAAAATATTTTTCTTTCCAGAAAAACAGGGAAGGAACGTATAACATACACCGGAAAGAGGATTTCATCAGGGAACAGCTGGAACTGACAGGATACTTTGTTATCCTGACCAATGACAGTAAAGATCCTGAATATATTTTGAATATATACCGGACAAAGGACGTGGTAGAAAAGTCTTTCGACAACATCAAAAATGAACTTGATCTGGAAAGACTGCGGATCCATTCGGACAAAGCAATGGAAGGCAGGATATTTATAGGTTTTATCTCACTCATAATCACTTCGTATATAAGGAAGATAATGGAAGACAAAAACCTGTATTCATCATATTCGCTAAGTAAACTATACAGCGAATTAAAGAAACTTCGTCTGATCCAGTTTAAAAACGGGAAACAGGTGCTGACAGAATTAACCAGTAATCATAAGGCGATTTTCAAAGCGTTTAATATGAAAGTCCCGGTCCCCTCCTCGTTATAATTCAATGCGGAATTTAGGATATAAGTGTAAAATACAAAGTCGGTTTTTATATGATGGATCGAAGAAGATTTCTATGAAATTGTATGAGCTTCTGATGAAAGAGAAGCTGGTGCATCATAATCAGAAAAGTCAGATGCAGGCGGTAGCGCTTGTATTGAGTTTTCCGGAAATCTTATGAAGTGGTCAGGCAGGAAAATCTGTCTCCATAATTGGAACTTCAGGCATCGGTAAGACCACGTTTCTGGATTTGCTGCTAGGGCTGTTAAATCGCAGTCAGGAGGATTCTTTATGATGATATTGTTACCCATACGGACAGGGATGGAATCTGCAGAACCGATTTTGGAACTATTGTAAGTTATATTTTTCGGACAGTATATCTGATATGGAAACGGAAAAGGCAGTCATTGTTCAATACGGCAGGTCAAGGGGAATAAAACTATTTTGATTGTTACTCATCATCGGAGTCTGGCCGGCGAGTGCGATATGATATATAAGATAGAAAACATGGGTTTTATGAGAATGAAATAGAGGAAAATATGAAAAGTTTCAAGTACTGTTTCAATAAAGATGAACCTGTAGAAGATCTGGTTTCTATTGTTACGCCTGTATATAACGGAGCTGGTTATCTGCATCATATTCTTGATTCCATCCTGCACTCTACTTGGCCGTTTCTGGAACTGATTCTGGTGGATGACGGTTCTGAGGATAATACGGTGCAGATTGCAGAGAGTTACAGGCCGTTGTTTGATGAAAGAAGGATCAGATATCGTATTCTTAAGGAAGAACATGTTAATGCATCTCATGCTGTAAATGCGGGACTAAAATATGTCACGGGAGAATATCTCATATGGCCGGATGCGGACGATGAGCTACGGGCAGATTCGATAGAGAAGCGAGTGATATATTTGAAGGAACATCCTGAATATCAGGGGGTCCGTTCATTCTATATGACGATAGATGAAACAACCGGACTGCAGCGCAGTAATGTTGAGAAAAACGATGTTCCGATTGAAAAGAATCTGTTTTTTCCTATTATTGAGGGAAGGACTTATGTGAGTTGCGGATGTTATATGCTGAGAAGCAAAGCTTTTTTTGCAGAGTATCCGGACAGAGAGATTCCGATAAGTGATTTTGGACAGAATTATCAAATGCTGTTGCCATTTTGTTATCATAATGAATGCTTTACTATAGAAGAAGAACTTTATATTGTGCATCGGCGTTCAGACAGTCACTCCAATATGGCCGTAAGTACCAGAGAAAGAAGGATGAGACGGCATGAAGAGAGAGTCGATCTGCTGAAGGAAATGATCAAAATTTGCCATATGGAAAACAGTGCAGAAAAGAAAAGAATTTACATTAACTGTGTACAGGAGGCATGGAATCTTACAGTTAGATATGGTGAAAAGAAAAAAGCTCTCAAATTTTACTTCCGACAATGGAGAATGGGCATTGGCTGGAAAAGATGGATGAGGATAACAAAAGATTTGATTTATATTATGTTGTTTAGATGGAGAAAGGAACAGGAATGATGGAGGCAGACACAGACAAGGATCTTTTGTTTTCAATTATTGTTCCAATTTATAATAATGAAGCTGATTTGGAAAAATGCATCGACAGTATTCTGGCGCAAACCTATAAAGATTTTGAATTAATTCTGGTGAATGACGGCTCTACGGATGGCTCTCCGGGTATCTGTGACCGCTTTGCGGAAAGAGATCAAAGGGTTAAAGTAATCCATAAAGAAAAAAACAGCGGAGTTGTAGCTGCGCGTAACGATGGACTATGCCAGGCATCAGGAAAATACGTATACCATATTGACGGAGATGACTGGATAGCAGACAGTTTACTGGAAGAAGCAAGCCAGGAGCTTGCGAAGGACGAGCCGCCGGATATTTATGCATTTTGTTATGTCATTGTGCAGGATGGAAAACGTACAAAGAGAATGCTTCAGGTTGAAGCAGGATTATATGACAGAGACAGACTGAAAAAAGAAGTTTTTCCGGAGATGATCTGTAAAATGGGCAGAACAATCCAACGAGGAAAGTGTTCGGCTACTTTGTGTGACAAGATCATATCCAGAGTATTGTTGAAACAACATTACTGCAGGGATACATCGTTGTTCAGGGGAGAAGACAGTGTTTGCGCTTTTGAATGTATGTACTTTGCGGATAAAGTATATTTTTCAGATTCAGCAATGTATTTTTATAACTGTCTTAGCGCCAGTTCAACTACAAGAAGATATCATGCAGATTTATATGAAGATAACAAAGCAGTGGCACAGTACCTTCGGAAATATTTAAAGGCAGAAGAAGATGCCCAGATCACATGTCAGATCAATGCCTTTGAATTTCGCGGGCTGGTGTCAGTAGTGCATCAGGAAGTTGATTATAAACATTCTGTTTTTTACGCATCTGGATTCCTGAGAGCAAAGTGCAGGAGAGAAAAAATCATTTTCTTCCATCGGGGATTAAGGCTGCATGTATATCCATATATCCTGCTGCTGAATCTCAGATGTTTTGGTATTTTGTTTCTTTGTGCAAGGCTTCGTTATTTTACATATGATATCTGGCGCATGGTAAAGCGTATGATCAAACAGAATAGATTGCTAGGACAGCGTACCGTGGAAAAGGACAGGCGAAGATGTGATGTAGATGAGAGGTGAGAAAATGCGAGCGTTGTTTTTCTTGAATTCTTTTGCAGGAGGAGGTGCTGAAAAAGTGTGTCTGAACCTTTCAGCGCAGTTGTACAAACAAAATATAGAGAGCGACTATATTACTGTTTTTGAAGCGGCGGCGGATTATGATGTTCCAGACCACATTCGGGTATTTTCACTTGGAATTGAAGATAAGCCATTAGAATGCATCAAAATCGCTGAAGCTGTACCGAGAGTAAATGCATTCATTGCAGATAACGAATATATGTTGATCACAGCACATCTTCAGCCAGCACAGTTTCTGGCAGCGTTATCGTCGGTGAGAAACAAGTGCCTTTATGTGATACATCATCGAGTGGGGGATCAACATTCCTGGCTGCGCAGAATATGTTTGAGGTGCTTTTTGCATAAGAAAAGGATAATAACCGTTTCGAAAGGGGTGGCAAATGAATTAAGCTCAACGTATGGTGTGAAATCTGAAAATCTGGTGGTGATATATAATCCGTGCGGAATTACAGAATTAAGAGCAAAATTGGGCTTAAAATCATTTCATTCCCGACAATATATCCTTGTTATTGGACGTTTGATAAAGAGCAAAAATCCCCTTTCAGCATTAGAGTTATATTATAGAGGCAGATTTTATGAACACTATGACCTGATCTATTTGGGCAGGGGAGCCTGTGAAAGCGAGCTTAGAAGGCAGATTGCAGCGTACAGTCTGGAGGAGCATGTTATCTTGGCAGGTTTTCAGAAAAATCCTGAGGGATGGATCATGAATGCGTCACTTGTTCTGTCCTGCTCAGCACAGGAGGGATTTTCCATGATCCTGGCTGAGGCATTAGTTTGTGGAGTACCGGTTGTGTCGACGGATTGTCCATATGGTCCCAGGGAAATTCTGGTTGATGAACTATCCGAATATCTGATAGATCCGGAAAATGAATTTGACAAAAGTATTTCTGTTATTACTTCTGCACTGGAAAGTTATCCGGAAATTACGGAAAAGTATTATCAAAGGTTTGATGACAGGTTGATCGTGCAGAGGTACCTGGATACATGGAAGAAATTTTTTACGGCAGAATAATGAGGGGGCAGGGATGAGGGCGCTGTTTTTTTTGAATTCACTACATGGAGGAGGCACTGAAAAGGTTTGTCTGAACCTGGCAAAGAGACTGTATGAATTAAATATTGAAAGTGACTTTGTAACAGTGTTTAATAAAGAATCCGATTACAGCATACCGGACTATATAGATGTCTTTACGGTTGGACTCAAAGAACCGCTTTTAACGCGTTTACCTATGATCCGATCGATATTCAAAGTAAATCAATTTATTTCCGGCAAAGAATATGTATTGATTACGGCCCATCTGAATCCTGCGCAGAATCTGGCGTCTTTGACGAAAGTAAAAGAAAAGACTTTATATGTTATGCATGTGCCACAGTATTTGGCTGATAAGAATAATTCTCAACGTTTTAGAAAGAATTTAAGAAACTTTTATCAGGGGAAAAAGCTGATTACTGTTTCTAATGGGCTGCAGAATGAACTATATTACAAATACGGAATTGCCAGGAAGGATATCAGAACCATATACAATCCCTGTGACGTTAAAAATTTAAGATCAAAAGAGAAAACGATATCTCCAGGCAGAAAACCATATTTTTTGTTTATGGGACGGTTAGAGGAAGAAAAAAATCCTCACATGGCATTGGAATTATACTATAAAGGTTGTTTTTATAAAAATTATGATCTTATCTATCTGGGAAAAGGTTCTCTTGAATTGAGTTTAAGGAAAAGGATCACAGAGATCGGAATGGAAGATCATGTTTTTATTGCTGGATTTCAAAAAGAACCGGCACAATGGCTGCTCAATGCTTCTCTGTTACTTTCCTGTTCAAGGCAGGAGGGGTTTGCGTTGAATATAGCGGAGGCATTGATCTGTGGAATTCCCGTTGTGGCTGCAGACTGCCCATATGGTCCGAGAGAAATCTTGATCGACGAATTGTCGGAATATTTGATAGACCCGGAGGCGGAATTTGATAAAAGTATCTCGGTTATAGCTTCTGCATTGAAAAGATATCCGGAAATCACGGAGAAATATTACGGGAAATTTGATGATGCGGTGGTCTTACAGAATTATCTGGAAGCCTGGAGAAAATGGTTCTAAGCATATTAAGAAATATAAAGGATAAGGATATGGATGCCTATTGGATCTTGGAATACGGAAGAGTTTTTACCGGATATATTTTTTTAATGTTTATTTGGCCGACTGTGGTTTTTAGAAAGCATTTGAAGAATAAATCACGAATATACCATTTTAGCTTTTGCGTTACTGTTCAGATTATGATAGTCAATACGATTGTATTGGGGCTTGGACTTTTGAATTTCCTAAATAGAATTATATATATCGTTTTGTTTTATGGTATTTTTTTTGCAGCAGCCTTTAAAATTATATTTTCGAACCCAAATCAAACAAAATTACAGCAATTATGCGGTTTTCCAACAAGAGTACGGGCGTGGGTACAAAGGCTGACAGCAGGATTTCGTGCCGGGATCATAGAATACGATCTTTTGCTGTTGGTTGTTACTTTCGGAGTGGCATATTTCTCTTTTGGCGCTTTTCAAATGCATTCATATGGCTGTTACGATGTATTTACACACCACGGATGGGTCAGTGAGATGGTAGACGGGACAATATTTCCAGATGGGATCTATCCGGCGGCCATGCATAGTTTTATTTACTGCTTAAATGCTTTGTTTGATATCCGGGTATATAACATAATGTTATTTTTACAGTGTATCCATATCATAACATTTCTGCTCTCCGTATATTGTTTGCTGAGGGAAGTGTTTACATGGCGTTTTTCGCCTGTTTTTGCAATAGCCTTGTTCCTGACAATAAATCTTAATAATTATCATGGAATGTACCGTCTTCCGGTAACACTTCCTATGGAATTTGGCCTGCATACACAGTTTTTATGTGCATTATTTCTGATTCGGTATTTGAAAAGTACCGATCGGATCATTATAAGAGGAAGAAGTTCCAGGTGTTTCTGGAGTGTTGATCTGCTTGTGTTTGCAATGGCACTGTCAGCGTCCATATCAGCGCATTATTATGTAACGATTATGGCGTTTATTGTATGTGCCTCTTTTGCATTATTTCATTTGAAGAAATTACTGAATTCGCAGTATTTGATACCGCTCATTTTTGCGGTAGTTTGTGGATGTCTCATAGCAATGGCGCCTGTGGCCGGTGCACTTGCATCAGGCATTCCGTTTCAGGACTCTATTCGATGGGGAATAAATATGATAAACAGTAGTAAAGGAGATGATAAAAAGAGTGATAATGTCGGCAGTTCAGCATCCGCTCCGGCAGAAACGAGTACGACGATTGGGGTCTTAAGCCCGTCGGCAGAAGATTTGGAAATGATTGACAAACTGCCTGAGACTGCACAGAAAATTGTTAAAAATATGATAGCGGTAGAAAAGCTCGTCAGAATCACATATAAATATGGTTATCAAGGCACATTTAAGCAGGAGAGAGGGACACGGATTTTCAGAATAACCGTTGCGGTCATCATGCTGTGTATTGTATGCAGATTGTTTGCCTGGAAGCGTTTGAATAAGATCACCAGGATGTATTTTCCGGTCATTTTGATCTCGTTTATCTCAATGCTGATCTATGCGGCTTACGCATCCAGAGAACTTGGGCTTATGGTGATCATTCCAAATCACCGGTTTTGTCCGGAAGGGTTTTTAATGGTTTTTGCGGTGATGATGATGCCGGCGGATATCCTGTTTTCATTGGGCGCTGGTTATTGCAAAGATCGTATCATGCAGGTGTTGTCATGCATTTTTACATTTTCAATTTATGTATATATGAATAAGCATGGGATATTTCATGAATATCTGTATTATTCTTTGATGCGGTATGATGCGGCGGCGCTGGTGACAAATTCTATTATAGATGAATTTGAGCAGGCAACTTATACGATAGTTTCTCCGAAGGAGGAGCACCATCAGGTTGAATTGTACGGGGAGCATGTGGAAATTTCGGATTTTCTCGAGAATTGCATGGAAGATGAATATTTTCTTCCAACAGAGTATGTTTTTATCTATGTAGAGAAGCGGCCGTTCGTGTATTATCAGGATTACTATTTTAAAGGACCGGAATGGCTGGCAAAAAGCAGAGATTTTATTCCGGAAACTTCTGTAATTTCAAAAGAAGCAGCACAGCAGGAACTGTCCGGATACGAGAATGGCAGTTGGAACCTTTATATGTATGACCGTACGATCCTGGAGTCGAAAGCATATGAGTGGTGTCAGCAGTTTTCAAAGAGATATCCATCTAAACTGGATGTATATTATGAGGATGAGAATTTTATCTGTTACTATTTTAAACAGGATATGGAAGAAAGGTACAATCTAACAGGTGGAGAGAGTGAGCAATCCATGTATGGGGGATCAAAATGAAATCTATATTGTTTGTGATAGAGTCGCTGCATCGGGGCGGTGCAGAAAGAGCATTATCCAATATAACCACTCATTTTCCGGATGATTGGACAATAGATATTTTAATAAATGACAAATCCTTAATTGGTTATCCATATAAAGGCAGTATTTTATCTTTGGCAAGACCGGATAAAAAATCAGCGTTTTATTTTGTTAGTACCATTATAAAGAGAACTTTTTACCTTAAAAAAATTAAAAGAGAGAATGGTTACGAAGTATGCATCAGTTTCCTGGACAGTGCAAATATTTCGAATGTTCTTTCCGGTGGCAAGTATTGCAGGACGATTGTTTCAATACGGAGTGATATTATGGAAACAAAATCCGGATTATGCGCTAAGCTTGTGTATTTACCGTTGACAAGATGGTTATTCAGATATGCAGATAAGATAGTTGCCGTTTCAGACGAGATCGGAAGAAAATTAATCTGTAAATTAAAACTGCCGGAGACTAAGGTCAGAGTCATTACAAACGGGTATGACCGTGAACGGATCAGGGAGAGAATGCAGGCTGTTCCAAGGGATAACGAAGACGGAAGCAAAATGATTTCTGGAAAGAAGAAGATCATAGTGACGGTCGGAAGGCTCGTCGATCAGAAGGGACAGTGGCACTTGATCAGAGCGTTCCGGGAAGTACTAAAGAAGGAACCGCAGACGATTTTATTTATTCTTGGAGAGGGATACTTAAAAAGATATCTGGAAGGGCTGATCTGTATTTATGGTCTGCAAGATAAGGTCATTCTTGCAGGACAGCGTGATAATCCGTTTTGGTACCTGGCAAATGCAGATATTTTTATACTATGCTCTTTGTATGAAGGTTACCCGAATGCCCTAGCGGAGGCTGTCTGCTGCGGTGTGCCATGCATTACGACAGATATGCATTCGGGAGCGAGAGAGATACTGGCGCCGGATTTGGATACAGTGGGAGAAAGGGTACATGATATTTCAGAAAGAGAATATGGAATTCTGATTCCAGTATGCAGCGGCAGAAAGTATAAAGGCTTTGAGCCACTTGAAACGGAAGAGAAAAAGATGGCAGAAGCTATTGCAATGCTGTTGGGAGATGGCGTAAAGAGAGAGCACTATCGGCATAAGAGCAGGGAACGAAGCCTTGATCTGGGGATAGACGAAAAAGTCCGTGAGTGGGTGGAAGTTATATTGGAAAAGGACGGATAAAGCGATTATGGAAGAACTGGTATCAATTATCATACCCGCATTTCAAGAGGAAAAAAGAATAGAACGCTGTCTTCAAAGTATTCGTGCTTCCACCTATAGAAATCTGGAGGTAATAGTCGTTAATGACGGTTCTACTGATGATACGGAAAATATTGTGAGAGAATTTAAGGAAAACAATGAATCGAAGGAATTTCGTGTAAGATTGGCCACGGTACCCAATGGAGGGAGCGCCAGGGCTCGCAACTACGGAGTGGCTCTGGCTAAGGGAGATTATATTGGCTTTGCAGATGCCGATGACATGATTCATCCGGATATGATAGAAAGACTGGCTGGAAGTTTGCGAAGAGGAAATGATTTGGCGGTATGCGGACTTTTGTATTGCAGCGAAGAAGGAAGGCCAGGATTATTACAATATCCTTTACATGGGCAGAGAAGGCAATGTCCTAAACAGGCGTTGACAATGGTCATGTGGGAACAGGTTCAAATGAGCCTGTGTTCGGCTTTATTCAGACGTGAAATAATCTTTAACACGGAGGGAAAAGTAAAGGTTTATTGTCCGGATGATGTGACTGTGTTTGAAGATTTTGCGTTTATTTGCTCATATTTAAGTCTCTGTACAGGATATGTTGAGGTGTTGCCTTTTCGAGGTTATTTCTACTGTAAGCAGCCAGGTAGTTTTAGAGTGCATACGGCTGGAGAAATTAAAAAAGCGCTGTTGCCGATTTTAGATGCAGGAAGGAGAATAAAGGATGATGATTTTATTGCAGATAGACTCCAGTATACGTTTCGGTTCATGGCATTTTGGTATGAGGAAACTTTTAGAAATAGCAAACATGATTTTTCCCCGGCCTGTGAAAACTGGAAGATTTGTATGAATGAACTGGAAAGGTATGCGGATGTATATATGAAGGCCGACAACGTCGCTTTCTATAAAAAAGTGGCTATGTGGATCGTCAGGAATCATCCTGAATTTGGTAGAGTTCTGGTAAAGATGGCAGGAAGTCTCTTCATTAGATTTCAGTCATATTTTAATAAGCCTGAGCAAGAATTGTGAAAATTTAATATTTTTTCAGGCAATTAACGGTTTGAGACTCCTGATATATTGCGGATAACTCATACGGTGGGCGACGATTACAGTAAGCTGGCTGGCAATCTCGGCGAGGAATACATCGGCTTTCGTAGTGGCATGATTCCGGGTCTTTCTCCCGGCGACACACATGTTGGCTTTGAAATGGTTAATGCTCCTTTCCACAACGGTCCTGATTTTATAAAGGGAAACCCATTCATCAGAATCCAGCTGGATACTGGGAAACATACGGAAATCCATGTTTTCGTAAGTATAGGTTGTATGCCCTTTCTCATGGCAATGCCCGGCATATTTCATGTCTAGGGAGCTGTCTTTGGGGCAGGTGGGATAGCTGTAAGGGTTATAGCCAATTTTTTCAAGGGAACTTTTGTTTCTCGGATTGAAAGAGATCAGTGTCCTGGAAAAGTGGAATGCATCCTTGAGGAAGCCGTAAGTTTCGAGCGTGTCAAAAGCGGAATCACCCAGTTAGTGAGGATGGCGAATTTATCAGCATAGCAGAAATGGCCATTGATATACTGCTGTTTTGCGTCAGGACAGGAAGCAGCCTGAGAGGGCATGAGATCGTAAGCCATCTTATAAGGGTCAACATCAGGATTGTTTCTATAGTAAGCCTTGAGGCGGTGGATAAGGGAATTGAGGGTTTTGGGATTGTTTTTGAAGACATAAAAGATCAACGTCGGAGATATCGAAAGTAAGCATGGAGGCAAGGGAAGAATCGATCGTCTGGCAGATGGGTTCGGTATAATTCACCATCCGCTGGAACATGAGTGCAATGTGATCCGAAAAACCGACCTTAAAGTGTGAAAAAGCGGGGCATCAGGAACTTTTGAAAAGCCGCAGAAATCCCTTAGTTCTTTACAGATGTGGAGTATAAAGATTAAGAAGGGAGTCTGTAGGGATTGAGAAAATATTCTGGAGAATGAGGGCGGAAAGGAAGCCAGTAAAGGGATACGCCCTTTTGTGTCCAAGAAGCTGATAAAAAGCGTGATAAAAGATGGAAGGAATAAATTCAGAAATATCAAAATATGCTTCAAGGAGTTGGAAAAAGGAAGGGGATTGTCGATGAACATATCTGTGCAATCTGAAAAGGTATCTTTTAAAGAAATCTGATAGTATTTAACAGCCGTAAATTTTCTCCTCCGTGAGTAGTATGGGGGTTGGTGGTACTTTCATTATAGCATTTGCGGAGAGAAAATTTATATATAAACAACAAGGAAACCCGGTAAAATCAACGGATATGGCAATTTGACAATTGTCTATAGATCGGTCAAAATAGGAGAAAAAGGTTGAAAGCGGTTTTGTTTGTGATTAATACGATGGGAATGGGAGGGGCGGAAAGGTCTTTATTAAATCTATTGAAATACATAGATTTGGATAAGTATCAGGTTTCTCTGTATGTTATTACAGGTCAGGGAGAGTTGCTTGATCAGATTCCAAAGGAAGTTACAATATTGAATAAACGAGTTTTCTCAGTTTCAGTGTATAGTAGGGATGGCAGGATAAGGCTTCTGAAGACTGTATTGAAAGCTATGATTAATCGTATTACTTTGATAAGGAGTATGGGATATATTCTTAAGAATTTGCTGGATATGGTTAAAAAGGGGGAAGTGCGGAAAGACAAACTGCTGTGGAAGGTCTTGTCTGATGGCGGGCAGATGCCGGCGCAGAAATATGATCTGGCAGTGGCTTATTTGGAAGGGGGAGCAGCCTATTATGTGGCTTCTCATGTGAAGGCGAAAAAGAAGGCGGCATTTATACATATCAATTATAGTAAGGCCGGCTATAGCAGGCAGCTTGATGAAGAATGCTACTTAAATTTTGAACACATATTTGCTGTGTCAGAAAATGTTAAAGAAAAATTTTTACAGGCTTATCCAGAATGTATACAAAAGACCGCAGTTTTTTATAATCCGATCGATGTGGAAAAAATCATACGCGGATCGACAGAGACAGGAGGGTTTACAGATGATTATGAGGGAGTAAGAATTTTAACGGTCGGACGGCTGGTTTCACAGAAGGCGCTTGATACAGCGGTTGAAGCCATGAAGATTTTGACGGAAACTGGAAAAGCGTTTCGATGGTATGTATTGGGGGACGGGGAAATGAGAAGATTTCTGGAAGAAAGAATACGGTTCTATGGACTTTGCGAAGACTTCCTTCTTCTTGGAACGGTAGATAACCCGTATCCCTACTATAAGCAGTGCGACCTGTATGTTCATACAGCAAGATATGAGGGGAAAAGCATTGCGGTAGAGGAGGCGCAGGTATTAGGATGTGCCATAATAGCGGCGGACTATGCCGGTGTAGAGGAGCAGATAGAGAATGGTGTAGACGGGATCGTGTGTAGATTAAATGCAGTAGATTTGGCTAAAGAAATACAATACCTAGCCAGTGATCTACGGAAAAGGGAGTTACTTGGCCAGGCCGCATCGAAGAAAATGCAGGTGGATAATTTGAAAGAGGTAAATAAACTTATGGAGCTATTGAGGGAATAAAAGTGCTCTGAGATTTTATGAAGGTTGCAAAAAGAAAATTTAATAGGTTTATGAAGCTTTGTTAAGAGGAGGGAGTGGAATAACTGTGATGTGGAGAGGGATTTATATGAAACAAATCCCCAGTCCATCTGGTAGGATTCTCTCGGTACAATGTGGTAACGCTGTCCGTGGCTGCCTTGAGGGGTTCCGAGCTGCCTTTTAGGCGGGACAAGTTCCTTATGGTATACTCCTTGACGATGGTCAGGCCACCTTGGAATCTAAGCGACTCTATGTGATTGATTCCGCGCGGCCCTAACAATAGCGAATGAACTTTTGGAGGTAAAGAAAGTGGGAAGTTATAATGAAGAATAAATCTGTTGGAGAATGATAAAAGAACAGAAAAAATGACGCATACTCTCCAAAGTAAAATAGTGGATAGTATGTGTCATTTTTGATGGTTATTTTATTTTAACAAATTTTTTGTTTTCAATTCTATAAATATGTTCACACGCATTTGCCAGGGATTGGTGATGAGTAACCATCAGCAGCGTTTTATTTCCTTCCAGCTGCCGGATAGAATCCATTACAGCAGACTCTGTCTCAATATCCAAAGCCGCAGTGGCTTCGTCCATGATCAGAATCTTGAAGTCTTTGTATAATGCCCGTGCCAGGGCAATGCGCTGTCGCTGCCCGCCGGAAATTGCAGTTCCGTTTTCACCGATCAAAGTATCGATTCCATCGGGCATTTTCTGGATATCAGCCCATATTTGGCAGCACTTTAAGCACTCGATGATTTTGGATTCATCTATGTTACCTTCATCCAGCATAAAGGCGACATTATTGCGTATTGTCTCACCATTCAGATAAACTGTCTGTGGGATATAGCTGACAATGTTACCCAAATCTGCATGGCATTTTCCAGAGGAATCTTTTCCGGCCACAAGATCGTAATCATCATACCAGATGTGGCCAGACTGAGGCTTGAGCAGACCTAATAATAAATCAAGAAATGTTGTCTTTCCAGCACCTGAGCTTCCTATGATGGCGGTAGAACTTCCTGGTAGTATTTCTATAGAGGCATCTTCAAAAATAGTGTTCCCACCTGAATAAGAAAATGTTAAATTTTCAACCTGCAAATGGTTATACAAAGTAACGTTTTTTTTACGCAGACTGTTTAACGCCTTTTCATCCTCTTTCATAACCTGATACCGATTCATATTGGTTTCAAATATCTCGTAGTTTTTTTTCCCAAAATATAAACCGTTTATGGATACGGCTATCGTATTTGCCTCTGACAGCATACGGATGAGAAGTAAAATACAGGCAGCCAGGGCAGTTAGAAAGTCTGTGAGAACAATTCCAGACAGAAGCAGAGCAGCCAGGAGAAAAAACAAGGATGCAAGCAGAACATTTTGAAGCAGGATACTGATAATTTGATTTGTGAAATCAAAATTTTTTCTAACTTGTGCATATTCTCTGCTGGATTGTTCAAATTTCTTCAACATGTTTTTCATACGTGCATCTATTTTCATTTCTTTATAAGAGCCATATGAGGTGGAAATTTGAGAATTTACCTTAATGCTGATTTTTCTTTTTTTGTTTCCGTATTCTTCGATACGTTTGCGATTATGTATTAAGAGCATAATTGTCAGTACGATGATCAGAGAACAGCTGATCAGACCAATCCATTTAGACAGATAGATTGTGACAAGAAAATATCCCAATAATGTTAGAGAATGAATAAAAAGATTTATAGTCGTAACGATGATTGAGGCGCAGGTTTCAGTATCACCAAGGATTCCGGCCAGTGCCTGCATGGCAGATTTTTGATTATGTGCGAGAAGATCCTCTTTATTGTATAATTCATAAACCCTCACAGACCAGCTGTGAGCGGTATTCTGAAGGAAATTACAGGAGACTTTGTGAATCGTCAGATTGAAAAATCCCTTTAGCAAAAAAATGAATCCCAGAAGAAAAACCTGTAAAATAATAGATGAAGAAATTGGATGACTGGTTATATTGTTCAAAACTGGTATGATGATGGATATACTATATACGTCGATAACCGGATACAATAAATAAAGGAATGTAAGAAAATAGAGGGATTTGTGATCTTTTTGATCCAGATAACTTGTTAAGCGGCGAAATGTATTCAACATAATAGGATTCCTTTCAAAAACCTTAAAGATAACGGGTATTTCGCCCTCTGAGTGGCTTTATGTAGTATTAATATATAAAACTGTTTCAATTATACTATATGTGCATGGTTTTACAATAGTAATCAGCAATATTAATTGGTTCATCAAGAGGTATGTTTATACCGACTCTTTTCCAACCATTGATATGAAAAGTGAGATACAGTGGAAAGCAGAACAAAATATACGATAATATTTATCAATGGATTGATATTGGACATTCCAGCTGATGTTTCCAGATAGAATAACCAGTGTACAACGGGGATGTGCCACATAAAAATTGACAGACTGCACTTTCCGATATTTTGAATAGAAGAGCAAGTTGCTAATTTGATCATTGTTTCCGAATAGATTGCGATAAAGATGAGATTGACACAAAGCAGCGTAATGACCCAACGCGTATCAATAGGGAGTGTTTCAAAACCGTATAAAGAGGCTGTGAAGTAAATTAGTGTCAGACTTGCTATATTGAGGAGCAGAATGCGATTTCTTTTAATGTCTGGGTGTGTTATGATTTCGGAAAGTATGACACCAATAAAAAAATTCATGTATCCTTCACCGTTGGTTCGATAATGAAAAGGAAAATTCCAGGATTTTGATTCCAGAAGGGCACCCCAGAATATGAGAAAAACGCACAGCGGAAGATACAGTCGTGGAAAACGTGCAGATATTTTTGATACAAAATAGTAAATGGCATAGCAGATCAGCAATACACAGAGAAACCAGGTGGAGAGATTATAAGGTGTATCGTTTGAGAACCATCCGTTGGATACCATTAAAAAGGTGGAAAATAATTTCCTGATATTTAAAGAATTGATATCGCCTTTTATAAGCAGCAAAAGTACCATTGCAAGATTGGACAGAAAATATAAAGGGTACAGTTTAAAAATTCGTTTGTACATATACATTTTAAAAGGGATTTCTTTTTGACATATTTTCTTTTTATAGTGACTGGAAATTAACAGACCACTTATCATAAAAAAGATGTAATTGCCGAAATATCCGCCGTAACAATACACGGGAGCAAGTAATATAGAAAAAATGGAGTGGAAACTTTCATTAATATGATACAATACAATCCCTATGCAAAATATTGCTCTTAATCCATCCAGTCCCGTAAATCTCTGCGTGGAAGGCTGATCGCATTGGGGTGAGCCAGTCACTGGCAAAATGATGGTCGGAATTGGAAAAGTCGGTGAGTGATTATCAGAGGTTGCCATCTCAAATACTGCCTTTCATAATGTTGGTTCATCATAGAACCAGGATTAGGTATCGGGTAGATTTTTTTGAATTATGGATATTTGTATTAAGTCTATCATATTTATTGTAAAATTGAAACTGTGAATCAGTCGAAAATAAAACACTTTACAAAATACAATGCATTATGCTATCATATTTTCAAATAACATATCTGGGAATCTAAAGTTCTGATATCACGTCTGTGACCTGTCATCTAATCTTAACGAATCCCTTATATGGAC
>ERZ808044.1208-NODE-1208-length-16085-cov-3.280110_pt1 | contig 16085 bp, 13 predicted proteins | sample MGYA00380195_ERZ808044 | MGnify/ENA primary metagenome ERZ808044 (study PRJEB31490, sample SAMN06133423) | mouse gut metagenome | isolation source: Z7_2 | host: mice | place: China: Chengdu | collected 2015-05 ...
ATAAAAACGCATAAGGTGACTTAAATTGAAGGAAAAAGCTATTATATCCAACCTTAGGCAGCCATTCAATGTAATTCATAATATTTTCGAAAGAATCTGCTCCCTCAATACATACACCCCGGTGATAAAAAGAAGCACATTTCTCATAATCTGCCCATAATTTGTCCTCTTCAATAGAAGGAACTATTTCACATTCTTTTAATGGCATCAGAAAACGACAGCCAAGCGTATGCAAATAGTCATAGACACCTAAAAGAACACTTCTGTCGTTTACCCCTATTATGCGTCCCCCTTTGGGGGAAATATATATCCTGTAGCTGTCTCTTTTCGTTTCCTTGAAACAGCTTTTGTTACTTTCAAGCCATATTTCAATCAATGGCATATCCAACATCCTTTTAAGATATGTTTCCAGTTCCCTTGCTGCAAATATAATCGTCTCGGATGCATCCTTTTGATATGATATCTTCATATAAATCTCCACGTTAAAAAACCCTATGAGCAGACACTTTTGCCGCCCATAGGATTTTTTGCTTAATTACCTAATGCTTCCTGCATTACATCAAACAATACATAATTCTCTAAAGGTACTTCGCCTTCTACAGCTCCACCTTCAATAAACATTTCCTGCTGTCTCTGATAATATGCCTGCATTGTTCCGTCTGTAATACCATTCTTTACATCATCAGCACTAAACCATGTTGCGTCGCCAGTTTCTACAAGACAAGCCTCTTTATCTTTTGCACACTGTTTTGCATAAAGGCCTACTGCATAATCCCAGTTTTCTTCCTGAGAAGCATATGCCATTGCTTTGTACAATGCGCGGCTGAAACGAATCAGGATGTCTCTGTTTTCTTCTGCATAACCAGGCAGACAAATCCAGCTTGAAAGGTTAACGGAATCTGTTGCAAACTCAAGTTCAACAGCGCCTTCACAGTTATTCAGAATCTGAACGCTGTAAGGGTTCCATGCTGTACAGGCATCTACAGAGCCTGAAGACATTGCTGCAACCATATTGGTAGCATCCATTTCATAAGCTTCAATGTCGTCCATCGTAAGGCCTGCTGCTGCCAATGCGCCATTTAATGCAGTTTCAGAAGAAGAACCAGCATTGTAAGCTACCTTCTTGCCGGCAAGGTTTGCAATGTCATCTACAGAAGTAACTCCTGAAGAGGGCAGAACAATGATTCTGTCTGTACTATGTACAGAACTTGGAGCAAAAATTGCAGCCTGACCATTGATACAAAGCTTGTGAGCGCCATGTCCAATATAAGCCAGATCAATACTTCCGCCTTCCATTGCAGCTATTTCTGAAGGGCCATCTGCAAATTCCCAAAGAGTAATTTCCAGACCTTCTTCCTCAAAATATCCCTGATCGATTGCTGTAAGCACAGACCATAAAGATGCATAGTTAGGCATATATGCAACATTAAGAGATACCTTTTCTACCGGTGCTGCTTCTTCCTGAACCGGCTCTGCCTCTGTAGCTTCCTGCTCTGCAGGCGCCTGCGTTGTTTCCGTAGTTTCTGCTGTTTCTGTGGTGCTTGCCGGCTCATCCGCTGACTTTCCGCAGGCTGCCAATGATAATGTCATTGCTGCTGCGAGCACCAGGGCTAATACTTTCTTTTTCATTAATGTTCCTCCTTAAAAAATTTATTTTAACCGCTTTGCGGCCAAAACCAAAATAAACCAGATAATTACGCTTATTTGCGCACTTCCAAAAATTCCTGATATACCTCATTCCAGATTTCTGCTTTCAGCTCAAGGAAACGTGCATCAGATTTGGTTTCCTGGGTTCTGGGATAAGGAATATCAATATTTACAATACGTTTAATCCGTCCAGGACGGGCACTCATAATAATTACTCTCTGGGCGAGAATAATTGCTTCGTCTACATCATGGGTTATGAAAAAGCATGTCTTCTTTTCCTGCTCCCAAGTATTTAAAAGCTCTGTCTGGAGCTGCACACGTGTCTGTGCATCCAATGCTCCAAAAGGCTCATCCAAAAGCAGCACTTCCGGATTTGCTGCATAAGCACGGGCAATAGCCACACGCTGCTTCATTCCACCGGACAACTCCTTAGGATAAGAATTTTCAAATCCCTTAAGCCCTACTGCTTCTATGTATTTACGGGCGGTCTGCTCTGCTTCTGCCTTGGGCACTTTTTTCATTTCCAGACCAAACATTACATTCTTAATGACTGTCCGCCAAGGGAACAGGGCGTACTGCTGAAATACCACGCCACGCTCTACTCCTGTACCTTCAATCTGTTTTCCATCCAGATAAACTGCACCGCTTGTAGGTTCTAACAGCCCTGCAATAATATTTAAAAGTGTGGACTTACCACATCCTGAAGGACCAACTACACAAATAAACTCATTTTCCATAATATCAAGGTTTACGCCGTTTAAGGCAACCATTTTTCCATTACGTCCTTCATATTCTTTATAAACATTGTCAATTTTTAATTTTACTAACTTATCGTCTCTTGCCATCCCGTTAATTTCCTTTCAATAATATCTACAATCTTTACCAGAATTAATCCAATGATACCAAGCAGAATAATGTACATCAACATTGGCGCCGACTCAAAAGAGTTAGACAGAGAACGGATTCTCATACCGATACCGGCCTGTGCTCCTGTAGATTCTGCTGCAAGCAGCGTTGTAAGAGCAGCTCCAAGTCCAAGGCGGACAGCAGTAATAATAAATGGTACCGTAGCCGGACAGATAATCTTAACGAAAATGTCAAAATCGTTTGCACCAAGCACTCTGGCTGCCTTGATCAATGTTACATCAATATTTTTAATTCCCTGATAAATTGTAATACTCATCGTCATAAATGTGCAGATCCAAATCAAAATGATTGCAGGTTTTTGTCCTACGCCAAAGGTGATAACCAAAAGCGGAGCATATGCCAGTGCAGGAATATTACGGATAAAGTTAATCCACGGTTCAATGATTTTCTGAACCGGCTGATACCATGCCATGAGAAATGCAATTGGAAGCGCTGTAACAAACCCCAGTCCGAATCCGGCAGCCACGCAGGTCAAACTGCTCTTAATATCCTTCCAAAATACTCCCCTCTCAAGCATCGTCCCCACTGCCGGAACTACCTTGTTTGCAAACGGAAAGCTTCTTCCCGTGGCCTTGCCCAGTGAAAGCAAATACCATACAATCAATGCCGCACAAAGCGAAATCAGCAGCCAGACTTTTTCGTTAATAGTAATTTTTTTCTTTTTTGATGTTTTTTCATTGCCCATTTTAACTACACCCTCCTTCTCTAAATTTAGTACTTTTGTTTTAGGCGTAAAAAAGTTTTTCAGCAGCCAAGCTTATTTTTTATTCTATTACCATCCCCCTTCATTATAGCATTTCAGAAATTATTTTCAAGCAAATCAAGCTCTGCGAAAATACTTTCATTTCCTTTGTGCATGTTTTATATTTTTAATACATATTTTTGTTTTTTTTATATCATATGCACATTTTTTTGTTTTCTATTTCTTTTTTTGATTTCTGCGTGCAATGAGAATGTCAAAAGCTTCCATTCCCACTGCATCTATAGCAAAAACCGCCTTAAATATACCTGAAAATATTATATATATTGATACAGATAATCAGCATCATCAGCACCATGAAAAGTTTATCTACCATTTTATTATCCATTTTTTTATTCACTTTGCTCCCCACCAGTCCGCCGACAACACCGCAGGCAATCATTAAAGCCGGTATTTCCGGCTTAAACTGTGGGACATTTCCTTTCAACAGAGTGGATAAAAGGCTGGATATCTGGGAAAACATAATCACGTAAATGGAGTACATTGCAGCTTCCTTAGTCGCCATTGAAAAAAAGAAAAACAGCACAACAAGATTAATTGGACCCCCGCCAATTCCCAAAAAGGAGGATAAAATTCCTAGTACAATGCCAATTCCAAAAATAACCGCTTTATTCTTTATATGCCAGGTATGGATTTTTTCTTTAAAAATGGTATAAGCCAGCGTTCCTATCGTAAGCAGCAGCAGAACGAAAGCCTGAATTGCACCAACTCTGCTTACATTGGTCAAACGTCCAATGATTCCCTGATACAGTTCCTTTCCTGTCACGCCTCCTACAACACCGCCAAGGGCAAGTACAGTTGCAAAAACCTTATCAAATACAAAATCATGTCTGGTTTTCATATTTTTGTAAAGAGAAACCACCGACATGGAAAGTACCGTACATCCTGATAGAAAGGAGACTGTGGTAACCGCCATAACTCCCGTCGCATCCAGTACCGGCTTAATGATTACTCCTCCTCCTATTCCACAGATTGCTCCTGCCGCCGAAGACAGAAAACATACCACTATAATAATCAGATACTCCATCACTACTGCCTCCAATACTTACTGCGCCGCCTGTATCATGTTATCCAGCAAAAGATACTGATTTACCGGAACAGGTTTTTCTACCGCGCCAGACTGTATAAACTCTCTTTGCTGAATTTCATAAAATCTGCCTACATTGCCTCTTTGCGCTCCAATGCTAACAAATCCGCTGCTCAGCCATTGCGCATCCTTACGCTGTTCATAAGCGCTGTTCTTATCAATGTTAGTAATCTCCGAAATCCAGTCGGAAACCTGCTTCACATTACTTTCAATTGCCCTGTAATTCATTCCCTGATAAATTGCTCTGGAAAACCGAAGAACTATGTCGGGATGTTCTTTTGCATATCCGGGCAGCGCAATCCAAGAAGAAATAGATGCTGTTTTTTCCGAACAAGTCATATTATCTGCAAGCACAACTGCATCATTCCCCAGCTTCTTTCTTACTTCCAGCGTGTACGGAGACCAAATCACACCGGCATCCAATTCCCCTTTTCTCATGCCTTCCACTACTTCCTCCGGCTTCATATTGATAATTTCCATTTCGTCAGGGGTGATTTCTGCCATTTCCATTGCAATCCGTAAAATAGTTTCACTGGAAGCATTTTCAACATTTCCTACCTTTTTGCCTCTAAGATCCGTAATTGTCCTCACATCATGAGCTCTGTTTCCTATAACAGCCTCCGCATTGGACAGATGAGACATCAATATAATACAGGCCCTTCCCTTGATGCAAAACTTATGGGCGCCATTTCCAATATAGCCAAAGTCGATTTTTCCTGCCTCCATTGCCTCAATAATTTCCAGTCCATTGGCAAACTCAAAAAGTTCCACGTTTAACTGTTCTTTCTCAAAAGCACCTATCCGCATTGCCGGAACAATGGAACATAAACTCCCGTAGTTAGGCATGTAGGCCACACGTATAGTTTCTGTCTTTTGTTTTGCCTTCCTCCTTACGTCAACTTCTGCTTCCTTTACACAAAACTCTTTCACTTGTCCACAGGATTCAAATGCAGCATAGGTTTTTTCCCCGATTCCAAGAGACTGGTCAACTATGCTTTTAAAATGAGAATCAATCGTTTCGGCTGCCGAATAGTTACTGCCGCTGAGTTTTTCCAAAGACTGCATATGTTCGATAATAACATTTTTTTCACGATCCATTTCTTTGGAGTTTGTATCAATCTGCCGCACTTTCATTGCTGTATTCTGTATCAGCCGATTGGTTTGCTCCATCAAAGAACTGGTTTTTTCAAGACTCTGCGTCTGTCTCTCAAATGCCTCCTGCACTGTTTTAATATTATCTACTGATTTATTGGATTTTTCCTCCAGTGCATTAATAATGCTTCTGATCACCTCCGCACTCTTCTGGCTCTGTTCTGCCAAAGCACGTATCTCTCCTGCAACCACAGCAAACCCTCTTCCTGCTTCTCCTGCCCTTGCGGCTTCAATTGAGGCGTTCAGACTTAAAAGATTCGTCTTGCTGGCAATGCTGTTAATCATACCAATTGCCTGACGGATCTCATGGGTTGCATGATTGGTTTCCAGCGTATTTTCTGAAATTTCTTTAATACAGTTTTCTGTGTTGGCATTTTCAGCAAGAAGCTCTTCAAATATTCCCACAACCTCTTCATTACTGCTTTGCATGTTCATGGCAATACTGTCCAATTCACCCACATAATCATTGGTCTGTTCAATTACTTTTCCCATCTCAATAGTAATATTGTTAATTTCTTTCGTCCGGGACAACAATTCTCCATTCCCCTCATTGAGTGTATCAATAGAGTTGCCAACTTTATTGATCTCCACATTCATGCCGTCTGCAATATAATTCATTTCCAGAATGTTTTGACTCAACTTTTCTAATTGAGGGGTAAATTGTTCCAGAAGTTTTTTGGGTTTGCTTTTTACGCTATTTATCTCCTTAGAATCTAATGTTTTTGACTTTTTGCTTTTAAACAATTTCATCCTCTCATCTTTCTTTGGCACATTTTAAATTCCAGCTTTTTTATAACGCTCTGCCATTTCATCTAAAGTAACGCATTCTACCAAAGGTGCTTTTCCCACAGAACCAAATTTAACGATCAGTGTTCCCACTACTTCCTTTGCACCGGCTTCAATGCATCCCACGATTGCTGCCACATCCTCATCAGGAATGGTTCCTTTCATCAAAGTTTCCATAATAGGGGTTAAGAACACTCTGGGATCAACCTGTGTCTTATTTTTCTCCAACAGCTCGTAAATTGCCCCAATGGAAGGACTGTTTTGTTTTTCCGGATGCTTTGCAAAAAATTCCTTCATATTTCTTGTTACAGCAAGGCGGATATCTGTATCCACATTTATTTTGCCTATTCCGCAGGGAATTGCCCTCTGAAGTTCATCAGCAGAAATTCCATAAGCATTCTGCACATCACCGCCCAAGGCATTGATTTCATCCACAATATATCTGGGCACAGTAGAAGATCCGTGAGATACCAAAACGCCAAACATATTTTCATGATTCATGCATTCCTTAATGGCAATTGCAATTTCTTTTCTCAGCTTAACATCCTTTCCTTTGGAAGGTCCATGCATGGTACCATAGGAAATTGCCAGACAGTCCACTTTTGTTTTCTTAAAGAATTCTACCGCTTTAAGGGGATTGGTATAGGTAGATGAAGCGGCAAATACATGATCCTCCACGCCGGCTAAAACCCCTAATTCGCCTTCCACCGTAATTCCTCTTTCATGGGCATATTTGACAACTTCTCTTGTAAGCTCTACATTTTCATCAAAAGGAAGTGAAGAACCATCAATCATGACAGAGGTATATCCTCCCTCAACAGCCGCCTTTACAGAATCAAAGTTTTTGCCATGATCCAAATGGAGAACTACTGGTACCGGAGAGCCTTCCCCATACTTTTTAACCGCATCTGCAATATTTCTTGCGCCAATCTTCTTATCCTCTAAGGTGGCATTTATAAAATCACACCTTCCTCCCATAAAGCCATTGGCAAGATCTGCTCCCTGTAAAATTGCCGCTGAACGGAACATTTCATGTACTTCTATTACTGCCTTCGCCTGTGCAACTGCGTTAACATTAAACGCACCCTGTGCATAATGATATTTATCCGTTGCTTCTAACAACGGTCTTAAAGGTACTAATGGCATAATATTTCTCCTTTCATCTGATAACTTGTTTTCCCATTACAAAAGTATCTGTTACATTATTTTCTTCATCCAAAATAACAAGGTCAGCATCTTTGCCTTCTTCTATGGAGCCCTTCTTGTCAAATACGCCAATCAGCTTTGCCGGATTTTCCGTAAGAAGCCTTAAAATTTCTTCAATGGGACGACCTGTAAATTTCATAATATTCTTTAACGCCTGCCCTGTGGTCAATGTGCTTCCTGCCCGGACGCCGTTAGACGCCAGCTTTGCATCTCCATCCACTACCACAACATCATTTACGCCAAGCTTATAATTCCCGTCAGGAAGTCCTGCTGCCATAATGGAATCGGTAATTGCAACTACCTTATCCAGCCCTTTTGTCTTAAGAAGGAGACGTACAACTCCCGGATGAAGGTGACGCCCGTCGCAGATCGCCTCACAATAAATATCAGACTCCATAGCAGCACCCATAATTGCAGGAAAATGCTGGTGAAGCAGCTTCATTGCGTTAAAAATATGAGTACAGGATGCCGCACCGTTTTCGATAGCTTTCATGGAAGTATCATAGTCTGCCCCTGAATGACCGATTGCCACTACAATTCCAAGTTCCTTCATAGCAGGAATCGCATCCACAATGCCTTCAATTTCAGGCGATACCGTTATATATCTGATATTTCCTTCCGCTGCTTTTTGATATTCCTTTAAAAGCTCCACATCGGCATCTCTAAGGAGATGTTCCGGCATGGCTCCTTTAAATTCAGGTGCAAGAAAAGGACCTTCCAAATGAATTCCCAACAGATTTGCACCGTTATTTTCCATCCCTTTATGCTTCTTAAATTCATCAATGCACCAAAGTGTCTGCTCTTTGGTATCTGTAAGCACAGAGCAAAGCCAGGAGGTAGTTCCCTGAGTAGCCATAAAATGGCCAATCTTTTCTAATTCCTCTGCCGAAGCAGCATTTACGTCCACTCCTACTGCCCCATGAGTATGTACATCAATAAAACCAGGAACTACTCTTTTTCCCTCTGCATCATAAACTGCTGCCCCATCAGCAGGTTTTTCCTCTTTTGGAAGAATGTGAAGCTGCCCTCCTTTAATTCCAATGGTTTTCTCCTGAAAACATCCATCCAAAAATACTTTCCCATTTACAATATATTTTTCCATTTTTCCTTCTCCTTTCCCATAGCCGGCTCAAGGCTGCCCAAAACATACGCTTTCGGCAGCCTGCCGGACACATCCGTAAAAAATTTATTACTCTGGAAGATTTGCTACAAATTCCGTAAATTTAATGTTAATGTCTGGATGACTCTGTAAAAGGCTTACCGGGAAGTGTGCCTCGGGTTCTCCATAGGCCGCATGGCGTACCACGCTTCTGTGCCAGTCCCTAAAGCATCCAAGACGGATTTTTCTTGCATGGGAAATCTCATTAATGCCAATGGTGATACAGTAGTGGGGCATATCGTCCAAAGCACCATTCAAATCTCCAATAGAATTAACGGCTCTGGTCTCTTTTGAAATAGAAAGCACCCTGGTCTTAAGCTGCAAAAACTCTTCTCCGCTTAATTCATCCTGGGGTTCATTAAATGCTACATGCCCATTGATGCCGATGCCCCCAAAGCAGATGTCAACGCCGCCCAGTTTTTCAATTAACCCGGGAATATAGTCAAGGTTATTAGGATCTGGAAATACTCTCTGTTCTTCCGGCATAACCAGCTCTGGTTTGATCTTTGTGTAAACAGTTCTGTCCATAAAACCTCTGAAGCTTAAGCGGTGTTCCTTTGGAATCCATTGTTTATCATCTGTAAGATACTCATCCATGTTAATAAACCATACGTTTTTCAGATCAATATTTTTGCTGTTTACAATGTCCACAAAATAAGGGTATTGTCCTACAGGGCCTACCGGGCAAATAAATACTGTCTTTTCTCCCAGGGCATTTTTTCTTTCGATCTCATCTGCCATTTCCTTGGCAATTGACTGAAATACAGCCGCATTGTCCTCCATTACAATCAATGGGATCTTGGGACTTTTTAACAGTTCTTCTTTTGTGTAGTAATAATAGTCATGCATTTTACTTTCCTCCCTTGCTTCCTGTATTTTAACCATTATAAACTTCGTCTTTCATCATCAAATGTACTGCGCTCTTCTTAAAGGTAAGCGGCAATGCCAGAATGTGGGGATTTTCTCCTACATATTTCTTCTTTGCATCTTCTAATGCTTCTTCAATAGTTGCTCTGGTCTTTAACCCCATTCCTCTTGCATAGCCAGGCTCCTGTGCGCCGCAGATATAAATAGCGGAAGTGTTCATCTCAGCAATATGTCCGCAGGCGATCATGGAAAAGCCGTGGAAAGGATGAAATGCATTGGTATAACGGTATTTGCGGATATATTCTTCATTGGTTGCAAAGTATTCTCCCAGGCGGTTCATATCCGGCAGGATATTCATCTGGTCTTTCTGGAACATATCGTACATTTCCCTTAAATATGGCCACAGTTCATCATGGAAATAACCGTTGCAGATAGAAGCACAGATAATAACACAGTTATCACTCATTACTCTCTTATGACGGATCACCTGTGCGGAAAGGGCCTGCATCATCATAATAGGATTGGTTCCCATTCCCTCTCCATAATGGAAAAACTGTGGCATTCCAAATATCATTACATCATACTTCTTTTCTGCAAAAGGCACGTAAGTTCTCTTATCTGCAACCTTCCATGAAGCAGGCTGCATTACTTTTGCATAACCGCTGAAAATTGCAATCTGTCTGGAGGAAGTATCCAGCACTGCATCACAGCAGAAAAACTTTTTGCCCATGCATTTTTCCATGTGCTGTCCGATTTCGTCAAATTTGGTTCTCATCAGAGAGTGGCCGCTGACCGGCACAAAATCCGGCTGATGCATTACCTTGGGCACATGATGGGAAGCAATGGATCTCCAGTGGGTAATGCCTGTTGCGCAATGCTTGTAGCCGCCTGAATAACCGCCATAAGGATTTCCCTGGGTATGGCCGATTAAAATAGCCACATCACTGTCATAAACATACTTATTCATCAGAACCGGATCACCTCTGTCAGTGGTTCCTAAGTCTACCAGATGCTCGTAGTCTTCACTGTCATGGTTAATAATCTGCCCACAGTTCCAGAACTCGTTAAAAAGCTCCTCCCCAAGTACGCCCCTGATTTCTTTTTCTGTATTCTTCCGGTGAAGTCCGTTTGAGCAGATAAGAAGGATGTCCTTTTTCTCTACCCCGGCAGCATATAATTCCTGCAAAATCAATTTAATGGAAATTTTTCTGTGTGAGGTAGGCTGCTCGCCGCCTTTTACTCTGTCAGGAAATACAATTGTAACCTTAGAGCCCTTTTTTGCCAGCTTGGAAAGAGGCTCCATTCCCATAGGATTCCTTATAGATTCCAGTGTCTTTGCCTCCAGTTCCTCCTCCGGAATGTAAGGCGGATCCGGAATGGTTTCTCCCGGAATAAAAACTTCTGTATCATCTGGCAGATTGGCTGCCATAGTTCCCTGACCATATTCAAATTCTAATCTCATACTGAATCTTTACCTCCCCATATAAGTCTTAATAATCTCTAAATATTCATCAGGATAAAACCCGATTTCACCCTGGAATCTTGTAAGGGCAATCAGTCCCCCGTCTATTTCTGGTATAGATGCAAGCATAGCCGCATTGTCCACCTTAAGGCCGCCGCCATAGGCAACTGAGATACCTCCGGTTTGTTCCTTGACAAATCTTGCAATCTTTTGAATATATTCTTTCCCAGCAGGTGTTTTTCCGGGCCCAATGGACCAGATGGGCTCATAGGCAATGGCAACCTTTGAAGTATCTACATCCTTAAGTCCTATCTCCAGCTGCTTTCCAAGCACCTCCTGCCATCTGTCAAGTTCCGTATCATTTTCGCCTATGCAGTAAAGAACTGTAAGCCCAGCCGAAACAGCCGCCTTGATCTCCTGATTTAAAATTCTGTTTACCGCATCGGTATCTGTCACTCCAGCTTCTAGCAGAATTCCAGCCTTATCTTTTCGTTCCTCACAGTGGCCGATCAAAGTACTTCCACAGCCCAATGCCCTGACTGCCTTTCCTGTCCGGTTGGTGGTAAAAGCACCAAAATTACCGCCTATACTTACGTCTTCCCTGTGGATTCCCTGGGAACCTATGGTAATGCGCCTGCTGCCTTTTAAGGCACCTGCTGCTGAAAGAAGATGGGCTTCCGGCAGATACATAACAAATTCCACCTCATCCTCGCCGTACGCCTCCAGCGCATCTTTTGTGTGTTCCACAATGTAAGCCCCCCACTGCTCCATCGGCGCAATACTGTTTACTCCTCCCATTTCCTTTGGGATGTCGAATCTTTTCAGATTCAGGTAAATGTGTTTCATCTCTTCCCTCCTTATATTCTGCTTTTTAATACCTGTCCGGCTTCATCCTTAAAACTTACCATCTCAGGCAGTTCCCCGTCAATTAAAGGCCGGCACCATGTTACAAACTGCTCTGAAATATCATTGCCTCTTTCATTGATATATTCTTCCGGCATTACCCTTTCATTTAACATAACCTCTTCGATAGGGATAAGGGGTGTTTCTATTTCGTATTTTTCCCCTTCCTTACGCCGGATTCCTACCATGACTCCTGTTTTACCTGCCACAGCCGCCTTCACAGCCTCTCTTCCCACTAAAATGGCTTCCTCCCTGTCCACCTTGGACTGAAGCGCCATAGAGGTTCTTCCGCAAAGTCCCGGCTTTTCACTCCTTGCTTTGATTCCCAGTTTCTTGATCACAAGCTCTGCAAGATAAGCGCTTACATCACCATAATAAACCGCCCTGTCTGTTTTAAAAATCGGAGGAACAATAGATTCCCCCTTCTCATTGCGCAGTCCTTCGCTGACCACTACTACAACACCGCCTAATTCATCATACAGTTTTTTCACATCTTCAAGAAATTCCTCTTCCTTAAAATTCCTTTCTGGAAGATAAATCAGGTGTGGGGCATCACCGGGATTTTTCCTTGCCAAACTGGAAGCTGCCGTAATCCATCCGGCATTTCTGCCCATAGCTTCAATTACACATACATGAATAGGCAGCGACTTTACATCCGCTCCCACCTCTTTTGTAACAGTAGCTATGTATTTTGCCGCGCTGGGAAACCCAGGGGCATGATCAATAATGGAAATATCATTGTCCATGGTTTTGGGAATGCCTACAACATAAATTCCCTCGCCTTCGCAGACCCTGCTGACCTTCCCGCAGGTGTCCATAGAACCATTTCCCCCGTTAAACAAAACGTATTTAATATTATTCTTTTTCAAAATGGAAACCATTGCTTCATATTGTTCCTGCTCAAGCGGAAATCTGGAGGAACCAATGGCTGTTCCCGGTGTCTTTAAAAGTAGTTCGATTTTTTCGTCAGGAAGCTTACTCATATCCAGAAAATTTTCTGTAAGTATTGCTTCAGAACCACCTATTGCTCCGTAAATTTTTTCAATTTCAGGGCACTCTTTTGCCTGCCTGATCACACCATACAAGGATGCATTCAAAACCGCGGTAGGTCCCCCTCCATGCACTACAAGTAAATTTCCCTCCATCACCAGTGCTCCTTTCATCTGAACTCAAACTATCTTTATAAACATAGTAACACACCCAAATTTTCTTTCCTATGCATCTAATTAAAATTTTTACCCAAACGTTTGCGTAAACTCTTTCCCCATGTTAAAATAAATCATATAAAATAGGAATGGAGAGGTAAGTGTGACTATTAAAGAAATTGCTTCTCTTGCCGGAGTGTCTGCCTCCACTGTATCGAGAGTAATCAATCATCCCGGCTCTAAGGCCGCTGGAAAAGAAGTAGAAGATAAAATCTGGCAGATTATACGGGAAACCGGCTATATTCCCAATTCTTCAGCAAGAGATTTAAAACTTCATAATTTCGATACGGAAAGCGGCAGTCTTCCGAAAACTATCGGCTGCATTCTGGCCCGCACTCACACCTCAGATCCTTTTTTTTCAAGAATAACAAGAGGCATTGAGAGAGAAGCCCTGCGCAGCGGCTATATTGTAAAATATATTTATTCCTATCAGGACATTCAAAACCCTGATATTCAAAAAACAATCCGGCAGACAAAGGTGAAAGGGGTAGCTATTTTAGGACGTCCTGACTCTAAAACCCGTTCTTTCTTAAAGGAAAATTACAGCAGAATCATCTACACCGGCCTTAATAATATTGAGTCCGAATTTGACCAGATTACATGCAACGCTTATCTGGCTTCTAAAACAGCCGTAAGTTATCTTGCAGAATTGGGACACATACATATTGCTTATCTTGGAGAACGCAAAAATGAAATCCGATATCGTGGTTACTGGGATGCCATTTCCCAGCTTGCCCTGCCCATTAACAGAGAACTGATTATTGATACGCCTCTTTGTATTGAAGGCGGCTACCATGCAACCATGAAGCTTTTGTCCTCAAAAAACAAGGTTACTGCTCTCTTCTGTGCTAATGATTTAACTGCAATAGGCGCCATGAAAGCGGCAAAAGATTTTGGCATCAAAGTGCCGGAAGAACTTTCTGTGATTGGAATTGATGACATTGAAACCAGCCAATATACCACTCCTATGCTCACCACCATCCACATTCCTATGGAAGAGCTGGGTATTATGACTGCCAAGATATTAATTGACCGAATTGAAACCGGAAAGCGGATTTCCATGAAAGTGGAACTGCCTTTCCAACTAATCAAACGCGAAAGCTGTACTGCCCCGCCACACTATAGTAAATAACATAACAATTTCTAATATCATTAACTATAAAAATGCTCTTACGAGTAAAAACAACGAATGACACGCTTCGCGAGACATTCTTATGTTAAACAACGGATGCCAGGCTTTGCCAGCCATCCTTATGTTAATAAAAATAGAAAGGATGATTATTATGCTTCTCACATTAAAAGACCAAGGTTATACTGTCCAGATAGAGACAGTAGGGGCTGAATTAAAGTCTTATCAAAATGAAACCGGCAAAGAATTCATTTGGAATTCTGATCCCGCTTTCTGGTCCCGCTCTTCGCCGCTTTTATTTCCCTCTATCGGAAATCTGCGGAATAACAAAACAATAATAAATGGCAGGGAATATGAGATTCCCAAACATGGATTTGTACGGGACATGGACATGGAATACCAAAAAGAAGGCGACAATAAAGTAACTTTCTTCTGTCAGTATAATGAAGATACCTTAAAATGCTATCCCTTCCGTTTTCGTTTCAGTCAGACCTATGAACTGAATGGCCCCAGACTTTGCACCACCTATCTGGTCACCAATGAAGACAATCAGGATATGTACTACCATCTTGGTGCTCATCCCGGATTTATGTGTCCATTAGAAGAGGGGGAAAGTTTTTCGGATTATATCTTAAAATTTCCTTATAAAGAGACCTGTGACAGCCCGGTATACGATTTGCAGAATCTTCAGTTTGATCCTGTAAATACCAAACGTTATCTGGAGAATTGCGATACTATAAACTTAAAGTATTCTCTTTTTAATATGGATGCACTGGTATTTCCCCATATGAAATCCAGAAGCGTACAGCTCATTAATCCCTCTACCGGGAAAGGCGTACAAGTGGATTATCCTGATTTTACTACCATTGCTTTCTGGACGCCTTCTGACGTGGAAGCACCTTTCTTATGTGTAGAACCTTGGAACGGTGCTGCAATCTTTGCAGATGAAGATGATAACTTTGTAAACAAAAGAGATATTCAAATCTTAAAAGAAGGGGAAAGCAAATCTTATCAGTTAGACATTTGTATTCTTTCATAATCAACGAATGACTCGCTTCGTGAGCCATTCTTATATTAAACAACGGATGACTCGCATTTTGAGCCATCCGTTATTTTCATTCTTTTCCATCCCAGCAATAAGTACAAAGCTTACTTTTATCAATTCCCACTGATTCCATCATATCATCCAGCCTGTGGTACTTTAAGGATGTGAAATTAAGCTGTACGCCAATCCGTTTAATCATCTCCTGATACTCCGGTGTTTCCGGGTTAGAGTAAGCGCTTAAGTTCACATTTTTTCCCTCTCCCTCCATTTCTTTAATGATCCTTCTGGTAATCAAATCCATTTCGGAGGTAGAACGTGAAAAGTTTAAATATTTACATCCATATAAAAGAGGAGGACAGGCCGGCCTGATATGAACCTCCTTCGCCCCGCTCTGGTATAAAAATTCCGTTGTTTCCCGAAGCTGAGTGCCTCGCACAATAGAATCATCAATCAGCAAAAGTTTCTTATCCTGAATCAGATCATGTACCGGAATCAGTTTCATCTTTGCTATCAAATTTCTCTGACTCTGTATGGTGGGCATAAAGGATCTGGGCCAGGTAGGTGTATATTTAATAAAAGGTCTGGAAAAGGGAATCCCTGATTCATTGGAATAACCAATTGCATGGGCAATTCCCGAATCCGGCACCCCCGCTACATTATCAGGCTCTGCGTCATCTCTCTTTGCAAGCAGCCTGCCGCAGTTATAGCGCATCTTCTCCACACTGATGCCCTCATAGGAAGAAGAAGGAT
>ERZ808044.1209-NODE-1209-length-16071-cov-6.749156_pt1 | contig 16071 bp, 14 predicted proteins | sample MGYA00380195_ERZ808044 | MGnify/ENA primary metagenome ERZ808044 (study PRJEB31490, sample SAMN06133423) | mouse gut metagenome | isolation source: Z7_2 | host: mice | place: China: Chengdu | collected 2015-05 ...
GCCGTAGGTCTATTAAGGTTACCCTCTTCTCTGAAAATCTTTTCAAAATAACTCTTGACTATTTACCAAATTGCTTTTGTAAAATTTATATATCATCACTTGTTCTTTCAAAATCAAGGCGGTCTGCCATTTCTGTCTGCCTCGACGGAAACAAGTGTGCATATCTATATGTAATTTTTTCGCTTTCATGCCCAACTCTGTCGCCAATTGCAAGAGCCGTAAACCCCATATCAATTAAAAGTGAAATATGGCTGTGTCTGAGGGAATGAATAGGTATTCTTTTTACTCCAGCAGTTTTAGAACCTCTATCCATTTCATGATGTAAATAGTGTTTTGTCACTGGAAAAATCCTGTCATTTGCTCTCAAGCTATAAAATAACTTAAAACAGTCTTTCATCTCATCTGCTAAAAATTGTGGTATTTTAATTATTCTGTTGCTCTTTTTTGTTTTCGGAACAGTCACAACATCTTTTCCTTTTAGCCTTTGATAAGACTTGTTAACCGTTACTGTTCTGTTTTCAAAATCAAAGTCAGCAGGCGTTAAAGCAAGCAATTCTCCCTCTCTAATACCACACCAGTAAAGCATTTCAAATGCGTAAAATGAAAGTGGTTTATCCATTATTACATCAGCAAATTTTAGATATTCTTCTTTTGTCCAGAATAACATTTCTTTGCTTTCTTCCATGCCCATCGTACCCGCTTTTCTTGCTGGATTGATAGCTAAGTCATAATAGCGAATAGCATGGTTAAATATGGAACTTAACTGTGCATGAATCGTTTTTAAATAAGTTGGCGAAACTTCTTTTCCTGTTTTTCCTTTTTGATTTCGCATTTCATTTTGCCAATCAATCACATCTTTCGCAGTAATTTCTGACAGTTTGCGTTGTCCCAAGTAGGGCAATATCTTACTTTGTATAATACTTTCTTTTGTTAGCCAAGTATTCTCCTTCAAACGAGGACGAATATCCTTTTCATACAGTTTGCAGAAACTTTCCAGTGTCATATTTACATCAGCTTTCTTTTGTAACTGAAACTGACGTTCCCAATTTTGTGCTTCTTGTTTGGTAGCAAAACCTCTTTGACATTTTTGTTTTCGTTCCCCTTTCCAGTCATTGTAGCGAACCATGACATACCAAGTATTATTTTTTTCATTTTTATAAACTGACATTTAATCACTTCCTTTTTTTGTTCCATAAAAATGCTCATAGAAAAATTTGCGGTCAATACGTCCAGCTATCACAAAGCAACCTTTGTTTTCTAGTTCTTTGTTTAGCTTGCGTATTAGCTTATAAGCATAAGACTCCGAAACATCTAACACTTTCATCACATCAGATACTTTTAAAAACATTTTTTCCATTATCATCCTTCCTTTCCCTACTATTCACTATACTAATTTGTATAATGATATAATACTATACTTTTTTGTATTTGTAAAGTAGTTTTCAAAAATTTCTATACTTTTTTGTATTATTTTTTTATTGATTCTTCCCATACTTTTATGTTATACTGAATTATTAACATTTGTTAGGAGATAGAATTATGGCAATCGGAGAAAGAATACACCATTTTAGATTATTACATGGCTTTACACAAAAATATTTAGGCAAACTACTAGGATTTAATGACATGCAGGCAGATGTCCGCATTGCTCAATATGAAAAAGGGGTTCGTAGTCCTAAAGAAAAATATTTGAACGCACTTGCAGAAGTTTTTGAGGTATCTCCTCAAGCACTTACTGTTCCTGATATTGACAGCTACATCGGACTTCTGCACACACTTTTTGCAATGGAAGATATTTATGGTCTGTACGCTGATGAAATCAATGGAGAAATCTGTATTCGCCTCGATAAAAGCAAAGGAACAACCTACCTTTCCATGTTTGATATGATTTCTGCTTGGCAATCTCAAAGGGCAAAATTAGCTTCTGGTGAAATCACAAAAGAGCAGTATGACCAATGGCGTTACAACTATCCTAATGTAGAAAAAGACAACAAATAATTTTTGACAACAAAAAAGTCTTACCAAATTAATTACAATTATTTGGTAAGACCACTTATTCTTTCTTATAGATACTCGACAGCCACTCGCTTACGAATGAGTAAATACCTTTTTACAAATGTTATCAAATTGTTATCAAACGCCCTTTAAAATTTTCTCAAATCCGCTGTTTATGCTGGTTTCAAAAAAATTTTAATTATTCCCACTCGGCAAGCTCAAACAGAACTTAAATACATATGCTTTGTTTCTGTATTATTTTTGCCGATATTTTCTCTCAATTCCATATTTTATTTTGACTCACTGATTTTTTGTTGCCAAATTGTTGCCATATATTTCATGTATTCATTATAGCATAACTAATGAAAAAAACAATATTATTCATAAAATTTTATTATTAACTGGATCAATTCAATCATGTTCTATAAAGAACTTATCAATTCCATTTGCAATTCCAGCTTGTATGCGATAACTTATTTATATCATTAAGACCCATTCTTAATGTCCTCTTTTCGATTTTTCTGTACAGTTGGCAGACCGCACTGTTATTATAATCGAAAGGAGTTTTTTTGTCTGCCTCATCGCCAGAAGGCTTTTTGGAACCACACGACTATCGCGTGGTTTTCTCCACACAAAAAGGGGCATGGAAAGACTCATTTCCATGCCCCTTTAAAAAATTTTGCTTATTTTAATATTGCCACAACGCCGGCTTGCGTATCCCTATCTTGCCGTCGATGATATCTTTTTTCAATTAACATATTCAATTGTGCCGTAAGGTAAATTTCGGCGGCTGATGCTATCTAATGACCTGTGACACAATATGCTTTGTACACCAGAACATTGACTAAAAGCTATACTCTCAATTCGTTCTATAGTAGATGGCAAATTTATAGTTTTGATTTGAGAGCAACCATAAAATGCATTTTGTCCAATCACTTTTACTCCCTCGGATAAAGTTAAGGTTCCACTGAGTTGATAGCAATCTGCAAATGCATCTAATGGTATCGTTTCTATTCCTGCTGGAATAGTTAGTTCACCGCTAAATCCACTACAGTGACTAAATGCCCCTTCACCAATAGTGGTTAATGAAGTTGGCAGTTTAAGTGTGCCTGTTAAACTGGAGCACCCATAAAAAGCTGCCTTACCTATTTCAGTTATGCCATCAGGCAAAACTAATTCTCCTGTTAATGACGTTAAGTTAGAAAAAGCACTCTCGCTTATATACTCAAGGTTGATAGGCAGGTCAATTTTTTCAAGAGAGGTGTAAAAGAACGCATATCTTCCAATGTGTGTGAGCGTTGAGGGAAGCGAAACACTGGTAACATTCGATAGATTACGGAAACACATATCTCCAATGGAAGTTATGCCTTCTTCAACAATAATTGATGTTGCATTAAATCTTACATTTGCCCAAGGTTGATTATCATAACTATTTAAATCCATCATATCTCCATAGCCCGAAATTGTTAAAATGCCATTTTCAAGCTTCCATGAAGCATTCTTGCCCTCAAGCTCCGCACCACAATAACCACCTACCATATTGGGGTCGCTTCCAGCCAAGAGTTCATACTGTTCAAATACAAAATCAGAAACTTTTGCTATGACATCAACGGAAGGCGAATCCATATGCTCACTTTTATTTTCGCTACTGAACTCTTGAATCTTTTCAACTAATGTGCCGTCTGTTTTTGCACGCCAAAAACCCATGTCCTTTGTTGCATAATAAATCCATTCTCCATTTGGGTACAACTCTGATACCCACTCATCAATGCCATGATTGGGACCATGTGCTAAAGTAATTTGTGTAGATAGATTCGACAGCGGTGCCGCACAAATAAAATATTCATCATTCAATTTACTATACTGCAAAAAATAGAAAGTACCATCAGCTACATTAAAAACGTAGTCCAGTAATACATCAGAATTAATAGTTAACAGGTCGGTTTCTCGTCCTGTACCATCAAATTTGACCCTTTCTAAACTGCCTCGACCACGTTCATCACAATCAACTACATAGTAAATATATCCATCACTAACGCAGCATCCTCCATCATAAAACTCATTTCCTTTAAAGACACAAATCGCTTCATTTGATAAAAGATCAATTGTCCATATTTGGTCATTTTCACCAATTATAATTGCAGTATCAGAAAAAATGCCAAACCAATGTACATCTATCGTGTCAAAAATCTGTTCTGTATTTTTTGCTTGAAAAACTTCCTCATTGTTTCTATTTCCAACATACTCCAATTCTTTACCCCTACAACGATATAGGGACCCATCTTGAATAAAGTAAAAATTTCCTGCATATGGCAAGATACTGTTTACCATATAAAGAGTATTATCGTTTTCTTTTTCTATGGCTATCTGCCAAGCAACAATTTCATCATCCTTATTGGCTGAATAGATAATGCCCTGTTTCCCATTATAAAGAGCATCATTTACAATAATACCGTGTATTACGCTTTCAACTTCATCTAAGGTTGCATAACGAGTGAGCTGTCTTGGCAGGTATGTTACAAAATCATCGCCATCTTTTAATGTATAGTAATTTGCTATATCCTCGAAGTAAACATCTTGACCATCAAAAACGAATGTGGGTCTTCCAGTATAGCCTCTCATGCCACGCAAATAGTTGTTCATATTGACTGAATTGCTGTAATCCGGAACCAAAGCATCGTTTTTAACTAGATTTTTAATGATTCCCGTACTGTCTTTTACTCCACATGAACATAGTGAGAATATCATCAAAATCAATAGTGAAATTGTTATCCATTTTCGGTTTCGCATATAGGTACACCTCCTTAGTCTATATACAATAGCTTCCATTTTCCGTTTTCTTTTGTCATCGTAATCTGAACAGCTATACTTGTAGATGACTCTCCCCCCTTTGCTGTAACTTGTACATCTGAAACCTTAACTTGCGATATGGCGTTTATATCAAAGTTCGGATAAGCTGACTTAATCGTATCAAGCATAGCATCCAGTTTTCGGCTGGAAAGTGTATAAGTTTCTTGAAGCTCGTAACTCAACTTATAGTTGTGTCCAACATAGGATTCGAAATAGTCCAAATCTTCACCTACGTTATACTCAAAATAATACTCAACCCAATCCTCCTCACCATAATAATACATATCGCTGGATAGGGAAATTAGGGTATCAATATCGTAATTTTTATAAGCTGTCATCGTTTTGTGCAGTAGTCCGTTGTATCCAGTATATTGTGATACCACATTCAACGCAATCATTGTCACAATGACGAGAGTTACCACACCCACAACGAGGTTTACAGTCTTCTTCATCTTTTTCTGCTTTTCCAGATCTGTAACTTTCAGACCAGTGATATTAGACGCACTATCCCAAGGCATTCCACAGTTTCCACATATCTTTGCAGAATCTTCTAATTGAGTTCCGCAATTTCCACAAAACTTAGCCATATTAACTGTTCTCCTTTGCTTTTTTTATTTTTCTGGTTTTTCGGGCAATAAGAATGACAATCAGCAGGAGTAGCACTGTACTGCTGACAGCAACGACATAAAGCAAAATGGATTCCTCAACTTCTTCGCCATATCCATTTTCTTCAGCTCTCAGCTTCAAATCATACTTGCCATCACCATCTTGATCTATATTCAGTGTACTATCATCTGAATGAGTCGCTACTGTATCTATTTTAGTTCTTCGTGTAATTTTTATATTCTCAAATTTACGCAAGTCACTATAATCACCATTTTCATCCATAAATCCGATAGTATAGTTCATAATGCCATGACCACTTCCAGTTAACTTAAGATTATAATCAGCACCTTCTTTGAGACGTAACACTTTAACCCTATCATCTAAATCAGAAGGCATTTCTTCCCAATTTTCCTCAAACGTAAGTGTGCCAAAAGATGTTCTTGAATTCAAATTTTCCTCAGAAGAATCCAATGTTTCACCATTGAATGTAACAGAAACATCTACCGGACATGCAATTCTGACATAAATATATTTCTGTCCATTAATCTGATCTGCCATATCCTCAAAAAAGAAGGCAAGTTCATTTGCGTTTGCAACTTCATAATGACATCCGTCACTTGCAATGCTTTCCATCAAATACTGTGCATATGACCTTTCAGATAGACTTTCAAAAAATCCGATTGTATAAATTATCGTTCCAGATTTTTTAATTTTGTTTGCATAATCAATTAAATCTTCATCTACAAGTCCATTATTTGGCTCACCGTCACTCATAAGAACTATAATTTTCTTTTTAGAATTTGTTTTTTCGAGCATCCACTGTGCATCTCTTAATCCAGCTTCGATATTGGTTTCACCACCATCATACAACTCTGAAACAATATTTTGAAGCTTCGCTTTATCAGCAGAAAATCCTGATACAATATTAGACATACTGTCATAAGTTACAATGCCTATATTCGCATCCTGTTCTAAAACAGTGTTGATAAAGTTTGTCGATGCTTTTTTTGTTTCTTCCATTGGCGTGCCAGACATACTTCCTGAAGTATCAAGAGTAAGAACAATATTTCTTTCATTTGATAGTTGTTTATTACTTGAAAACTGATTCTGTTCTGTCGAATAATCACCCCATTCACAGATAAAAGCATTTCCATCATTTACTGTATGTCCACCAAAGTCACCATCATTCCAAGAACCATCATTATACTTATCATAAAACAGTGCATAATCTTCATTGGAATTTTCGTTATTTGGTTCTCCACTGTGCCAATTAGTATAATATAATGGTTCGCCTGTACACCATTCCCAATGACCTTCATTTGCGGAATCACTTAATCCAAAATATGCACTTTCACAACCTTGTTGTGAAATATAAGAATAAACGAAATCATTTTCTTCTTGAGAAGTCAATGTTGCTAAATATCCGTCCTTACTATTACAAAATTGAACTGCTTCTTCATAAGTAGATGCAATCCCCCCTGTATACAAATAATAATAATGACCATTATATTCCACTGCACCAGCAGGAAGATTTTCTGATAAAATATTTTCATCAATTTTATTTTTATTGCCTTCTTGAGTAAACATTTGTCCAAAATCTGTTCGATATATCAGTTCATCTTTTTTAATATTAGGACGAATTTTTATATTTTTTTTATAAAAACGCTTTTCATCTGCTCCATCTATTACTGTAATCGAATAATCACCTTTAGGAAGATTGATTTTTACTTTCCTAGCCTCGTCAACAGACATTATTTTGACATAGTTTTTCTTAAATAATCCCCATTTAAAAAGACCAGTAAATTCCTTTCCATTAATTTCAATTCTATAATTGTCATAAATATAATCATTAGTATCATAAACCGTCAAAGTAAATTTTGTATGATAAGTTCCTGCAGATTGAACATTTCCTAATTCATTAATTTTTTCCTGAACACAACTTGCATATGCTTGTGCTCCCTTTTCATTAGGGTGCATTGAATATGCACTCGCAACCATAAAGTCTTTCAAATCTTGACTTTTTGCGAGTAACTTAACCTCATTAATATAAGGATTACTTGAATATGCTTCATGTCCATCAAAAGCATCTTCGACAGAAACAAAACATATATTTTCTCCATTTCCTTTGCAACTATTTACGATACTCTCAATTGCTCTGTTAAATTTGCTAACAGCATCATTTAATATGAGAGCTTCTAGAACACTAAAAGTGCCTATTTCATTAGCATTTAAGGTGCTATTAATTACTCCCACATTTAAAAAAGTACCTTCTGTAACTGAATGTCCTTTAGTATCTAATAACTTGGGATATCCTACAACTATTATTTGAGCCTGTGGACCTGCTCTATCAGCAATATCTATATACGCATCATACAATTTATCTCGTACTCCACCCTTTGCAAAAAAATTTTTCCAAGTATTGTTTAACTTATCCGTCAAATGATTTGGAACAAGATAACTACTTTTAATTACACACTGTGTTATTGTTCCTGCAAAGTCAACATCATTTCCACCAAGAGTAAATGTCACATAATTTGCCTTATTCTGTCCAAGTTCATCAAATACTTCTAGTTGTGGTTCAAGAGAATAATTTCCTTTATTTCCCTTCTTATCATATTCCTTAATAAAATTGTACCGAATATTTTGTGTGGTTGCTCCAGATGCTGCTACGAAAAACCAATTCGTGTTTCTATGTTCAGACATTACTCCATCAACATTGGGTAATGAAAGCATTCCTGACCATGCTTTTTCTGATCTATGAGCTAGCCAATCTGGATTATTAACCTTCTTTGACACATCTTCATCTTGTCCATAAAATTTTTCAATACCTTCACCAGAAGAATATGAATCACCCATGGAAACCATAATCTGTTGTTCATTGTCATCCTTCGCAGCAAAACCAGTCATATATGTTGAAGAAACTCCAATAGATACAACTAAAATAATAACTAAAATCCTTTTCCAATAACTCATTCTTAATTTTTCTATCATAATGCATCTATCACCTCAATTGTCAAATTTTCTAGTGTTTCTGCATCAATCTTTTCGACAACTTTGACAGTCATCACAGATTCATTTGGAACATTTTTATAAAACTTATTTGTAGAACTATCATAGCTGGTTACTGATATTGACTCAGATATAACCACTTGAACACCTAATGTGGATTGTAAATTGTATGATACCGGAATTGCCATAACATCTCCATTAATGACCATAATAGTCCAAAACTCATTTTTTTCAGTTACATAGTATGTTTCATAAATTGGATGTTTAACAGATGAAGCGTCTGAAATTTCATATGCATCATTATAAATACCATCTATAGTATATTCTGTTGTAATAAAAACATCTTTAAATCCTCTTTCTGCAAGGGTTTCAACTACCTCTGCTTCAGTAAGTACCTCATTAGAATCATTTACATTAATTTCTTCTGTAACATTTGAATTTTGTTCAAAATATTCATCTGCATCAAGCGGTTCAAGCTTATAATTTTCATAATTTATATCTTCTGAACTATTATAATTCATTGACTTTAGTTCAACTATATCCAAAAACTTCAAAACAATCGGATTATCAATAACATTAAAATACGCAAGTACTCCAACAGTACCACCAACTAATACTACCAAAAGGAAAAAAATCAATAAAATTTTAAAAACAGTTCTTCTAATTTTTTGTTCTAGAGACCCACTTACCTTTTTAGATTTTTTTGCCACTTTCTGGGCTACCTTTTTTTGTTTTTTCATTTTTCTCTTATTTACTTGAGATTCTAATCCACTTTCTTTATCGTTTTTAGAGGATTCCTCTTGATTTTCTGCACTCTTCAATTTGTCAGTATCACAGTTTGGGCAGAGTCCCGTAGTTTCATCCAGCTTTGTTCCACATTTTCCGCAAAACTTTGCCATTTTAAAAAACCTCCTTTTATAGTTTCAAACTAAAAGGAAACAACCAATAAACATCTATCAGCTACTCCATACTGATCAATCTATGTATTTACTTACTTTTGTATCAATAAATGGAATAACAATCGTACCCTGACTCAATGCCTTCATTCCAAGCCCAAGAAACAAAACCTTCTCAACAATATGAATACCGCTAACCAATACTGTTATAATCTGGTTTACTTTTACAAGTGTAAAATATCCATTAAAAACCGATGAAATATCTTCAACAAATCCAATCACATCTGGTATCAAGTTTATCACTGCTATCAACACAGAAAAAAATATCATCAGAACGATTGCTTTCACAACACTTCTTTTAAGCCATGCGTTTTCCTCAAACAACAATACATATCCAGCCAAAATAATAGCTATTAAATAACCACTAAAAAGTCCAACAAAATAAGTAATTGCCCCAAGTGCACCAACTGTAATTCCCAATTTTGTTTTTTGCATAATAAAATCCTCCAAGTTTATATTAGTTATTTATAACGATTCTTGTAGACATAATTCATAAAATTATCTGATGCTTTATGTTTGTATAAATATATAGCTCATCAACTGTGTGCAAAATCAGAAGCCTTTTTGCTTAAAGTTTAGAGCCACATTCTGTACAAAAAGCCGAATCTTTTGATATTTTTGCACCACATTTCGTACATTCTTTTTCTTCTGTTTCTACTAAAACTTCTTTTGGTACTTCAATTTCTACATTCATGTCATCTGAAGTCACAATAGTAATGGCATGACCACAAGTCGTACAAAACTTTGTACCTTTTTTTACTACGCACCCACAACTAGAACATCTCACACAATCTTCAGTTATAGCATGATTGTCAATCTTTGGTATAGCTGTACCACAAGAACTACAGAAAGCAACTCCTTTTGGAACTTCTGCACCACATTTTTCACAGTGCTGAATCCCTTTAATATCCTGAATTTGTTTTCTGTATGTAATATTTTGTTGTTCCAATTCAAAAACTGTTGTGACCATTTCAGAAAATTCTGATTGACAATCCTCTCCATAAATACTGACAAAGAGTTTTCCAATTTCATAATAAGCATTATTAATTTTGTTCTCGTTTTGAGAAATGAAAGAATTAATACGTGCTATTTCAGACATTTCCTGTGTTTTTTGTACAGCTTTTTGACCTACATCTGTTACTTTTTTTCCAAAATCATTAAAAAATCCCATTTTTTTCTCCTTTTCTTTTATACTGTTTTGAAAATATTTTAAAGTTCCATTTGGAAAAATTTCCTCCAATATTTTCTATTCCTTCGTTTTCATGATAAACAATATCTATTTTCATTGGAATTACCATATTTAACCATGTTAAAAGCTTCGTATTTGTACCATTACACGTCTATTCTAAAATTCTTTAAAAAGAAAAGCTAATGTCCAGACTATTTTTTCCTATAAAAATTGAATCTAAACATCAGCCCATCTTCTAAAATATGACAGAAGATAACTAACAGAAGCTTTTTATATTCTAAACTTTATTGAAAACCCCATCCCCATATTTGATAATATTTTCCAAGTTGTGCAACATGAAACAAATCAAGTCCTCCATGAGTAACAGGATAACAAGCTCCATCATACTTATCTACAAACAAGCCATCAATATCGTCATTAAAGAAAGTAACATAATAATATTCACCTAAATCAGCAGCTATTTTAAAATCAAATTCTCCCTTCATTGTATTAACTACATCCATTGTATTTTCTCCATAACCAATTTGTATAAGATTATCTATAAGATAATCTATAGTTGGTAAAAAATCGTCTATATATATTTTTTTTGCCATATTAATTGCCTCTTCTTGTGATATATTTATTTTATCTTTCTTATCCTGTACATATATAATGTTTATTTCAATAGTAGTGTTAAGTCGCTCATTTTTAGACATGAACACATTATAAAATCCAACATCTGCACCAAAACAAGAGGATATTGCTCTCAGAGGAACATAAGTCAGTGAATTTATCATTCTGGATTCTGTACCAGTTTCTATTGTTTTGCCATTTACTTCTATATATCTTTTACCTACAGGAATAGACATAGAGATATTCCCTTTTTGAATTTCAGCTGTTCTAGTTTTAGAATTCCAGTTTACATTTGCATGAAGTCTTTCGCTGATAACTCTCAACGGCACTAATGTTGTTCCATTTTTAATAATTGCATCTGCTTCTGGAATAACATCCCCATTTATAAATACTAAATTAGCAATACCATCTGTATGTTTCACAACACCATTATCATATTCAATTTGTAAATCATCAAGCTCTGAAACACTAACAATAGGATTTGCTGCAAACACTGTACAGCACATATTAGCACATATACTCAAACATAAAATCAGTCTAAACAAAATCATTTTTAACTTCATCATTTTTCCCCTTCATTTCTGTTTTTATAACCACATAAACATAAAAACAAATTACTATTCTTTATAAAATCCAACAAAACCTTCTTTGCCATTTACATTGTAAAGCCCACAATTTTCTGCTGGAATTGTGTCACCTTTCATAATTGCAATAGAATTTAGCCATGATAAAAAATCTTCAGGCAAACTTGATATAGGTGTTCCTGGTAAATAAATCAGAAATTCCTCAGCATTATCAAATCCATATGCTTCTGAAACAACGATATATCGAAAACCATTTTCATAGTACTGATTTCCAGGCACCCCTTCTTTATTCAAATATTCTAGGTGCATTGAATAAGTATAGTCATTTATTTTTTTTGGCTTAGAAAATTTTCCACTAAATTTACAAATATAAGTTGTACCATTTGGAAAATTTTCTCCTCTAACTCCCATATCCAAGTCACTATATTTGCCTGTAAATGTTCCATCTGAGCTTAAATCAAACTCAGTAGACCAATTGCCAACCCCAGCAGTAAAAACAAACTTAGATGGCAATTTTTCAAAAATATTGATGCTATTATTGTTTCCTGTATTGTATTTTGTATTGTCATTATTTTGATAATCACTTACACCATAAAATTCAACATCCACACCAAAACAATAGGATATTACGCTAAGTGGAACATAAGTCGTAGAATTTATGATTTTAGACTCTTCACCAGTTTCTATCGTTTTACCATTGATATTAATGTATTTCTTGCCTATAGGAATAGAGATAGAAATATTACCTTTTTTTATTTCAGCAACTTTAGTTTTAGAATTCCATTTTATACTTGCATTGAATTTTTCACTAATAACTCTTAAAGGAACCAATGCTGTTTCATTTTCAATGATTACATCTGCATCTGATATAAGGTCACCATTTACAAATAATAAATTAGTATTTGTTGCAAAAACTGTATAGCACATGGTAGCACATATGCTCAAACATAAAACCATTCTAAACAAAACCATTTTTAATTTCATTACTTTTCCCCCTTCATTTCTGTTTATAACTATATAAACAGAAAAACAAATTTTTATTCTGTATAAAATCCAACTGCTTCTGAACAGATATATCGCATATTATCTTCTTTTGTACATATTGATATGATCTCATCAACTCACCTGTTTTTTATTTTGTTACAACATAAATATCTCCAGTTTCATCCTGTCGAAATTCTTCTTCTGGTTCATCATCATATTCGTCATTGTAATCATCTTCGTCATCATCGTATTTATCATTGTAATCATCTTCATCATCATACCTGTCGTTGTAATCATCATCATACCTGTCGTTGTAATCATCATCATATCTGTCATTGTAATCATCTTCGTCATCATCATATCTGTCATTGTAATCGTCTTGCTCGTCATCATCATATCTGTCATCGTAATCATCTCGTCTGTCATCGTCATATCTGTCGTTGTAATCATCTTCGTCATCATCGTATCTGTCGTTGTAATCATCTTCGTCATCATCATATCTGTCATTGTAATTATTCTGTCTGTTATCATCATATCTGTCATTGTAATTATTCTGTCTGTCATCATCATATCTGTCATTGTAATTATTCTGTCTGTCGTCATCATATCTGTCATTGTAATTATTCTGTCTGTCATCATCATATCTGTCATTATAATTATTCTGTCTGTCGTCATCATATCTGTCGTTATAATTGTTTTGTCTGTCATCATCATAATCATGATTATTTTGATTGAAATGAGATTTTTCAGTTTCATAATTTGAAGATGTTTGATTTTTTTCATTGCCTATTACTTCAAAAGGAATCTCCTCTTCTGAAGTAATAATTGTCCAATTACTTAAATCATCTTGTGGTGTCAACCATTCTATCAATCCCTCTTCAAACATCCATGCTATCATATCATCTTCATCAAAAGCTTGTTCATCCATCAAAGCATCATAGGCATTACAGCTTAAAACAGCCAATTCTGCTCTATTGATTTGCTGTTTAGGATAAAACATATGTTCACTTCTTCCCTTCATAACACCTAAGTCTTTCAATAGATCCACATAAGGAACAGAAGTATGTGAAATTTGATTACTATCATAATAAGGAAGAGAAGCGTTTACATCTACATCATACGCAACAGTCATAGCTTTTCCAAAAACAACAGCAGTACTTTCTCTACTAGCATATTGCTGTTTTGTATCTTTCATAAAATGAGCAACATCTGGAATAGAAACAATAAAGTGTTCTAAAGCATAAGATACACTTTCATAAGCCCATTTAGGGATATTATAATATTCTAGAGTAGTCCTCCAGCGTTCAATAACTTCCTCTGGTTCAAGATATGTATATAAATAATCCGTTTTTTTCAAAACATTGTACATGGTCTGTACCAGTTCGCAATAAGTTACATTATCTCTTGGACGAAATTTTTGTGTTTTGCTATCTCCATTCATAATTCCAAGTTCTACCGCTTTATAAATATAGCTTTGTGCCCCTTGCCATGGTACAGTATTCATATCTACAAATGTTTTTGCAAAAACACTAGTATTCATTGTCAATGTAAAAATCATAAAAAGTAAAGCGAAATATCGTTTCATATAATCTCCTTTCTAAAAAAGCAGACTATAATTGTCTGCTTTTTCAGTCCTAAATTGTCAAAAAGTAATTTTATATTTATTTTTTTCTAACAATATCGTATTTCATGAAATAAATTCTTTTAATATAATCTTCCATAGCCTAATATATTACTATCTGATATTTTTCGTGTTTCTTTTCTTTGTACTTTTCCGTACCTGTAACTGTCGTAACCTGTATTACCTTCTACTGTAATCAGCTTATTTCCTGAAATTCCTACTACAATACCTGTATGTTCTGCTGGATATGTATTTCTGTCAGAGCCTTGATTTTTAATAAAAATTAAGCTGCCTACTTCTGGTGTTGTGCTAAATCTTCCATTTGCTACACACCAGTTATAACAAGCAGAAGAACTTGCTGTATATTTGATAGAAACATCATATTGAGCAGAGGAACCTTTTTCTAATGGAATACCTGCTTGATTTGCTGTCCAAACAACAAACATCACACACCAAGGTTGTCCAGGCATGCCGAACCATTGATTATATTTTACATTTCTATTACTATCTGCCTTGACTCCAGCTTCTCTTTCCGCAATTCTTACAAATTCTTGTATTTTACTATCTATGTTACTAGAACTATTATTTTTACCCGAGCTACCACTAACTTCTACAAATTTCCATTTTTGAGCATCGGTTCCATTTCCTTCATAAAACCAGACATTTGTTCCATTATCGCTTTTTCCATCACATGCATCTAAATAGAGTCCTGTTCTTTTATTTTTAATGTAATAATAGTTTCCGCCTGCTGGTTCCAATACCCATCTTTGCATATCTGTATTATTTTGCTCATACTGATATACATTAGAATAAGCACCTCTATCCTCTCCATCTAGGCTTTTGTTAGAATGCACTGCAACAATGGAGTAATAACCGTTACCTTCATATTTTACACGAAATCTTTGCTGGTCTACATCATCCCATTTCCAAAGCTGTACATTTTCCATATTGCCATTACGTCCTCCTGCAATATCTATTACAGCATTGTTATCTAATGCAGATTCAATTTTATAAGTACCATCAGTAATAGCTTTTGCTGCACTTACAGCATTGTTTGCTCCTTGTACTGCTCCTTGACTAGAAGAAGCAGAATTTAATTTTTCTATGGTATTTGGACCAACATAACCGTCTGCACTTAAACCATAATCTCTTTGAAATGACTTTACAGCCTCTGTTGTACCCGGACCAAATACACCATCTGCTTCATCATTGTAATACCCCAATTCTCTCAATTTGTTTTGCACTGTTTTTACTTCACTGACAATAGAATTTAATGTTTGAGGACCAGCACTTCCATCTACATCTAATCCATATTTTCTTTGATATTTTTTTACAGCTTCTGCTGTAGCTGGACCAAAACTGCCGTCTATATCACCATAATAACAATCCATTCCCCTTAAATTGTATTGCAAATATTTTATTTGTGTAGTATCCATGCCAGATTTTCCACGGTATAATGCATTTGATGTATAAAGTGTTGCCGCTTGTACTGGTACACATATTGTTGCGGTTGCCATGGTAAATGCCATAGCGATAGCACATACTTTTTTGAAATACTTCATAAAAAATTCCCCCTTAATATAATAAAGGTTCTGTTACGTTAAAATGATATAGACAACAGCTCCTTATTGAAAGTACAATAAGATTAATAAAAATATTATTTCT
>ERZ808044.1211-NODE-1211-length-16053-cov-11.854344_pt1 | contig 16053 bp, 11 predicted proteins | sample MGYA00380195_ERZ808044 | MGnify/ENA primary metagenome ERZ808044 (study PRJEB31490, sample SAMN06133423) | mouse gut metagenome | isolation source: Z7_2 | host: mice | place: China: Chengdu | collected 2015-05 ...
TAATCATATGATACCACTTTGGGTGTTCAAAAATCTCCACACCCAGCAAGACCAACACAGTTTTTGACTAACACCACTCAAATAACTGCAACATGGAATACGCACTTATCAGAACATTATCGTCAAAAGTATAATAATTCATCAGGTCGATTGCCTTCTCATATACATTTTCCGCTACATGGATGATTTTCTTTTCTGCCTTTGTTAAATCATTCCATTCCAGACCATAGTATTTCATTTCACTCCTTGAAAATACCATTGGTCTTCCGTCATATTCAAAATGGTCGACTTTTTTATTGCCTTTCTCATCCGTTGCGATACCCCCATTCTTATCCCTTGCATATACAGGAGTCACATAATAACAAGTTGGGTCAAGCGGATTCTCAACTACTTTCTTTTTGCCTGCGACAGAAATTGTTTCAGCCTCTGCATAACCACAGTCATACATCGTATCTGCCCATGCGGAATATGCATTGAAAATGGTCACTACATTATAATTGTGCCAGAACTTATATATCTCCTCCTCCGTCCAGTTTTTTGTCAGGTCTCTGTACTTGATACCCTTCTCTTTATCATTCGCAACCTTCTCATTTATAATCACCGTTCCATCGGGAGCAACGACATCTATCAACTGGTATGTCTTTCCGTTCTGGCTCACCTGCACATATCCATCCGCTGTAAACCGTACCTTGATATCGTCATAGAGCTTCATCCCAAAAGCATCGTCAAACTCATGCACCAACTGGTTCCCCTCCGCCATCAGGGGAATCACATAGTAGAACAAATCATGCATATTCATGAAATCCCTAAGCTCTCCATAGCCGTCTCCTGCATTTGGAGAATAGTTATAAAAATAGTCCAGATTCTCTCCTAAGAACAGGTTCTTAAAGTTTTCTGAAATGCCTTCTTTATCAGAGTAGACATACCCAGTCTGTGCGTTCATTTGGTCTAGCACATTGAATGTGAAAAAATAGTATGGTGATTCAGAATACAGACCATAATAGTAATAATCCAGACTATCTTTAGAATATTTTTCACCTTCGTCCACACTTAAATCCGTCTGGGTAAAATTAAAATAATTTTGCGGCAGACCATATCCTTTAAGCCTGTCCTTCCCAATGCTGACATTTTCATTCTCAACATCACTTTCCAGCTTCTCTAATGACGTATGGATATCTGCATACGCTTTCGGGTAATTCAGCAGATAGTTGACTGCCATATTATGCTTTGTATAATAGTCCAGGGATGAATCAACATCACTGCCGTTTACCTTCTCAAATGTGTTTACGAGGAAACCTCTGCGGATTGCGCTCACACTCGATAATTCTTTCCATTCCTTCGGTGACTGATAGATACCCCCAGATACTTCATAATTTGCGTAAACACCATTCTGAAAAGGAACTCCTGAACTATATGTAATGTTCTTATTACTGCGTCCGCCCGTCCAATGCGTTCCTGCCTGCAACTTGTAATCACCATTGACATAATCTGCCAGATTACTGCCTTTCCCCATACCCCCGTAGTACGTTGAATACAGGTTATAGGACTTGAGGGAATACATGGTGATGTTCATATAATCCCGATACAAAAAGAGGGCATCCGGTGACTCCAGAAATTCCTGACCGCTTGTTTTGTCTGAAATGATACCCTGTCCAAAGTTGCTCGTAAGGACAGTGGAATTTTCTTCTCCGTCCTCTTCCCCTAAATTCTCCATATCTTCTACAAAACTTGCCATATAATTATCCTTCTTGGGAGAGATCCATTTCAATCTGACGGGAGCATAATTATTATTTGTCTGTTCGGCTGCTTCTCCATTCTCTCCCTTATCTGCGCCGGCATATCCAACCTGTACGCCGAGCACAAAATCCTTATAATCTTCTGCACTGCCTGATTTCACCGCATACAGGTCTTGCAGATAAGACTGGTGCTGTACCAGCGCCCAATAGACAAACTTATTTCCATAAATAGTATCACAAGTCCAGTTGATTACCCCCACGCTTGCATTTATAGCAACTGGCGGTAAAAATGCCAGTACCGCAAATATGAACATACCTCCCACCGCCCTCTGGATGGTCAGTGAGCCGACTATAATATAACAGCAGAGTATCACCATTATCATGATTATCAGATAAACAATGAAAGAATTATAATTCTCCAACATCCAGTCCGTCCACTCCATATCTTCAAGGGCAGGTATTGTTGTATATCCAGTAAATCCTATATATTTCGTCATGCCTGTCGACGTATTTGAGGAAGTCGCGCCAACCATATCCTCATGCCATCCAAGAAGCACCGCGCTGATTTTATTTTTAGCCCACACAGATACATACCTCATGCCCTCTTTGGGGTGCAGGATATAGTATATCATTGACATCACCTCCTGCGAACGTTCGTCAGAAGCCTTTTCTGCCTGCTTCTCTGCTAAAACTCCCCAATCTATGTTATTGTCGTGGGATTTGGGGAACAAGTCACCGTTAAACATCATATTTACCAGATGCTTATTCTTATCAAATGATACTGCTCCCGTCTGATAATTTGCGTATGCAAACAGATAGGTAAAATAAATCTTACTAAGCGTGGCGTCATCTGCCTTTGTCAGACTCGTGATACCCCCAAAATCCGTAACGTCAGAAAAGGAAACGCTGTATGAGGAATCTGGCGTTTCTGTTGCTAAATCTGTTACATGAAAATATTCTGACACCTCATTTTCATCCCACTCATACTCCTTAAGGCTGTCTAGCCACACATAATCAACATGCGCCATGCTTGTCTGCTTTGTAAAATAATACTCTCCGGAAACAGCCTCTCCGCTAAGCCTGGACTGCCAGTTTGGGAAACCTATGATATTGCTCAGTGCCCTTATCTCAAAATACTGCCCAATCACCTCCCTCAGCTGTTTATCGCCTTCTGAAGTACCTACCCAACAGTCTGAATCAAGGATACTCGTACCGCTGTTCCCACGATAAGGTCTCCATTGTTCTAAGTTAAACAGAGACTGCGTACCCCCATACACAGCCGTTTTATAACGTTCTTTCGAGCCGTCAATATCATCCGTTCCCGTATCAGAAGCCTCTTTGCTAAGTACGATATGACCTTTGCCGTATTCTGAAAAACCAAGCAGGGATATCAGGTTCAGGCGTGCCCCGTCTTTACCCCCAATGACCTTAAATGAATATGGATTCAAACATGCAGGGAGAATGACAACTCTGTTGACACCATCATCTACTATGATATTTCCCACCCAGTCCACATACAAAGGTGCAAGCGGAGTCAGTACCTGATGGACGGCTTCTGAACGGATCGTATCCGCCACATCTGCATCCACCGTTAAAAACCCTGAACCAATACCATTTTTATAATTCAGGTTAGAATTGTATAAACCATAGGCATTGACTACATGTGCATTTGTTCCAAATGCAACTCTCCCCTCATCATAAGCCGGCTCATTACTGTCTGACCAGAAAGACTCCACCTTCGCATGGTTCCTTACAAGGCTCAGGAACATGCCATAGGTCATCTTATAGGTATTATCTGGTAGCTGGGTTGAGCCGTCTCCTGTCGACTGGATAATCTTGGCTGCGGTCACGTTGCCGGATGATTTGTATGCGTTCAGGTTCGTGCTTGTATCCATACTTTCTATGACTGCTCGCATACCCAACTCATCATCAGAACAGAAATATAAAGGCTTTGCAGTTTCCAGTGAAGCCTTGTAAATGGAATCCACCAGAACCTCCGCTATATCTCCGTCAAAGTTACATGTTTCCGTAAGCGTATTTACTATTTTTTCTTTAATCCCTAATTCATCCTCATCATCAAACGCCGTACTCCATGGCATATAAAAATTAGAGATAAACAATGCTAGAAATCTTAAGTCATCCATAGACAGGGCATTCGTATCAATATCCGTTATGGACTGGCTTTTCTTGATTTCAATAAATTGTTTCCTGTAATCATTGGCATCTGCATACACTGGCGTCATACACAACTGGAACACCATTATAAATGTAAGCAGTATCATCACTATCCGTTTCATTTATACATCTCCTATCTTATATACTGACACCAACAGCCTGTCAAAATTTAATCCTGCATTTATAGCCTGCGTACATCCTCAGAAATTTTGATTTGATTTTGACAGGCTGTTCTGTCGCTAATTCCTTTGTCCTGATACCCCCACTAACCATTTCTTACACCTTCCATACCTCTTACATCATAAAACTCTCCTGAGACGTACGGGTCTGGCTTCATATCCTCCAGTGAATCTCTTCCAAAATGCTCCTCTGCTTCATTCTTGCTCATGAGTTTCAACTTCCTGATTCGTGCCTCTGAAAACCACTCCAACATATCTTCATCAGAAATTCCATGCTCCCTGAAAGCATCGGGGAATTGATGAAAAACTGCATGGATACGCAACAGGTCTTTATCTTCTTTTACGGAAAGCACACGATTTACACGCCTTGTCGAAACGCTGATACCCCCATCTTGAGACAACTTCTTTATGATGTCTTTTACAGCATTACCTTCAATGGCATAGCACAAAATCTGTGCTGAAACCCTGTAGCTCTTCAATATATTCTGAACAACGGCTTTCTCCCATGACTGCCCTCTCGTCAGAATAAATATCTTCTCTTCGTAATCTCTTATCACAGCTTCTAACCGCCTGCCCTCCTGCCGGTACTCTTTCAGGCTCATATTTTCTTCTTTTAGAGCCTTATTCTCCCCCTTCACTTCTTCAACCTTATCTCTAAGCATGTCTACAGCTTTACATATCTTCTCAAATTCTTCCTCAGGCGGCATAAAGAAACTCAGCAAATCACATGCAACAGAATACTTCTCCTTTTCTAGCTCCAGTGACTCCTTCAGCCTTTTATTTTCCATCTGTAAACGCTTCAGCGCATATGGGTCATTTATTGTTTCTCTCATATGAATCTCTCCTTTCCTGATACCCCCACTACCTGATTGTGATACATCCAAATTTACGCCTTCCTACCCTTAATACAAACGTATACCTGCGAAATCTTGGTACACTACATATTCTCTTTGTTTTCATCTGAATCACCTCGCATTTTATTGATTAATGCCTCTACTTCATCAACGGCGAATATCCTTGTCCCTCTCGCCGTCTTGGTGTAGCTCAGATACCCTCTTTCAGCCCAGCTTGCTATCGTCACAACCGACAAGCCAAGCATCTTTGCTACTTCACCTATTTTCAAACCATTCTCATCAGATTTTCGCTCTTTTACCTTCGACGCAAATTCATCTAAATCCTATTCTCTAAAATAACGTATTCCACCTGGGGTTCTTGTACACCTTATTTCACCTCTGTCTGCACTGTCTCTCAGCTCCATAATCGTAATACCTAATCTCCTCGCTGCTTCACCAATCTTAATCATACCTAACATAAACTTTTCCACCTTTCGTTTTCTATAGATTGTCCGTCTCATATTAAACCTGATATTTTATGCTCATTCTGTGGGATAGTGTATTCTGCAGGTGGGGGCAGAGCCTTTGCTGATACCCCCACCATTAAGGCAGAGCCTTGACTGATACCCCCATACTTGGCTCTGCCCTAACTGATATCAGAGTTACTCATATCACCGTTTGCAAAGCGGGGCATTATCTAATCTATCTCTCCAGAAATCAAGGTTCTTCTTATGCATCTCTTCTTCTGTAATATCACCCAGTATGTAGTGGCTAATCAGTAAATCTATTGTCTCGCTGAAATCATTCTCAATGTCGTATACAAAATCTTCCATTCTTGTTCCTTTATATACGGCTCTGGCAGTATCTCTGTATGCCAGATAACAATCTACCCTTGACGAGTAATGAGGACTTTTTACTGTAAACCACGTTCCTGTATCATCAAACATACAAAAGCCTTGTTCCTCTAATGTAGGAATAATGTGTCTTGCATTGGACTGTAGTGTCAACTGGAACTGATACCCCCCTTCATCATTATGTATTTTTACAGCTTTATAGCTGTTCATGCTGTTTTCTGATGGAGCACAATACCTCAAGTTATCCTTAATACAGAAAAATCTGCAGTGGTTGATGTGGTCTACATGCTTGTCCCATTGTACTGGAAGTATGAGATTATGTATCCTCTCATAATGTCCAACTCCTAACTGAATACATGGTACTAACATTCCTTTTCTTGTCTTATCATCCAAAAATATACTTGGATACCATAACTTCTTAAATACATCATTCTCCACAATAAGCGGATATTCGACACCTTTGCGAACTGCAATCGCAACTGCATACTTCTCACCACCTTTCACATAATACTTACATTTGCCTTGTGTACTAATCTCATCATAACCACGACACTTCAATTCATCTTTCAGACTCATATTAATTACCTCCTTGTTAAAAATCACATCTGCCGACACAGCAGATGTTTTAATTTGTTTGAGAAGATATTTGAACCTTATGTTTCTGTTGGAATACATCAAGAAAATTTGTAAATTACGTTTGTATATCTTTCTTAAGAAATCCGTATGAATACAATCATGCCGATACCCCCATCTAAACCACCATACCATGTGTCTCTTATACTTTTTCATTTCCAATACATCTGACATCCACTATCTGTCAAAATTAAGCCTTGCATTTATGGTTTACGGAATGCCTTAAAAATTTTGTCATTCTATTCTGTCGATTATTCATCTGTCTGATACCCCCATTCAACATGGCTGAGGAAACGACTTTCTGAACAAACAGCCATATCGTCTAAACGAAAAGAGCCTCTTATCATACTGATAAAAGGCTCTCTAATTCTTACATAAAATTTTAATATTGAACTTGGAAAGAATGAAATCTCTTGTCCGTAATTACTACAAAGCATCCAGAACTTATGACTACTTTTATGTGCAATGAACATTTCTAATCCGTTGGAGTTGATACATCCGTTATACAGAAATATCTCTTTGATAATGCATAAAATATACTGTTATTACTGATGAATAAATAATAAGCTGAATACATACATTTTATCTCCTGTTTTTCTGAATCATTGCCATTTCCTGCTCCCAAACCTTCGTTCCAGATACCCCCAGACCAATATTCTGCATAACATACCAGTGTAAAACATCACTGGAAAAAACTTTTAAGAATCCCCTCTTTCTCATGAGGATACATGACATCTAAACTTCAGCTATAACTAGTCGCTGTTCGTTCCAAAATACGAGCGAAAATAATCTGCAGTCTCGGCAGGAGATATATCTCCTTGCCGGAATGGTGGACAGACAATTACATCCATACCTGCTAATGTTTCTCGTTCCCTAGCTGCCTCTTCAAAGGTTGTACAACATAACTTTGGTTTAATGTCTCTTGGAGTTCCATCAGAATCACGCGATTCTATTAATGCAACTACATATCCGTCATTGCCTTTAAAAATATCCTTCAGCCTCATACGTGTTCCCCCTTTCTATATGGTTAAATTGCTGTCCATTGTAGCTCTGCCAACGGCAGGAGTCAAGCGTATTTCTGCTATGTATTCCACAGTATGCGCCATTCCATACAATAGGGGAAGTGCTGAACATATTTGCTTGTATGGTTAGAGTATATTTCACAGGCATATAAGATAATTTGGGCGTGTGTGGTGGGTAGTTTAGGGGTTTGCCAGAGCCTGATACCCCCATTGTTTTTGTTCAGCTTAGATACCTTATTAACTCATTAACAGCACCATATCTTCGCTGAATCTCTCCCTTCATACATCTTTTACTCAACATTTACAGGCTGATTAAAATATGCTTCTCTCCCACTTAGGCGTTACTCATATTGTTAATTACAGGGTGTCAATCTGCGACATATCTGGCATCACTGATTCTGGATGTCTCTCTTGTTTGTACTGTTGGTCTGAACTCACATATACGTCGCATCTACGAATCTTAATAATTACTGGATATGACTACTGAAGAACTTAACCAGTACCCCCACACTTGGTATGCAAAGGTTACTGCCATCTATTATCTCTCCATGTAGCATTGCCCTTCCTTAACAGTTGAAAACAAAAACCTTCATCTATATCACATGCACTTTCTACATATTAGTAGCGTCTCTCTTCTTATTATTATCAGACTCTCCATGTTACACATACCCTCTCTTCTTATTACTAACGTCTCTCTACATATTACACTTTCACTCTCTTCATATTAGTAGCGTCTCTCTTCTTATTATTATCAGACTCTCCATATTACACATACCCTCTCTTCTTATTACTAACGTCTCTCTACATATTACACTTTCACTCTCTATATATTACTATCAACCTCTCCATGTTACACACACCCTCTCTTCTTATTACTAACGTTTCTCTACATGATACACATACCCTCTCTTCATATTACCATCGACCTCTCTTAAATACCCACACATCTTACAAGTTTAGGATAGAACTGAATCTTAAATAACCTAAATAAAAACTTCATATCAACCAACCTTTCTTAATCCTATGGTTCTTCTCATAGCCCGTCTTATTTTTTTCACTTTGTCTCTTCAAAAACCACTGTCTTATACGGTAATAATCGCGTTTAACATTTCTTTCTCCGAAAAGATTTTGTCAGCATCCTCAAAATTTTCCGCCCTTTATCTGACTTCCCTATTATTCGTAACATCCTCAATTTTCTCGTCTGATTTTTGCAAAATTATTTGTAGATTGATTAGCGGAATATGTTGGCATATGACTCATACCATGCAAAAATTTCTCACAAAAATCACCTCTCTCTGTCATGCACTTTCTTCACCATTTTGAATGATATCCTGCTTTTTTATGCCTTAAAAAATGGATTTCAGCTTACCAAAGTCCGACTAATATCATCAAAATTTGCTTTCTTATTCATTACATACCCTATATTGAGATATGAACACCAGCTTATCTCTGATGTCGACATATCATTCATAAACAGGGTAAGTAAATATGTTCACATATATCTCAAAAGTCAAAAACTTTTATAAAAATTAACTCATATTTGGCTCCCAATTACTTAGCCAATTTCAAATAATCTTATTCTCTCATTTTGCTTTTTTCACTAATATCCCTTTTGTAAAAAGGCAGTACCCTTCCAAATTTTCTTGTATGATAACTTAAAAAAAGGAAAATGTAAAGGACTAATTTTCAAGTCTTTTTCACTTGATTTGTAATACAAAATTTGCATCTTTTTCACTTGATTTGTAATACAAAATTTGCATCTTTTCATTCTATTTGCACTGCAAAACTTGCACTTGCTCCACACAATTTTTTCTACTTCTCATTCATCAATACAAATAATTTTTTACAACTCCCTGGCAAATTTATAACTCTCTTTAAAAGCATGTTCCAAATAATCATGCTTATCTCCTTAAACATACTGCATGACAAGGTTCCATCTTATGATATTTTCCCCTTTTTGTTGAGACTGCAGATACCCTAGTGAGTTTTACACATTCTTAATGAGATAACTCCTGAGGCTGTTTATGCATTACAACAAATTTTTTTTGAAAGGGGGATATTATGCCTATGTTACTAAAACCCTTAACTCAGTATAGCTATTTACCTATAAAGACAGTACATAGTAGGGCTAAGTTACAAAAAGGTCAACCAAAGGCACAAGGACAACGACTTGAGTTTAAAAAGGCTCTGGTATTTGGAGGTGATTCTCAATGACAACAAAATCACCTGCAGTACGTATTGCGCCTGACACAATGGAACAACTTTACAAAGCATTCCCTGGATTTTCTCCCAGTATCATCATCCAGAGTGCAATACTTTATGTCTTATTATTTTGTTATAAGCCTAACACAAGACGCAGTATTCCAAAGGAAAAAATCAGAGCAAATGCAGAAAAAATTAAGTCATCTAAGAAGAATATTTCTTATCGAACATGTGAGAAAATCTTAGAAATGTTAAAGGAGTTCTACAAAGGTAAAGAAGATAAGTCATTAAGCACAACCAAGACAATAAAATGTTGCCTTGCAGAAGTTTTATATCTGCTTGAAAAAGCTAAAAACTCTGGCATTAGCTTTCCAATAAGTCAAAAAGGTTGTAATAAAAATGAAGAACATCTTGTGACTTTATTAACAGAACTTAACATTAAATTAGATAAGGAAGTAGAAAAAAATACGAGCCATATAAGAAAACTTTCACAAGATGAAAACATTCTTTATAGACATGGCATAAAATCTAAAGATACCTTAAAGTTTGTTTTAAATACAATTGAAGAAATAGAAAAAAACTATACTATTGAATTATACTGCGAACTTTTTATGGGAACAGGAAATGTTTTATGCCATAACTCAGCTTTCCCAAAAGAAATATTAAACGACAAAAGCGAGGAATTAGTAAATTTATTGACTGTCTTAAGAGACCATCCTATTAAGTTTATAAAGGCATTAGCATCTTTAACTGTCGACGAAAAAACCTTTGATGAGCAAGAGAATCGTCTGCAAGAAATAAATGAGAAAAAAGGAAAAAGAAAAATCAGAGGAAAGGGGGAACTCATTGATAAAGCAGTTGCATATTATTATACTCAGTTGATATGTTATTATGGAGATCGTGAAACTTATAGCATAAATAAAAATGATAATACTTTATATAATAGGTTACCAATCTTAAAACAAGTGAGTGAGCGCTTGAAAAATACAGAAATAACAAATAAAGATTATCTCAACCTTTCAAAAGAACTTGCAGAGACAAAATGTGCGCTAGTTTATGTCGACCCGCCTTACATGGGAACTGAAGATTGTTTTGAAAAAGAAGCTCAAACAGACAAACCTTTCTCACATGAAGATTTATGCAAATTCATTTTTTCTCTCAAAGAAAATTGTATATTTGTCATAAGCTATAGGGCAACTGTAACCAAAAAAAACAAAAAAACCACAAATAAAGAAGTACAAGATATGTTGGACAAACTATATATGAACAAGGGCTTCTTCATTCAATTTTTAGAAATTGACAATGGTCAAATCGAAATCCTGCTCACAAACGTATGGATTAAAGGTAGTGTTCCATACGATTGCAACATTGCCGACTTAATCAAAAAACATGTAAAATAAAGGGACACCTCTGCCGAGTGGCAACACCATCTTGGCAGAGGTAACGATACCCCCACAATATCGTATTTTAATCCTGTCGCAACGGCGCATAAAATACCAAATATTCCAGAGACTCCTCATCTGCTTTTATCTTATGGATTGCATAATCTCCCATATAGAACTCTATTGAATTTTCTTGAATTGGATGTATTTCCCATGTCTGGTAATCAATAAAGCCAATATCATACTGATTTTCATCTTCTATTCGTTTACAACAATCCACGCACAGGAATTCTGCCATTTCTTTACGGTCAGGTCTGCTATCTTTTCTAAGTGATATTTCAACATCAGCAATACGGCGGTCAATATTTGAATCAATCGACACGACGCTCCTAAACTCTCCGCTAGAATTTACTGTACTCGAAGAACCAGACATATTAGATTCTTCATCACAGATTCTCAATGTATAGACAGTAAAATTATTAAAATTCAATACACCTATTCCATTTACATCCTTGTACAGGGACAAAATAGACTTGCCACTGCACAAAGAACACTCTTCTTGTGGACGATAATCAGTCTTATTTAAGGCAACTGCTACAGAACCGACTCCCGTCACCGCAATTACAGATAATAAAGCCAGTGCTCTTCTTTTCATCGTTTTCTCCTTATATCAATATTGAGTTATATTATATTCCATATTATAAGGTCTGCAAACCAATTAAGTAAAGCACCAATTTCCTGTATGATTGAATTATCCACACAAATACTATATTGAGTGGAAAAGGGGGTACTTTATTGGTTCATGTGCGTATCAAGGAATTATTAGAAGAACGAGGGCGTACCAAGTACTGGCTCAACAAGCAGACAAATATTGATTACAAGAATCTATGTCACATCATTGAAGATGAAACCAACTCCATACGTTTTGATACTATGGAAAAGCTATGTACTGTTCTTGAGTGTACACCAAATGATTTATTTGAAATAAGACCTACTGAAACAGACTAATCTTCTCATGCAGATACTTAAGTATGTGAAGATTATTTTATTATTCTAACTCTTTTGTAATCCTTTATGACTTAATAAAAGCGCCCTATCTCTGAAAAAATCCAAAGATAAGGGCGCTTTTCAATTACTAACATTCAACCATTGCTCACCTGTTTGCAATAGCCGCCTGTGCTGCCGCAAGTCTTGCGATCGGTACACGGAACGGTGAGCAGGATACATAATCCAGGCCAATCTTATTACAGAATTCAACAGAGCTTGGATCTCCGCCGTGCTCGCCGCAGATACCGATATGAAGCTTCGGATTCACCGGCTTACCTAACTTGATTGCAGTCTCCATCAGCTTACCTACACCTACCTGGTCAAGCTTCGCAAATGGGTCGTTCTCTAAGATCTTCGCATCATAATATGCCTCAAGGAACTTACCTGCATCGTCACGTGAGAAACCAAATGTCATCTGTGTCAGGTCATTTGTACCGAAGCAGAAGAAATCAGCCTCCTTCGCAATCTCATCAGCAGTAAGCGCTGCTCTTGGGATCTCGATCATCGTACCTACTTCGTACTCAAGATTAATACCGGAAGCTGCGATCTCAGCATCTGCTGTCTTAACAACGAATTTCTTAACATACTTCAACTCTTTGATCTCGCCGATAAGCGGAATCATGATCTCAGGCTTAATCGTCCAGTCCGGATGAGCCTTCTTAACATTGATCGCCGCACGGATAACAGCCTTCGTCTGCATCTTGGCAATCTCAGGATAGGTTACGGACAGACGGCATCCACGATGACCCATCATCGGGTTGAATTCGTGCAGGCCTTCGATCAGTGTCTTGATGTCCTCTACAGACTTGCCCTGTGCATCTGCAAGCTTCTTGATGTCTTCTTCTTCTGTAGGAACGAACTCATGAAGCGGCGGGTCAAGGAAACGAATCGTAACCGGATTGCCCTCAAGCGCCTCGTAAAGAGCCTCAAAGTCTCCCTGCTGATATGGCAGGATCTTCTCAAGCGCTTCTTCTCTCTCTTCAACGGTATCGGCACAGATCATCTCACGGAATGCAGCAATTCTGTCTTCCTCGAAGAACATATGCTCTGTACGGCAAAGTCCGATACCTTCCGCACCAAGCTCACATGCCTTCTTAGCGTCTGCAGGCGTATCTGCATTGGTACGAACCTTCATCGTTCTATACTTATCTGCCCACGCCATAATTCTTCCGAACTCACCTGCGATCTGAGCGTCAACGGTAGGAATGATTCCGTCATAGATGTTACCTGTTGTACCGTCAATAGAGATCGCATCTCCCTCATGGAATTCCTTTCCTGCCAATGTAAACTTCTTATTCTCTTCGTCCATAGCGATATCGCCGCATCCGGATACACAGCATGTACCCATTCCACGCGCAACAACGGCTGCATGGCTGGTCATACCTCCGCGGACTGTCAGGATACCCTGAGAGGACTTCATACCCGTGATATCCTCCGGTGATGTCTCCAGACGGACAAGAACTACCTTCTCTCCTCTTGCCGCCCACTCTACAGCGTCATCTGCCGTAAATACAATCTTACCGCATGCAGCACCCGGTGAAGCTCCAAGCCCCTTACCCATCGGTGTAGCGGCCTTCAAAGCTGCAGCGTCAAACTGCGGATGAAGGAGTGTGTCCAGATTACGGGGATCGATCATGGCAACAGCCTCTTCCTCTGTTCTCATACCCTCGTCTACAAGGTCACATGCGATCTTAAGAGCTGCCTGTGCGGTTCTCTTACCGTTACGTGTCTGCAGCATGTAAAGCTTGCCATGCTCTACCGTAAACTCCATATCCTGCATATCTCTGTAGTGCTTCTCAAGAGTCTCGCATACCTGCTTGAACTGAACGAATGCTTCCGGGAACTTCTGTTCCATCTCGGAGATGTGCATAGGTGTGCGGACACCTGCAACTACGTCCTCACCCTGCGCATTGGTCAGGAACTCGCCGAACAGGCCATTCTCTCCTGTAGCAGGGTCACGGGTAAATGCAACACCTGTACCACAGTCATCACCCATGTTACCAAACGCCATAGACTGAACGTTTACTGCAGTACCCCATGAATACGGGATATCATTGTCACGACGATAAACATTGGCTCTCGGGTTGTCCCATGAACGGAATACGGCCTTGATTGCGCCTACCAGCTGCTCCTTCGGGTCTGACGGGAAATCCTGTCCGATCTTTTCCTTATATTCTGCCTTGAACTGTCCTGCAAGCGCCTTCAGATCTTCTGCCGTAAGCTCAACATCCTGCTTCACGCCCTTCTCTTCTTTCATCTTGTCGATCAGCTCTTCGAAATACTTCTTTCCAACTTCCATAACTACATCAGAGTACATCTGGATGAATCTTCTGTAGCAGTCCCAAGCCCAGCGCGGGTTTCCGGATCTCTCTGCCAATACTTCAACAACGTCCTCATTCAGACCAAGGTTCAGGATAGTATCCATCATACCAGGCATGGATGCTCTCGCACCGGAACGTACGGAAACCAGAAGAGGATTCTCTTTATCTCCGAATTTCTTCTCTGTGATAGCCTCCATCTTGGTAACGGCTTCCATGATCTGTTCCATGATCTCGTCATTGATCTTGCGGCCATCCTCATAGTATTGCGTACAGGCCTCTGTGGTAATGGTGAAACCCTGCGGAACGGGAAGCCCGATGCTCGTCATCTCAGCCAGGTTAGCGCCTTTGCCGCCGAGAAGATTACGCATGGTCATGTCGCCTTCTGCAAACGAATAAACCCATTTCTTCATGTTTGTCTTTCTCCCTCTTTCTAAAGATTAATTGATCTACATTTGTGTTCGGAAATATCATCTTTCCGAACTCGCATCTTACATTTTATCAATTTGACAAAAAAATATCAAGGTATTTAAAATAATTCTTTTTTTCGCCACTCACTTTCGTCCATTGTACTCAAACCACCCATTAAATCATTGGATGTTTTGGCAAAAATATACAAAATTGTAAGCATTTACATTTCTTTTTACCCTTTTCCCTGCAAAAAGCAGGATTAATACTTGCAATTTCCGGGAATTTCAGTAAAATAAGAAGGAGCGCAACTGGGGAACATTTAATCAGCATATTCCCGCACGATACGCTGCTCCATGCGGAAACGGCAAAGCGGCCGGACCGGGAGCACCGTCACAATGCACAAAACAGGGGATATGCGGAACTCTTAATTTCAGAAAGGTTTAAGTATGATCAGTGCAAATAATGTAACTTACCGCGTAGGCAAGAAGGCCCTGTTCGAGGATGTGAACATCAAGTTTACGGAGGGCAACTGCTACGGCCTCATCGGCGCCAACGGCGCAGGCAAGTCCACTTTTTTAAAAATCCTTTCCGGGGCTCTGGACACCACCAATGGAGACATCGTCATCACCCCCGGCCAGCGTCTGTCGGTGCTGGAGCAGGATCATTTCAAGTATGACGAATATATGGTCATGGACACCGTTATCATGGGCAATCAGCGCCTGTACCAGATTATGAAGGAAAAAGACGCCATCTATGCCAAGGAGGACTTCTCCGATGAAGACGGCATTCGGGCCAGTGAACTGGAAGCAGAATTCGCGGAGATGGACGGCTGGGAGGCGGAATCCAACGCCGCCATGCTGTTAAACGGACTGGGGATCGGCGCGGAGCATCACTATTCTCTGATGAAGGATCTGGAAAGTAATATCAAGGTTAAGGTACTGCTGGCGAAAGCCCTTTTCGGCAACCCGGACATTCTGTTGCTGGACGAGCCCACCAACCATTTGGATTTGGATGCCATCGCCTGGCTGGAAGAATTTTTAATCAATTTTGACAATACCGTTATTGTGGTGTCCCACGACCGTTATTTCCTGAACAAGGTCTGCACCCATACCGCCGACATCGACTACGGCAAAATCCAGTTGTACGCAGGTAACTACGATTTCTGGTATGAGTCCAGCCAGCTTCTGATCAAACAGATGAAAGAGGCCAACAAGAAGAAGGAGGAAAAGATCAAGGAACTGCAGGAATTCATCTCCCGCTT
>ERZ808044.1212-NODE-1212-length-16036-cov-14.651795_pt1 | contig 16036 bp, 11 predicted proteins | sample MGYA00380195_ERZ808044 | MGnify/ENA primary metagenome ERZ808044 (study PRJEB31490, sample SAMN06133423) | mouse gut metagenome | isolation source: Z7_2 | host: mice | place: China: Chengdu | collected 2015-05 ...
TCGTAATCCGAATATACCGTCGTCCAGTCTGCCGTGGCGTTGCCCGACTCATCATAAACCACCGGAGTACATTCCTGGATCACTACGACATTGAAGTTATCCCTGTCGAATCCTTCCGGCAAGATGATCTTTGCATCCAGAATCGTCGTCTGAGACGGATTATCAGGATCCGTGCTTGCCGGGAGTATCGGCCTGTAGTACCAGTAATCATCCTCTCCCAGATACCAGTTGTCATCACCGCTCACATCCGTGAAATCAATCGCAAGCTCTCCTCCGTAGAACACCTTCACCCGGACAAAACAATCATTGGTCTGGGATACATTCCGAATACTGATGTGCTTCGTCATATTGCTCACATCCTCATGGATGGTTGTCTCGGCTCCCAGATCCACCGTCAGGCTTCCCCCTGCCGACACATATGTTGTAAAGTACGCCATAGAACTCTCGATGGTCAACGCTGCCGTCATACCCAGAGCCGCAGCCGACATTGCCAGCACTTTTTTATTCTTCTCTAAAAATCTCATACCTGTCGCAGCTCCTTCCTATTCTTCCGCCGGAGTCGTGGGGTTCTCCCACACCCAGCCGCCATTGCCGTCAGAATCGAAATGATTCGTAACACCATAGCCGCCTCTGTTACCTCCGCCGTATTCGTTGGTAAATGTTACACCTGCTTCTCCGTTGGGGCCTTTGCCCTGTGCCACTCCAGCTTCCACCGCTGAATCCGACCAGATCACATCCGAATCCGTGTCACTTCCCACAATCCGATAGCTTGCGCCGGAATAAACCTCTGTCACTGTTACATCTAACCCTGCAGGAATCTTATCCAAAGTTACCGTCTCATTGCCCGCTCCTTCATGTGTGGTGCTGATTACATTGCTGTAAACCACGGTTCCCGTCTCATCCCTTCCTTCAATCTGAAATACGAAAGAAGTCCGTCCCAGGGTCTCATTATAATTCGACAATACCTTCGTGATATTCAGCTTCCCGTACTGAGTCTCTTCCCCGGCCTTAAGCCCGACTTCTGTGTCATAATCCCAGTCCTCGCTTCCCGTACCGGTCAACGTATACTCACTGCTTGGCAGCGCGGTCAGGTACGGTGTAAATGTATATCTGACCGTATGATCTGCATTATATGTGTCCGCCGGAACAATCAGGTACATACCGGTCTTAAGATTCTGGAACTTCCCGAATGCGTTTTGACTGCCTTCCCGGCCTTTCTCTACATTTACCGTCGATACATTTCCTTCCGGTACTTCGGGATCGCCCTCCAGGCATCCTGCTGCCGTCTCTGCAAGCTTCATCCAGTCGTCTGCCGTCGTCGTATTGCTGACACTCCCGAAATCCACTTTGGTAAATGGCTCTACCGCCGTAAACCTTCCTGACGCATCTACATCGGCCACCCGATACAACGTCACAGGAATGCTCATCTCATTGAAATCATCCTTGTAATCACTGTCCTCCACAGATACCGTAAGGCTGCATACTGCCGCCGTGTCAATCGCCAGCGCCGCCTCTGTCCGGATCTTCGCCAGACAAGGCAGGGTCAGCAGAAATGCCAGAGCCAACGCATATCCTCTTTTCATTCTCTTTCCTGTCTTCAACTCTTTCCCTCCTCACGATCCTTGGTTTCTCTTCTCCTATTTGTTTCGGTTTCTGTTACTGTCCCGTTGTCTGTTTCTCTCTCTGTCTGTTTTCCGGCATTCTCCCTGCTTCCCGCACTGATTTCTGCCTGCTGACCGGCATCTTCCCTGCTCCCGGACTCACTTCCGGTTCCTCTGTCCGCTGCCATCCGCTGTGCCGCCTTCTTTTTCGCTATACGCCGCATAGTTAAGATCGCAAGCGCCGTCACACTGAGTCCCAGCAGCAGATACAGCATATAGTAGTTCTGAATTGCCTGCACCATAGACTCTGCCGGCGTAGACTCCAGCTCTCCGTCATAAGGAACCCTGTGTCCCCGCACCAGCAAACGATGGCTGTTCACACCGTAAGGCGTACAGGTAAATAAAGTCACATAGTCCTGCCCTTCCTCTACCTTCAGGGCTTCTTCTAACGCATCGTAATCATCCTTATCAATCATCGGAAGAATCCGGTCCACCTCATACGCCATATCCTCATCCAGAATATGCAGGTAGAACCTGTCGCCCCTTCCTAACTGGTCAATATCGGTAAACAGTTTCGCAGCCGGAAGTCCTCTGTGGGCCGACATTACACTGTGGTTGCTCTCTCCCCCGATAGGGAGCTTGGTGCCGTTCAGATGTCCGACCCCTGTCTGGAGTACATCTTCGTCCGTCCCATGATAGATCGATAACTTAATATTGATCTTAGGGATCGTCAGATAACCCATGATGCCGTCCCCGGCGATATTGAGCACCTTCCAGTATTCCGTTGACTTCATATCGTCCGATTCGCTGATGCCGAACACATCACTGCGAATGCTGTTCTGTCCAAATGTCTGGTTGTAACTTCGGGCTGCTGCCCATGCCTCCTCGAAATCTTCCTCCGTCATCTGGCTCACTACCGTATCATAATTGGAAATAAGCTTCGACTGACGGTAAGTATTCCACTGGTTCGAGATAGTCGGATAGGCAAGGATGCCGAATCCTACGAGGAACAACAACCCGAATAGAAACGATGTTATCTTTCTCTTCATGGCTGCTCCTTCCCCTGCTGACTGCTCCCTGTACCCGGATTCTCCGAATCACGGCTCTCGGCCGCTGCTCCTTCTGCCTGCCCGCTGATATCTGCTTCTGCTGCCTGATCCTGGGCCTTGACCTCTTTTGCCGGCTGTCCGGCAGATGCTTTGGCTCTCAGTTTCTTCTCCCTTTTATATAAGAAGAAACTAAAGATACCGGTAATCAGGATTCCCACAATTACCCACAACAGATAGTTGGTATGAAGGCTCATATTCGCAAGCGGTATTCCCTCATCTGCAAGTTCTTCCGGTACATATGGTACCCTGTGTCCCCGTACCAGCAGTCGGTGGCTGTTGACCCCATAGGGCGTACAGGTCAGAAGCGTTACCAGATCCTTGCCTTCCTCCACCGCAAGAGCATCCGTATCCTTAGGCTCAACGACCAATATCTGATCTACCTCATAGCAAAGGGTCTCCTTCAATATATGTAAGAGGAAATGATCTCCCTCCTCCATCTTATCCAGATCTGTAAAGAGCGCGGCGCTTGGCAGTCCCCTGTGGGCGGTAATAACTGCATGGGTGCTCTCCCCGCCTACCGGGAGGGAACTTCCCTCCAGATGTCCCGCCGCTTTCTCAAGAATCTCTTCCTTCGTGGTGTGGAAGATCGGAATGTTGATGTTGATCTTCGGGATCTCCACTGTCCCCATCATACCATCCCCGGTAACATTGAGCGCCGACATATATGCCTCATCCTCTTCGGTAGCTTCCGCCACCGCAAAAGAATCGGGAAGAATGCTTGGAAGCAGTGCATCATTATAACGCACTGCCTGTTCAAGCTCTGCCTCGTAGTCAATAGTTCCAGACGCTTCCTTCTCGGCCAGAACCTGATCATAGTTACTGATTAATTTCTTCTGCCTGTAATTATTCCATTCGTTTGATACGAACGGATACAGCAGCAAGGACAACCCGGCTAAAAATAAAATCGATATCAATATTTTACTTGTTCTCTTACTCATCCGGACTCTCCTTGTTGTTGTATCTGCTTCGATAGATATATATCATTCTCTATGTGTGAAGGTCTAAGGAATTATTTCCATACAGTTCCTTAGAACTTTCCCCGGGGCAGTTGCCTGCCCCGGAGGGGAAAATTACTTATAAGTACATTTCATTATTTTGCATTCGTTGATTTTCTGCGGCTTGCGAAGAATAATCCTGCTGCAATGATCATGATTGCACATCCGCCGATTGTGAAGATTGTAGTACCGATACCACCGGTGGATGGGAGGGATGTAAGCTTTGTATTTGGAATATTTGTTGCTTCTTCATTAGTTGATAAATTCTTTAAAGCTGTTACTGTTCCAGTAACGTTGTTTGTCTCCGTAAAGCTCTCTGTATTAGATGTTGTTGTTTCGCTTTTAAGGTAAGCTGGTACTAATACTTTCCCTGTCTCAACCGATATAGTTTCTCTTCCGCTATATGTTACTGCTGTATCCAATTTATAGAATTTATTATCTGTATCTAACCATCCAACCTGCACATCATCTTTAGCTTCGTTTACCTCAGCTGTATATGTTCTTCTTGTTACCTCACCTTTAATTGTTGTCGTAGCAGATGTCCATGAAGCTTCAATTTCAAACACATCATCATTCAAACTATATCCTGCTGGTGCGGTAATCTCCTTGATATAATACTTTCCTGCACTAACCTGGCTAGATACTGCATAACCCTTATCATTCGTTGTTACAATATCTACCAACGTTTCTTCTTTACAAGATGGATCAGAATAAATTCCAAAAACTGCATCTTTAAGACCTTCTTCATCATTTCCTTCTCCAGTTTTGTGGAATGCTAACTGATAAGTATAAACTGTCTCTGTGTCTGTTTTTTCTTTTACATCGTCACCTGTTGGAATATTTCCTGTTGAAGGATCCCAATCTGTATCTGTGTTCGGTTGATTAGTATAGAATAATTGTGTTGTATTGGTATTTCCCACTGTTCCTATCACTGCTGAATCATTAACAATTGCTTTGTATGTGATAGTTGGTACATGCACTGCTGCTCCATCGTTATAAATTAGATTTTCATAAACAAATGTCATATCAAAGCCTGTATCTACAGCCTTTGCATATGCGATAACTTTGTTGTCATATGAAAATGTCACAATACCCTTTGCATCTGCTGCTGACTTATCAACTTCTAAATCATTATCAAGCACCATTTCTAAGGTATCAAATTGAAATGTTAAACCTTCACTTGTTCTATCGTTAATAGCTAGCTTCTTATTCCTTGCTTCTGCAGGATAACTTGGTAATTCAGGTGTAATGGTATATTCTACGCTATCACCTACAGATACGGTAGCATTCTGGGTTGGTCCAGGATTGGAAGTTGTATTTGTTCCTTCTGGCAATGTATTACCTGATATCGTAGAATCTGTTACAGTACCACCAGTAATTGTTTTGTTAATAGTCGGTGTTGATTTTTTAGCTACAGCATTCGCACCATTTAAATACTTTGCATCTATTGCATTAATAGAACCACCGATTAAAACGTCTCCGTCACCTTTTGTACCACTATACGTAGCTGTTAAAAGAATCGGATTATAAACTGAGCCATCGTTCGCCCCTGTAAGAATTGCAATATACACTCCAGCAACCACATTTGCTGTATATATACCGGTATCGTTGTCAAGCACACCTGCGTTAGAGTTGCCAGGCACTCTAAGTTTTCCATTTACAATTGCATTAGCTATGTCAGTAATTTGACCAGATGTTGCCTCTTGAAAATCAATTTCATTACCCTCTACCCATTTGTATTGTATAAAACCATTTCTTCCATCTTTTCCATAGTCTGCCGATGCAATCTGGTACAATGTTACTGTTGGATTTCCAGTTATTCCGCCAATTTTTACATCTACTTTGTCACTACTTGTCGGATGACCATTTACCTCTGTTATACTAGGAATCATTGTTGCTGGTGTCAATGGCGTTGACGGTACTTCCTCAGCAAACGTCATCAAAGACATCCCCAGAACCATCGCCAGTGATAAAATCACTGCAAAAATCTTTTTCATTTTCTTCATATTCTGTCTCCTTTTCCTTTTACTTGTTTTAACAATAAAGTTACATGTGTATGACACACAGTTTTGTAGTGCAAATGCACCCTTCTTTGTGCGGTACAAGGACCGCCAAAAAGTTTTCAAGTTCTAACTTCTCAGCACCTCCTTGCGTTTATTTCTATATGTCATCAGTGCTGTTACCGCTAATAGCAACGCGCCACTGAACATATACCCATAAGTTCCGGGACCTCCGGTAGATGGCAGTTCGTAGAGAACCTCATTGAGGAAAGCATATTCAAATACCAACTCTCCATTTTGATCATGCCCTATATTTACAGGCTTTACAGGTGTCTTATTTGTGTCATTCAATGTAATAGTTGCCCTAATCGTCGAATTCTCTTCTCCAACAATTTTGCTGACCGTTACAATCCATTTGACATCACTTAGCAGATAACCTGCCGGTGCTTCAACCTCTTCCATCAAATACATACCCGATTCGATTTCTGTCTTACCTGAACCACGAGCCGTCCAATGTATTTCCCCCTTCTCATTTGAGATACCGTCATAAGTTGGAAGCTGTAATTCTGTCGGCTCCGCTTTATCTACATTGTTGAACACTTCTGTCAAATGATTGGCTACATCTATATTTGTTTCTACATAAGGCGTTAATGTAAATTTAGCGCCTTCCACATTAAGTATTCCTTCTGATGTACTTCTTTTTACAATTCTAAATTTTGTAAGTAAAGTATTTGTTGCTTTTAATGTAACTGGATTTCCGTCCTTATCAACTGCCTGATCTCCGTTCACATCAACTGCCGGAACTCCTGCAGAATAGCTTACTTTATACTTTGCACTTTCCTTTCCAGCAAGCTGTCCTCCTTCATCTATCGGATGCAACTCTCCATTTTCATCCTCATACATTTCTCTTACACTATAGTAAACGTCGTCTTTTGTATAACCTCCAACTTTTTGTAACACATAATTACAATATTTTGGAAGATCATTAATTGTATCTTTCCAATTGTTTTTATCTGATAAAATGACATCTCTATATCCCTTTTCATCCTTGAAAGGTTCCCATGTTACGCCTTTATCAGTACTAGCATATAATCGTAAAATCACTTCATCAGGACGATACTTTAATAAATCTTCTAAATCATCATTTACCCATTCCTTTGCAACCTGAACACTTACTGGTGTTATTTTATTTATCATCTTGTTTGGATCATTTGAATCCATCGTACTTGTATACCCTGGCGGAAGCTGATTTCCTATTTCTTTCGCAGTATAGGTATAATTATATTTTCCTTGTGTCGAACCATTAATCTTTGGCAATCCACTCCACTTATAAGTCCATCCACCATCTATACCATCATCAGGCAGTATTATCTTTTCACTTGTAGGTTTGCTAACGATTGTAGGCTTTCCGTCCGCATCCGGTTGATCATTATCTTCATACTCTTGCACCAATGTAATTTCAACTTTTTCGGGTCTAAATGGACTGTTGTTGTCCTCCCAAGTCTTGGTTAATGAATACTCTGTTGTCTGCATATCTGGCAATTCTACCGGAACCGACTGCGGCAAGGTAAACTGTATAAAACATGTAGAACCATATCCGCCACGTTCCATATAGAACACCTTCATTGTATGTGTTTTATCTTTAGGTATAGGATTTCCATTTTTGTCTGTACCCAAAAGATGATTCTTTTCCATCCACGTCCGCAAATCAATAGATTCTCCTACAGACTGATGTATTCCGCCAATATCAATTGCTAACACACCGTCAATAAACAACCAGAAATCATCATCACCACGGAAATAATATTCCATTGGTCCCGTATAATCCCCGACAGTAAAGTCAACTTGATATGTCATTCCAAAATGCCAATTATGTGCCACCCAGTCATCATTTTGAACACTATATGAATTATGTTTAGAAGGAGTACCATCATCCATCAAAAATTCATATTCTCCCCAATTACTTCCCTTGATAGGATCCCTGCCTGCATGATTCGCATCATCTAATGGCCAAAAAAGATTTGCCCAAACACCACTAGGCTGTGAAAACTTTGTTAAATCCCCTGTTTTTTTGGCATTACCATCTTTTACATACTGTAATGTGTATGTGTCACCAACTTGGCGAAAACTCAAATCCCGTTGGTACAACGTTGAACCTTTTTTCTCTGGATCACTTGTATCAAATAAATTTCCCGGCACTTGAACATTAAATGCTAAACTACCATTCGCACCTCCTACTAATTTGTCCTGCACAATTCCTTCTACAATTCTCCAATTCGACTTTTTTGAACTCTCGTCTATATTCGTAGGTTTCCATTTGTCTAAATACTTTCCGTTACCACCGTTTAATCTTTGTGTGTATGTGCCATCCAAACAACTTCCCCATGCCTTTGAATCATTATCAGCATAAGTCCACCCAACCCAAGAGGCTTTACTTCCTGATACACTCTGACCTACGCCAAGTTTGCCTCTGCTAGCATCTCCCACGAAATTACCAGGTACATTAATTCCTTTCTCCTCTGTTTTTAATCCGTTTGTAGTAGTTTTAGTTCCATATCCTGATCTACTATTCGTCCAGTTACCCTTATACACGTTCCCATCAGTAATATCATAGTCATAGAAATTAGCCGGCGTTTGGAACGTATCATTTTTTTCTCCCAATGGTTCATACCAGAATCGGATAACATACTCTTTCTTGTCTAATGTTATTTCTTCTTTATCATTTGTTTCTTCTTTATCATTTGTTTCCCCTTTATTTAATTCTGTGGATTCGGATAACCTAAATGGCTCATAACTTCCCTCTTCCCAATCTTTTTTTCCTATATTAGTTAGCTTATCGCTAACCCAAGCCTCTGTTACACCATAGTTAATATCTTCTGTTTTTACATTACAAATTTTACTTAGAGTTTTAATATCCGCATAATATTCATTTGGGATTTCAATTTCATCCGAAGAATACAGTTCAGTCACTAAATCTGACCTCGTATTTATACTCTCGCCCCCTGTAAATACTTCATCTATTCCCATTGAGGCATCTGCTATTCTAGTACGCAATTCCCCAGTAGTTTCATCTTCGATTTGCCCAATTGTAGTTATATTTCTTCCCCAATGCTCTACCCTCACTTTAATCTTACCACGCAGATCCGACTCTGTAAGATTTACATACACATATACGGAAAAATGCTCTGTCTCAATTACAACTTCTTTCTCATCTGTTGCAACCGCCTCCATATCCGTTGCTTCGCCTGTATTCTCATCCACATGAAGAATGCTTACTTCTGTCTTCTCATCTTCCACAGACTTTTTAACTTCTTTTCCAGAGAACTTCACTTCCACCGGTCCAAGGGGCTGAACTTCTTTCCCATCCAACATCAGCTTGATATCGAACGCCTGATAGTTCTCTACCTTCTTCTCCTGCTTTTCTACCTCCTTGTCAATTGCCTCCTCTATCGTTGCAATTGTCTCTTTATCTTCTACCTTCTCTGCCTGGATCTTATATTTCTTTCCTTCTTCAAAGGAACTGGCCGGACCGCTCAAGGTAATGGTTGTTCCGTCTACTTCTGTAGTCAACTCAATTGTTTCTTCCTCAGGATTCTCTTCCTCGTCTGTTTTCCCATCCGTGTCTTCTGTATCTGCCGTATCCTTTGGCTCTTCGGTTTCTGTCTTATCGTCCTTCGGTTCTACCGGCTCCACTGGCTCACCTGGTTCTACCGGATCTTCTTCCGCTTCATCCGTTCCCTTATAAGCCTTCTCGATTCCGCTCATATCCACGTAGCAGAATACCGGCGCCATCCCATCGTCCTGATCATCTTTTGCTTCTATATAATAGTCGTTTTCTTTTACTTCATTTTTGCTGTTGCCTTCAATTACCTTGAGTTCGTCTTTTTCTTTATCATAAGAAGAAACGATTCCCATCTGGTACTCTCTTTCTTCCTCTTCTTTCCCTTTCTGGAAGATTACGAGATCTCCGGCCTTTGGTGTATATCCTTCCGGCGCTGCCAGGCAGGAAAGATATTCATCGATATTCTCATTGATCTTCCTGAACTCTTCGTACCACTCTACGGTATCCGTCTTGGTCGGGAAGATATTTGTCGCTGAGATTCCTGAATAGAACAGGCAGAAGTTTACGAACGCCGTATCCCAGTCTGCATATACATCTGCTCCCTCTACACCGGTATCAACCGCAAACTGTCCGTAGCGGGTATAACCTTTGTGGCTTCCGTCTTCTGCGATGGTGTAGTTATCAGCGCTTTCTTTATATCCGATCTGCTCTCTGGCTGCCATTACCAGGTTCTCGCTCCAGGTATCCTTCCACTTAAGCTCTTCATACTGCTTATTCCAAAGGTTCGCATCCTCCACGTCTGCCTCCGTATCGATATAGCATTCTTCCGAATGTGTATGAACCTCTTTACCGCAAACAAGCTGATCTTCATAACATGCATCTGTGTGCTGATGTCCTTCATATTCCTCTTCACCGCAGATCAGGCTCTCTGTCGTCTCATAACAATCATCACTGTGCGTATGCTCTTCGGACTCTTCTAATCCGCATACCAGATGAGTCTCTGTCTGATAACAAGCATCCGTGTGATGGTGCCCGTCGCTTTCCGGCTGTGTGCAAACCAGTGTTTTTTCATAGCAGTCCAAATCATGCGTATGCTCTTCTCTGCCGCATTTTGCCCCGCCTGTCATGGCTACTCCATATTGCGCCAGGGCCCCGATCACACTGCCAACCACTATGGAAACCAGAATGACCACGGCAATCTGTGTCCGCCTGCGTCTCTTCTTGCGGTTCTTTAACTCATTTAAATACTCTCTCATAAGCTTTTGCATCTTCTCACCTTCCTATATTGAAACACTCTGCATCACCAACATCTGCATCCTTAATGTAAGATTCCTATACGGCCAAGCGGCCACGCCCTGAATGCGACCTTGCCGACGATCTGGTCACTCTCCACACATCCAATCGATTTCATGCGGCTATCCATAGATACCGCTCTGTTATCGCCCAACACGAAGATCATTCCTTCCGGAACCTGATACGGGAAATCCAGCTCACATTTTCCCAATCTCTTTTCTGTCAGATACGGCTCGTCGATCATCTCGTTGTTGACATATACATTTCCTTTTTCATCTATGTCTATATAATCTCCGGCGCTTCCTATCGCGCGCTTTAAGAGTATCTTTCCTCCATAATAAAACCCCACTATATCTCCCATCTCGATATTTTTTGTCTGCCGAAGAATCACAACTTCTCCCTCCGCAAGTGTCGGCATCATACTGGATCCATTGATCTGAAGCAACACGAAGAGCCTGGTAGCCAACAATGCCGTTATGGCGGCTGCAACGGCGAGGATTCCCGCAATCGTAAGGATTACTCTTCGGAATTGATATCTGGATTCTTCTCTTTCAAGCTCTTCTCTAAGAAGTTCTATCGACGGAATTTCCATCTTCTCATCTGACATGAATATCACCTAAAATACCGTTGCCGGCCTGACTTACATTCATCGGGATAATCTGTCTTGTCCGGGGCTGTTTCTTTCGAATCCCTGCCATCCATCCGGTTTCATGCGAGTCCTTGTTTCCCGTAGTCCTATACACTGCCGTACCACCTACTGCCGCCTTCGATACTGTCACATCCGCTGCCGCACTTTGTTCTGTCGATGTTTCTGCCGTGGACATCCGTCTTCGCTCTGGTATGGTCTTTGCTGCAAGTATCTGTTTTTGCTCCGTCACCGCTTCAGATACAGGCGGTTCCACATTTTCGGCAATCCTTCGGACATTCATCAGATATTGTTCGGCTGCCTGCTGGGCGGCTTCGAATACTCCGTTCAGTCTCAAGGATGCCTCTGCAATCGATCCTGCCTCATTAAGCTCAATCACCCTCGAAGCCTTGATCTGTTCAATCTCCGAACTCAGTTCGGCTATCTTCGCATCCTTCTGGTTCAATCTCACATCCTTGATATCTAACTTCTTCTTCAGCCGTTCATAGCCTTCCTGAAGCATCTCTAATTCTGCTGCCGTACCATCCAGCTCTTTTTGCAGTCTCTCCGTCTCCTCACACTGCGTCAGAAGCATCTGCAGCAGATCCTTTCGTTTTAACCTTCGTAATTCTTTATTCCCCATACCTTCACTCCCTGAGTTCATTCTTCTCTATTACACTGTCTATCATCTTAATCAGCTCCAGCGCCGAACGGAAACACACCGTCTCATCATTCTCAAGCCATGTTACCTTCCCCTGCCAACTGCTGTGCTGTCTGTGCTGTACCCGTATAGTAAATGTCCCAAGATCGCCCCTTTGTTCTAACAACGTCCTATCCTCCATAACCCTGACCATCTCTTTCTTTTTTCTATATGAATAAGATATTCCTGAAAAATCCCTGTCGTTCGTCGTCATCTGCGGATATCCCAGATCATTGAATAATTCCTCCGCAACATGTATAACCTGCTCAAAGCTTCCGAACATTATTGCTTCTGCCGAATATGCATGGTATATCCTGCCGCTGATTCCCTGCTGCTCCTCCTTGTCAACACATAAGACCAGGCTGTTCGAGATTCCTGTATATACCGGCATCTGATTTTTCATTCTCTGGCATTCCTTTCTTACCTCTTACTTAGCTGTCGCTTGGGAACTGTACGAAGTCTATAACCATTTCTTATTCACGTCTCACTGCACGCTCCAGGCAGAGTAATCTCATCTTTTACCGTTAGTCTAACAAATGGAGGCGTACCGTTAAGCATACCTTTTACGGCTATTTTGCTTTTTTTATAAAATTTATCTGCCCCGCCTACTGTTTTGGGCAAAAAAGTGCCTGATGCTGCTTCGCGTAGTACTGAACAGTAACATGTGGTCCCATGCGTGCGGGAACGTTTTATTTAAAATTTCCAGATTTATGGTTGCGCGCCAGCTCATTATCTGCTATACTTCTTTTCAAGAATTCAAAAAGGCATTCGCTTTTTACATTCTGTCCGGTAATCTGCCGGATAATTTTCCTGATTCATTTTAAAATACAAGGGTTTTACACATTTGATTACAGAAGCCTTTATGCCGGATATAAATGATAGAGTTCAAATTTCTTAATCATATTGCTTTTCTGAATCTTCATTTCATGGTATGATTACAATAGTTAACGAAAGTCTTCTTAATCGGATTCTGTACTGCCTTGCACAAGAAAGGAGACTTTTATGTACCTTACAAACAACACACCGAACGAAACGCAGAGACAAGATGATTTTATCATGCATCCCACTAACGATGTCTGCTTCGCCGGACTGATGGAAAACCCCATCGTCCGGAAAGGTTTTTGTGCCGCCGTCATGCGGATCCGCCCGGATGAAATCGGCGAGACAGAACTGCTTCCTACTCATTTATATCGGGAAAATATAGACGATAAGCTTGGAATTCTGGATGTACGGGTACGTATGAAGGATGACGCCCAGATCAACATGGAGATGCAGGTGAAAAATTTCGAATTCTGGGATGAACGGGTATTATTCTATCTATGTAAAATGTTCTCTGGACAGCTGAAACATGGGGATTCTTATGATAAACTGCAAAAATGTATCCACGTCAGCATCTTAGATTTTATACGATTCCCGGAGGACGATAAATGTTACCGTACCATTCACTTCCGGGACGATGCGACGAATGAACTCTATAACAACAAAATGGAATTGCAGTTTCTCGAACTAAAAAAGCTTCCTGAAAATGTTCATTCAGAAGAAGATATCATCGATTGGATGCGTTTCTTTAACGGAAAGAGCAGGGAGGAATTCAAGCATATGGCACAGACAAATGAATATCTGGGAGAAGCATATGAAGCATTGCAAAGATTAAGCGCAGACGATAAGAAGCGGTTGGAATACGAGGCGCGGGAAAAGGCCCTGAAGGATTATAATACCCAGATGTACAGTGCGACAAAGCACGGTATTGCTATCGGTGAAAAGCGTGGTGTTGCTATTGGTGAAAAGCGCGGTGAAAAGCGTGGTGTTGCTATTGGAATCCAATTGGCTTGTAAAGTGCTTCACATGCATTCACAAGGCCTGTCAAATGAAGATATCTCTTCCGAATGCAATATCTCTGTCGAAAAAGTACAGGAGATTCTGGCATTATAATATAGGGGAATGGGATGTAATAACTTTATCAAAAACATCCCAGTTATTTAAACGGTACTAAGGAACTGTGAAAAAATAACCTATACATCTTGCTTGTCTATTTTCCCGATTGCACAGATCAAAAAGCCTCGACGTAGCCCGCTACGCCTGTGTTTTTTGACCTGCACACTCGGAAAAATATCCATCGCAATCTGTATAGGTTATTTTTTCACAGTTCCTAAGAAGGCATGTGCATCAGTAGCAGATAGGCAAGTCTTCTTAGTTTGTTAGGGCATAAAAACTAAATTGCCCTCTTCTATTAAAGCTCACATTCTACACAATTTACATGATAGCGGACCCCGACCCGCTGATATCCAACATTAAAATTACGGTTGATCCTTTCCTGCACGACCTCACAGTTCTCCCGGGTCGTATTTATAAGAAGTACCAGATACTGGCTGCGCCCGAATTGGTTGACAATATCTCCATGGCGCACAGATTTGCAGATTGCATCCTTAAGCCGCTCTGAGAATTCTTCCAGCCTCTCTTCCTTCTGGATTGGATTACCCTTACCGTCCACCAGAGTGCAGAGCATCAGATAGACCGCCTGGCCGCCCCTCTCCATAATACGTGTAACCGCCTGGTAGATTCCCTGGAATACCGGAAAGGTACAGTAATATCCTCCCATGACTGTCTCATCCGGCTCTTCCGTCAGTTTCTTCTGAATAGTATCCAGAAGCTCATAGGAATACATCATCTGGCTTCCCAGACGTTCTATGGCCTGCAGCATCCTGGCAGAAGGGTATATTCCCTGTTCTCTCTGATAATAATCCGCCGTTTCTTCATACAATATCCTGGCATCATCGAACCGGCCAGTCTCCATATATGCTTCCATAATAAGCTCTTCCCAATCAGAAAAAGGAGCCGCAAGTGCAGCAAATTTACCCAGCTTTTCCAGACGCTTCCACTCTTCTCTCTCCCTTAACAGTATTGCCGCCTGATTGACAATATCCTGGAATACCTTCCGGTACCGTTTAGACTCATATCCGATCCAGGCGACACCTGCGCAGTCAGCGAGAAATTCCCCCTGGTACATATAACAGGCATGCAGGTACATCTCCAGGCGCTCACCGGGATCTTCCGTCTCTTCAGCCTTCTGGTATATCCGGCTGAATTCAATTGCATCTACCTCAACCTTGATCTGCGGCGTCCATCGGTAGATCCCATCTTCCAGATAGATGTATTTCTCCTCCGGAAGCCCTAATTCCCTTAACTTGCGAATTGCTTTATAGATCAGGACCCTCAGTGAATTATGCCTGTTCTCTACATCCCTGTCCTCGAACACAACATCTTCCAGCCAGTCTCTTCCAACACCTTTTTCCGAATGATACAAGACAGCCTGCATCAGGTTGGTAAACTGATTATTACGCCGCAGTCTTTTCATCGCCAAAGGCATGCCGTTATAACTCATAGAAAATGTTCCAAACATTCTGACCTGAAGGATATTCTCTTTATTATCATTTTCCTGCACTATATTTGTCACTGCCTCTTCCTCATATTTCCCTATATCTCTGTTCAACAAATTCATATAGCATCCTCAAAAGTTCCAGTGAACTTCTGAAATATGCCGACCGCCCCCCTGCTTTGATCTCTCCCTGCATACTGTTGTTCTGCCGATGCAATACGCGTATGCTCAATTCTCCGCTGAATGCATTCGCATAATTCTTATTGTTAATATCCTCATCTGTATAAATATCACCCGGATCAAAATACTGGAACACAGGCGGTCTTTTCTCATACAAACTATGAAAATCACCCTGATCCTTAACGAATCCTACCGAATCCAATACGTCTTCTATGATCATCAGCAACTGATCAAGACTCCTGAATTCAAAAGGATGCTTATAATAGAGAGTCTGGACTTTTCCCCCTGCCACGCGTTGTTTGTAAGAATTAAACTGCACCAACATGGTATTTGCATTTCTTAACTTTCCCATCCTTATCTCATCCATTCGCTCATCATCATGCATAATCTCTTTGCCTGCTCCTTCCGTCTCTTATCATTGCATAAAAAAACACGACACCTTCTGACACCTTGCCAGAAAATATCGTGTAATGTATATATAATAAAAAATGACACACAAAAAAGAGCAGACTATATCTGTCTGTCTGTCTGTCTGTCTGTCTGTCTGTCTGTCTGTCTGTCTGTCTGTCTGTCTGTCTGTCTGTCTGTCTGTCTG
>ERZ808044.1214-NODE-1214-length-15938-cov-7.973835_pt1 | contig 15938 bp, 17 predicted proteins | sample MGYA00380195_ERZ808044 | MGnify/ENA primary metagenome ERZ808044 (study PRJEB31490, sample SAMN06133423) | mouse gut metagenome | isolation source: Z7_2 | host: mice | place: China: Chengdu | collected 2015-05 ...
TAAAGACTGGAGCAAATCTGTTTCTATCATACAGGTTTGCTTCAGTTTTGTATAGGTACTCACTATCTACCGTTTACAAAAGATGTGCGCTCTGATGGATCAGTGCATGAAAGAAGGGGCCAGAGGAATCTCCTTTGGACTTATCTATCCGCCAAGCAGCTATGCTTCCGAAGAGGAAATGATTGCAATCTGCAAAGTGGTCGCGGCCAATGACGGTATTATCATGGTTCATACGAGGGATGAAATGAATCATCTTATGGAGGCATTTGAGGAAATGGTGCGCGTGATGAAAGGAAGCGGCGCCCGCATGGAAATTTCCCATTTAAAATCCCTTGGCCCCTCAAACTGGGGAACCGTTGCCGGGATTTTAAAACGAATGGATGAGCTGACGGCAGAGGGGTATGACATTGGATTTGACCAGTATCCGTGGGATGCCGGAAGCACAGGAATGAAGGTGATGATTCCGGGGTGGGCTTATGCCGGCGGAGTGGATAAATTTGAAGAGCGCCTGAAGGACCCTGCAACAAAAGCGCAGATTGTAAAGGAAACGGAAGCGATTTTGAAAGAGCGTGGAAATGGAAAATGTGTTCAGATTGCAGCGATTCCGGAGTCAACGGAGGACCTGGACTGGACATGTGGGTTGAGACTGGATAAAGTGGCGGAAATTCTTAAAATGGATGAAGTCAGTGCAATTTTTTACATTCTTCTGCGAACCCGCTCCACCGCTGTGTGCGTATATCACTCCATCAGTGAAGACGATGTACAAATGGTAATGAAAAGTCCCTATCATGTCGTGTGTACGGACGGTATTGTCGGTACTGTTCCCCATCCGAGGGCTTACTCCAGCTTCCCGCGTTTTTTGGGAAGGTATGTCAGGGACCTTGGAATTATGCCCCTTGAAACTGCCATTCACCATATCACCGGAGAGCCGGCCAGGAGACTGCGCCTCTGGGACAGAGGGCTCATCCGGGAAGGGATGCTGGCAGATCTGGTGCTGTTTGATTATGACAGGATCAAAGATACCAACAGCTATGTGGAGCCCATCCGTCTCCCAGAAGGGATTCTGAAAGTATGGGTGAGCGGAGTTCTTCGCTATCAGGAAGGAGACAGGCTCTAAAAGATGCCAGATTGCAGGGAAATGCCCGAATTACGTAGAGGCTGCTGCAAAATAACAGATTTTCGCAATATATAGATCTGAAATCCGGCGAATTTCGCCTATGTATTGCAAAAAAGAGGAATTTTGCGACGGTCTCTGCGAGATTTGCACCGCCTGCTGAGGGCGGAGGAATGGAGAAACTTATGAATAAGAAAATGCCGATTGGCGTCATGGATGCAGGAATGGGAGGCCTTACGGTTGTAAAAGAGCTTCAGAAACTTTTGCCTGGTGAGGATATCATCTTCTATGGAGAAGGAAAATATCAGCCATATGGAAACAGAAGCGAAGATGTTATTCTGCATCTTGCAAAGCAGAACATAGAATTTTTAAAAAAGCAGGGAGTAAAGACCGTAGCGATCGGGTGCAACACCATTTCAACTCTGATTGATAAATATCAGGATGATTTCGATTTTAAGATATTCAGCATCGTCCAGGCAGGGAGCGATATGGTTCTGGACATGGGAATCGAGAAAGTCGGAGTGCTGGCCACCATGTTCACCATAGAGAGCGGCTGCTATACCCGGCTGATTCATGCCCGGAATCCGAAAGTTTCTGTGATCGGGCAGGGCTCCGTCTACCTTGCACGCATTTTAGAGGACGGCGATTTCAACAGGGAGCGCATCGACAATGAGCTGAAGCTCTGTATTGACCAGATGCTCCAAAAGGAACCAGAGCTCCGGACAATGGTTCTGGGATGTACCCATTTCCCGATGGCATCCGAGAATATCCTCAGGCTGTATCCACAGTTTACCACCCTTATTAATCCAGGCAAAACAGGTGGCAGAATATTTAAAGACTGAAAACGCTTTCAATGACCAAAAGAAAGGAACCTTTAAGCTGTATTCCACCACCAACTGCGAAACATATCTTTCTGCCGCAAGACGGATTGGATGCAACGAGCCGGATGTGATGGAACTGGCACCGGCGCCGGTGATGGGGTGAGAGGGGCGGAGCGCAGAGAAGGAAAATCATATGTGGCTTTGGAGGACGTGTAAGCCAGTGTTTGTTTTGGGAAATATAGAGTTTTTTTGACGAATTTAGATATGGCTGGAGCTGGTGAAAATTTTTCTGCCAATAGATATAGGTAAAGGGTCTTCTATGATACAGTCTGAACTAAATCATAGAAGGCCTTTTATTGTGGCGGGTATGAATAACCGGCTTTGCCAGCCTCTATTTCATTTGCACTTCATAATCCCATTTTTCACTTGCCATTCAGATATCCTAGAACTGATTATATATAAACTTTGGGGTCGTGAACAAATCTGCATTCAGCGGATAGAGAAAAATCAGCTATTTCTGCTCCGTATTCTTCACCGACTGTCTGGAACTTCTGGTAGCATTTTTATCGGTTCTTGCCGGGAATCCTATATAAGTGCACCAACAGCCATTCACAGGAATGCTGACAATCAAAGGCTCGATTCCCATTTCCCGGCATATGCCCAAAAACAGCGACAAAACAAGTGTCAAAATAATCATTATAGACGTTGGTACACGATTCCTCTCCAAGGCACTGGTTTTCCTTTAACAGCGTTGTAAAATCGATCCGCTCTGCTTCCACATAGTTGTCCGGGGCACAGGATGATTTAAATTTTTTCAGCTCACGATTCATTCAAACCGCTGCTTGGATTCTCGGAACAAATTATACATTTCTTTAAAATACATGCTTTTATTGATATAATTCTTCTGGATCAGTATTTATATCGTCATGGTTTGTTTTACTCTCACCATCCACGGCATTTGCATCATAAAGCTCCTTTTTAATCTGACTACTGCTGATCTCCGGAGTTCTGGGTAGATATACAACCCCAACTCCTTCTTCCTCCAGGAAGTCAAACTTACCTTTCCAGTCATCGCCCATTACAAAAATATCCACATGATATTCATGCATATCCGAACGTTTCTGTGTCCAACTCTCTTCTGGGATGACAAGATCTACATAACGAATTGCCTCAACCAGTGCTTTTCTCTGCTCATAAGTGAAATAGCATTTTTTATGTTTCTCATTCCAATTGAACTCATCAGAACTGATAACCACAATTAGGTAGTCTCCGAGGGCTTTAGCTCTGCGTAACAGATTGATATGGCCATAATGCAAAAGGTCAAATGTTCCGTAGGTGATAACTCTTTTCATACTTCGATCTCCTTGTACTCATATTGCGGTATTCTTGATTACAGTTGATTCAAAATTAAGAATTGCCTTTGAAGGCTCGGTTTAATATTCCTGCTAGTGAGGTTTTTCACGGCTTTTTTGAAATTTCCATTCAAGCATTTCAGACAGGCCTAATAAAGTTTCATGAAGCCACCCCATCCAAATGCCAAGTATTCTGACACATGAAGGACGTGTTCCACGCGGTAGCTTTTGCCTCAAAGATCAACCAGTGTCCATGATGAACTTTCCTTCAGAAAAGTCTTATGGTATACGGTCAGTAATGGGCCGGTCTCTGGTGGTTGAATAAATACTGTTACAACCATCTTAGTTGTTTCTAGCAATCTTAAATTTTTGAATTGCTTCTTTCATTTTGTTTTTATTTACAACCAACATAATTACCATCATAACAACCACACCATAACGGACATATGTTGTTTGATAAGTTGCTGTTATAAGGAATCCGCACATCATAAATAGACCAGAAAAAGAAATTAGTAATTTAAGATTATACGGACGAACTCCATCACAAAACTGATCACAAACCTTTGTCATTAGAATATAGTGAGCTATACAATATAGCATATAACAAGCCAATGTCGTATATCCCGCAGCGATGTATCCAAATATTTTAATAAATATATAATTCAATAAAATATTGAGTAATGCACCAACTATGCTTGCTAACATTATCATTCTTGTTCGCTCATAATAAAAAGCGAACTTTGCAAATAAATCATAGCTAAACATAAAAAACGCACTTATTGCCACAGGAGGTATTACCCAGATGGCTTCATAATAAGAAACAGGCGCAAATATACGAACAACTTCGGGAGCCAGAGCTATAAGAAAAAGATTACCAATGGCAACTATTACAAGCGATATATATGCTAAAGAAGCTAAGTTTTCCTCTTTTCTCTCCTTAATTTTTTGATACATCCAAGGCGCCATAGTTTGATTTAATGCAGTATTGAAAAGAGTCATTATTAATGCAACTGAATACGCTAAACTGTATATTCCTGCTTCTGCCTCTCCAACCATATTGTTAATCATTATCCTGTCAGCATTGTTTAAAACTGTTTGTGAAAGATAGTGGGGAATTAGCGGAATATTATACAGTAAAGCATATTTCCAAAAGCGCGATGAATAGAATACTTTGCCACGTTTCATTTGAGAAATGAATAATCCCAAATATGCAATAGCTTCCACAGTAAGTAACCCAATTATCCGCGCAGTTACTTTATCTGTTGCACGTGTTACAAGAAAGATCCCGAGAATAGGTTTTGCAACAGACACAGCTATTGTTAATGTGACAAGCGCCTTATAATTATAATAAACACGCTGCTCAGCAGCCCAAAATTCAAAAATAGCTGTTGTCCAAATGGTTAATAACATTACAACCATCTGTGTTGTGTTCAGCATCACGATAGTATTCCAATAATTGTACCACAGCAAATAAAAGATCATCCAGATTAGAAGCAAACAAAGCGAAAGCCCTTGTAATGAAGATGAGAAAACATTTCGCTCTCCATCAAATTTAATAAGTCCCTGTTGGTAAACTCCTGCGCTTAGTCTCATAGTTACAAATATAGTCAGTATTGCAGACCAGGATGAAAAAATACTGTACTGACCATACTCATATGTAGATAATAAACGTGTGAATATTGGTGTAGTGATAACTGATATTCCTTTTTGCATGAAAGAACATATTAAGAACCAAAATGAAGCCTTGACCTGTATAGAAAAAGAGTCATATTTATCTATGAGTATTCGTATTTTTTCCATGATAAGGCTCCTTCCTTATTTAGTTAAGTTTACTAACCTCATCCATGATTCTATTCGATACACATTCTTGATTCTGTGGATCATAGAACAAGTCTCTTACTGATGACAACTGGTCACAATACGGATTTTCTCCTGTTAATATCAGATTCAAACTTTCAATCAATTCAGTAAAGTTGTGAGCCTTAGGTCCTGGAGTAACGTCCTCATATTGAAAGTACATCTCTCTGTCATTAAGTAGATAATGCTCATAATCATAGTTATAAAATACTACCGGTCTATTAAGCAGTAAGTAATCTATATAGCAGCTCGAATAGTCTGTAATTAGTAAATCAGCATTATACATCAATTCCTGCGTATCCAAGGAAGTACATGTACAATCAATAATGTTACTAAATGAATTTAGAACGCTTTTTTCATTTTTATGATAAAAATGTTTTTTTATTAAAAATAAGCAATTGTGTTTTTCACATAGAGCATTCAATTGTTTCAGATCGAATATCGACGTTAAGTCTATTGTTTCTTTTCCCTCTTTCCTATGAGTTGGAAGGTATACAATCAGTTTATCATATGCAATGTTTGCATATTTTCTTTTTTTGCAATAACCGTTAAAAAAACAATCATTTCGGGGTTGTCCCAATTGAAGAATATGATCTGCATTTTTACGAAATGCGCTTTTGTAAATCTGAGAAATTGTATTGCTTGTGGAAACTATATAATCCTTCTCATACGGTTTCTTCACGATCCATTTTAAAAATCTCCTAATTAATTTTTTATCTTTAATATTATAATCATCATCATACATAATCTTTTTCAGCGGAACCCCATGCCAAAGATTAATCAAGGTTGCCCCACCAATATTATAATGCGATACATCACCTACTGACGTACAGTAAAACACATATTTTGCTTTTCTGGAAAATACTCTTGCTTTGATTGAACCATCTAGTTCGACAGGTAGATTAAGCTTCTGCATTTCATGATATACTTTTTCATTTTTTGTAATCCAAAGTGCGTTATACCCATGTTCTACACAATACAAGAATAGGTACTTTGGATTATCCGCAAATCTTTCCCCCCACCATGAGCCAAACACAAACATATTCGGATCGCGTTTAACGTACATAGATAAATAAAGCGAAATCAATTTTTTAATTTGTCCAATTCTTCTTTTTAACATATTCTCACTCTGTTTGCTTAAGTTTTTATTATCCAAGCCGAAATACTATTCTCTTGTTCCATAGTCCCCTGCGACCATAAATAAGGAAATAGAAAATCACAACCCAACCTATCTCGTATACCATTCCAAGATGAAATCTTCTAAAAAATTGTTCTGCTATAATAAAATAAACAACTGGATACATCATAAGCGAATAAAATACCCATGAGAATCCAAAGGGTCTTTTATTTGTCAGTCTGTAAAGCTTTTCGAAAATGATGCCAAGTATAAGCGGATAAAGAATCAGACCAAAATAACCAAAGTCTTCAACATAGGGTCTCATGGCTGAATATATATTCGAAGTATATACATATCCTGTTGATGAACGATATGTAATAAATTCACCATGTGTAGCAGTTCTAATTGCGTCGCCTCCCAGCAATCCAAATCTCTTTAACACATTTCGAAAAACAGAAAACGTACTATTGCCAAATTCTAGGTTCTTTCCACTAAAAGTATCCAAGAACAGGTTAAAATTATATAGCCCAGAACCTCCATAGAGACCAATCATCCTATTTAAATTTGAGGTGTAATTTTTCAACTTACCCAAACCGAAGAATACCAACAATAAAATCAATAGATAGAACAACGTTTTCCTCAATATCTTCCAGTTGGTTTTTTGCCTGCTTTTGGTGCTTGTATACGTAAAAAATAGCATCCATAGGCACAGACAGTACAAAACAAATCGAATAAATACGTTTCTATCTGTCGATATAATCATGCAAAAACCAAAAAAGATGATTGGTATATAAAGAACTACCCTCTTTTTATTTGATTTTTCTATATACCTCAATGCCATCAATTGAAAAAAATTTATTTTTGCCACTGCAACAACAATTTCATAGAATTGATGGAGAACAAAGTTACTCGTAGACCCACTAACAGTCTCCCTGTATATTGTGTTAAGCATTGCACTAAAATTGGCCGAAAATCCTACATTCCTAATCATTAAATATAAATACGATACCGTACATATCAAAGAAACCATGAACATAAATATGGATGGGTAATTTCCGGCAAATATTTTCTTTTGACATTCGGACACTTCTACCGACTCAACAGGTATCCAAGATCCACTAAAAAGTCGTATGATAATACATCCAAATGCGAATGATGCTATGGCGGTAAATATATAGAGTGCAAACTTACTATTAATATGTACATCCCAATCCTTTATATTGGCAATGATAATAGCAGTCGCCATCAAAAAAGCTGATAGTAATAAAGCGAAAGGTGCCATATAACTTCTTTGAAAATAATATTCTATCAAAAATAATATTATTAAACTTGTAAAAATTATATATATTATCATTTTATCCCCATGTTTTACAAGATTTCCGATTACAATTCCTCATGATCAATTCAGATAAGATTGAAGAAGATTTTAACATTCACTTGCCAGGACGGTTCTCCAGAATAGGTTGAAATGTTCCCATATTTTATAAGCCTCCGTTTATAAGATTTGTTTTTATTATAATATGCATATAACGATAATGTTTCTTTTATCTCTTGACTTTGAATCAGATCACTGTACCTCTCTAACACCTCTCGTGCTAAGAAACTCCTCCCATTTCTGAGCTTTGGATTATTAATCTTTTTTCTCCATTCACTGATTAATCTTGCCCTTCTTACTCCAACCACATTATTTTCATGCTGTCGATAATGAATGAACGACTTGTTATCATATATTACTAAACCAATTGTGCTTGCGACCATAGCCACCCAAACATCATGAATCCTTTTCAACAATAATTCTGATGAAGGAATATGCTTTTCTTCAATCAGATCTTTTTGAAGCGCCTTATTCCATATCATGGTGCAGCCAGTTACCAGATTGTTATTTAACACATCTAAATAACCAGTACCTATCCTCTCATTGTGCCTTTCTCTAATGGTTTTCCCTTTATCGTCAACCAATGTTTGATTAGAGCAGTAGCAAGAAGGTGTTTCATAAAAACTAACCTTATCAATCCCTTTATTTAGTTTTTCTGGCAACCACACATCATCCTGATCAGCAAATGCATAGTAATCGTATTCGTCCCCCGCATCACAAACCAACTTCATGAAACTATTCCCAACGCCGAGGTTTTCACCGATATCCAGTCGAATATTTTTGTTGTTCTTCTGATAAAACTTTATAATTCCAATTGTACCATCTGATGAGCCATCGTCTCTAACATAAAGTGTTACTTCCACATCCTTCTGTGCAAGGATACTATCTATCTGCTCTTTAAGATATTTTTCCCCATTGTATGTACTCATTAGAACAGCAACTTTATACATTTTCCTCAATTCCTTTAATCATTCTCACAAACATGTTTTTTAGATCTGTAGTCGGCTTCCATCCCAGACTCATTATCTTTTTCACATCTAAATCCATGTAAAGTGTCTGAGCATAACCAAGTTTTTCAATATCTTCCACTATGTCAAACACAACTTTAATCTGTCCATCCACTATTTCTTCTGCTACCATCTGTGCCATGTCTCTGATGGAACAATAAGTTTCTGGGTTCGCAAGTGTGTATGACTGCCCCGGTTCGGCCTTCAGCAAGCTTACTAATATAGCTGAAACAGCATCAGCCGTATACAGATACGCTCTCTCTGTTAACCCCTGGCTTTTCAACACAATATCTTTCTTTTCTACAGCACATCGCATAAGTTGAGCGAATACACGTCCGTCATCATACTTCACGCCAGGACCAAATGTCTGCGTTGCCCTAAGAATAAGTACAGGAACATTACACTGAACATAATAACTGTTACACAGTGCCTCACAGGCAATCTTTGCAACAGGATAACTGTTGCGGGCATTCATGGTTTCAAATGCCCCAAGTTCATGCTCTATAACCTTATGCCCTTTCTCTGGAAATCCATATACCTCCATGGTAGAAAGTCCGACAAATTTCTTTACAGGATGTTCAACAGCCCATTCCAGAAGTGCTTTATATCCCTCGAAATTAGCAAGCATAGTATCCACAGGCTTCTCTGTGAAATATTTTGAACTCGTAGGACCTGCAAGATGAATGATGTAATCAGCAGGTTCTTCTAATTCGAGTTTCGTCATTAATGTATAAGGAATTATTTTTGCTCCAGTCCAGTCAAAAAGTTCTTTTGTCATTTCCACATTTCTAACTGGAAGCACTAACTTGATCCTTAGCCCTTTTTCCTGACTGTTATAAGCGATGGCATCTACGAGATTTGCACCAATTAAACCAGTTGAGCCTGTGATTAATATAGTTTTATCCCTAAATAGCTTCCAATCAATGAAATCTAACGCTCCAATGTTCTTACAATCCTCTGTTTGAACCTTATTCATCTCTACCCTCCAAATATCTGGGAATTTTCACGCATATCCATCAAGGCTCTGAATATATAAAAATCAGTAGGAGTAGTGATCTTAATATTCTCTGTTGAACCTTCAACTGTATGTACCTCATTACCTTGTAATTGCATAAGATATGCGGTATCAATGCAGTCATTCATCCCGGAGTTTACTGCTTCTTGATGAGCCTTTAATAGTTCACCCAATCTAAAAGATTGAGGAGCCTTTGCCATCTGACATTTGCCTCTGTCTATTATCTGACCAACCTTATTATCTAGTCCTCTTACGGCAACTGTTTCAATCGCTGGAGCTATTGTGACAGCGGAACCAAATTTTTCAACTGACTCTATATTACGGCTTATAGTGTCATGATCGATCATTGGTCTTACACCGTCATGCATTAAACATATTGTGTCATCTGAATATAGTTCAGCAGCTTTCTTCACCCCCTTAAAACGTGATAACATTCCTGTTTCGCCGCCAGGAATAATTGCCTTGACTTTTTCGATGTGGAACTTATCTATCAGGCTTTGGCAATAGCCAATCCATCCTTCAACGCATACAACAATAATGCCATTGATTAACTCGTGTTGATCAAAGTGTTCCAATGTATAAATGATAATGGGTTTATTGTGTAGCTCTAAAAATTGCTTTGGCTTTGTCTTTGTGTTCATCCGCTGACCTGTACCACCAGCAAATATAATTGCAATGTTCATTTTATGTACCTGCCTGTATATCAAGGATAGACAGAGTTCTTACACTCTGTATGCTTTATAGGTATGATGTGCTTCCTGTTTGTCCCTTGGAGGTAGCTCCATGTATTTGTTATAGTGTTTTGTCAAGTATTCATCATACTTTTTTATTCCCTTCAACATATATCCTTCAAATTCCAGATCAACATAGTTCTCAAATACATCTTTCGTCATGATTTCCTGTTTCCTATATGAACCACATACACATCCGGCATATGATGAGCTTTCAAAAGAATGCTTAAGGTTTTCTTCATCTACCTTTTTCAATAATTTCTTGGAATTTACAAACCTACTAAGTACAAACATTATGAAGCGAACGGGTTCAACTAGAATACTGTGCGTTTTACTTCTAAAATACTTTTTCCAGAGAACGGCATTCAGCATTTCACGATTCCACGCTGTTTTATTGAAAATTTTCAAAGCTTGCTTTTCACTGTCTCCAAGACCATCAATTGGAAAAACATCTATGTTCACACCCAGTTCAAACGGCATTTCTGTCAAATTATCTTTTATGATAGTTGACGGGTCCCAAATCTTTGCAAACAAACCATTATAGCCTTCGACAATGTCAGATGCCATCAAGTTGAATCCAGTTTCTTGATTTTTACAGAGTTCTAAGAATTTATTATAGTCAGGTCGTGGCATCATGACATCAATGTCGTCATCCCAGGGAATAAATCCTTTGTGTCTAATTGCACCAAGAAGCGTTCCACCGCCCAAAGAATACCGAAGATTATTCTTTTGACAAATTGAGTCGAAAGCTAACAACAAGTCCAGTTCTATATTTTGAATTTCTTTAAGCGTCAACGCTTGCATTATATTTGCCTCCATTGCTAATGATTAATAATCAGAAAGACTTTGCATACTCTATTCTACATTCTTTTTAGAAAATACTAATCCCTTGAGATATCCTATTCCATAAGAAATATGGATTACAAAATGAACCCATATAAGAAGTAGCTTTTCGCTCGAACTACCTAATTCTTTACTTTTCATTGAAAATCCAAAATCTATCAAAAGATATAGCATCAAAATCAACAAAAACCCAATCCTCATTAAGGACGAGAATGTTGCTCCCACAATTCAAGCATAAGAAAACAAACAAATAATGCAGGCACAACTTGTCTTATTCTCGCAGGCTTTCCATGCTTTCTTAAGGCTTTGGGCTTCCCCTCTCCATAATGAAAATACTGCTTTGATAAGGCTGAAATGGAATCTCTGAGGTGATATACCGTCCGTATTTCTGGTGTCATGTATATCCGCCTGGTATTCTCTTTTATTCGAAAGTTGAATTCATCGTCCCCACTTCTATCCATAGCTTCATCATATAGACGGCTTTTATAGCATAGTCTTTCCGATAGCATCCGAGAAAAACCGTATCAACTTCTCCTTCATAGTTTTCTCAATATTGGTCTCTACCACCAAAAGTAAAGGGAGAGTGCTATGCCGCATCGACAACCCGTTGCTTCTTTTTCTTTCCTCCCGCAACAACAGGCCCACTTACATTGTCAGCTTTCGTGCGCTTCATTGTTTCCAGACATTTGCTAATATAATCAGGGCTATGCTCTGCATAAGCATCCATATGGACAATATAAGTTCCATTTGCATTTAGTATTCCAATGTTCATCTCTAATATTGCTATGTAAAGCCGCTAATCCATCACACATTTTCCTAAATACCTTTCCACTTTGTAGACCGGTACAATTACAGATATTAAATCAATAACAAGCAATCTCCCAAATCATTTCACTTTTCAATTTTTGAAAATAACCCTATTTCTGTACCAATTCCATATGAAATGTGCAGAATTAAAAACATTATTGGCATTGCTAAATGCTGCAAATAAAAACCACTTTGAATTCCTGAAAGTACCGTATTTGTTAAAGCCAATAATCCATATAGTCCCCACATCAGCGCACTAAACTGCCAAATTCCAAAAAGTGATAACAAAGAAGTGAATACTATAGCCACAACGAACACGAATGGAACTAAGTGATATAGACTAATACAACCCGGGCACACTTTAAATGTCAACCCTATCCAATAGCCATTTGCGTATTTCTGCTTAATCATTCGCTTATAATCACTTCTTGCATATTGATATGATAGAATATTTGGATTAAAGCATAACTTAAACCCAGCTTTACGAATTCTATAATGGAATTCATTATCTTCTGTTCTTAATAATTTCTCGTTAAATAAACCGACTTTCTCAAGTACCTCTCTTCGATATGCTGCGTGAAACATTGTTTTCACATATGCTTTTTCTTTGCTTCGTCTACTCGAGTTAATACTACTGCCAAATAAAGAATTTTCTACTTGCAATAAAACTTTAGCCCATGAGGTATTTTTTTCAACGATTGCTGGCCGAATACCGCCAACCACCATCTCACCATCATTAATATCTTTCATGACATTTAGTGAGTATTCAGGGGTTACTTTCGTATGGGCATCAATACGTGCAAGCACGTCTCCAGTAAAATTTTGAATTGCAACATTCCAGCCAGCCGCTTGAATTTTTTTGGGGTTATCTAGCACTTGAATACTATAGAAATCTTTGTTTTCGTTTTGGAACTTTTCCATCACAGCTTTTGTTCCATCAGAAGAACAGCTATCTATCAATACAATTTCCATCAATTTATGGGGATACGTTTGAGCTTTCAAATCATTTAAAAGATTGGGGAGAAAAGCTTCTTCATTGTATGCAATTATTCCAATTGATAATCTTTCACACATTTCTATGCTTGCCCCTCTCTCATACCTTTTCCACTTTGCACTCTTGCTCCTCTTTACTGTAATCTTTTCCCATCACAGCAAAAATAGTTCTAAACATTGTAGCAATGTCTCCAAAGAAAGAGAAATTTTTGATACTATCTAAATTGTATTTCATCTTTCCCAGAAGCACTTCTTCCACATATACTCTATCTACATTCACCGCCCCATTTAACAGCTTCGCTTCGTCCTTATACCGAATACTTGCTTCTGAGGTTACCCCCGCCGGAAGTAGTAATGTCGCATACATTTCTTTTGTATATTCCTTTACATAACTTGGCACTTCCGGGCGTGTCCCTACAAAGCTCATATCGCCCTTCCAGATATTAATAAGCTGCGGCAGCTCATCCAGTCGGTATTTTCTCAAAAAATATCCTGTTTTTGTGATTCTCGGATCCTCACCTACCGTTACCAGACTTCCAAGCTTGTCAGCATCTACCACCATCGTGCGAAACTTATATATCCGGAATACCCTCCCATATTGGGTTACCCGTTTCTGGCGGTAAAAAACCGGTCCTCGTGAGTCTGTCTTGATCCATGCCGCCAATACTCCAAATACAGGAAGAAGAATGATCAACATCAGACTTGACATCATTGTATCAAAGAGATGTTTCATCCAAAGTGCCGTCTGATGCTTTTTCAGGCATTCATAGTACGGTCTCACATCATCCGTCCTCATAAAAGCCGGAAGCGTTTCCCATTTCCGAAGCATCACAGATACTCCTTTACGATCTTTATATAATTGGATATGACATACGCAACTTCTTCGTCTGCCAGCTTCGTGTGAAGCGGCAACGTAATCTCGTTAACGAACTGTTCGTATGCATGGGGATAATCCTTGATTGCAAAGCCAAGATCCTTATATGCTGTCATCATAGGCAGGGGTTTATAGTGAACATTGCATACAATTCCTGCCTCTGCCATTTTAATAATGATTTCCTGTCTTTTTTCTGTGTTGATTCCTGGTATCCTGGTCAGATACAGATGCCCCGAAGAGCGATGCGAGTCATTATAGTGGTTTAACACCTGTATTCCCAATGGGCGGAATGCAATATCGTATCTCTCGATGATTTCTTTTCTTCTTGTCAGAATTCCTTTATATCGCTTCAGCTGTGCCAGACCAATTCCCGCCATAATGTCTGTCATGTTACACTTATACCAGGGACCAATGATATCGTACTCCCATGCTCCCAGCTGAGTTTTAGCCAGCGCATCCTTGGATTGGCCATGCAAAGACAAAAGCTGTAGTTTCCGATAAATTTCTTCATCATCGATCCCGCCTATAGATTTCCAAGTCAAAGCCCCGCCTTCTGCCGTAGTCAGGTTTTTCACCGCATGGAAACTGAATGATGAAAAATCCGCTAGACATCCCGCCTTCTTTCCACCTCTCTCCGCACCAAACGAATGGGCCGCATCTGCACAAACAGCAATCCGGCCCAGTGCTTTCTGGACCTCTGTATGAGGCCGGAATAGATTCCGCTTTTCTTCTACAATCTTATAAATTTGATCGTAATCACAGGGGATACCAGCCAGATCCACCGGTATAATAGCCTTCGTCCGTTCTGTAACGGCAGATGCGAGCGCAGCATAGTCCATCTCCAGAGAATCTTTTTGACAGTCCAACATCACGATCTTTGCTCCTACATGGCAGATGATGGAAGCTGTTGCCGTGTAGGTATAAGCCGGCACGATAACCTCATCTCCTTCATGGATCCCCAGCACTCTCAGAGCCATCTCCGCGCAGGCTGTCTGGGAATTGAGACACACCGCTCTAGGTGCTCCACAGTAGTCTGCAATCTGACGCTCGAATTCTTTTGTTTTGGGTCCGGTGGTGATCCATCCGGACTGAATTGCTTCTTTCACTTCCTGAATCTCCAACTCTGACATGTCCGGTGGAGAAAATGATATTTTCATAATGTTTCCTCTTTTCCAAATTAAGCCTTGATCGTCGTTTCTCCGCTTTTTCTTTCCTTCAGCGCACAATCCGGCACATATGTCGGTACCATTATTCGTACCACTTCTTTGATCTCATCCGTATCCTGGTTGGCAATTTCATACAGTTCTCCCATCTGATGCTTAAAATAGTCCATATCAAACTCAATAGGCTTTCCAATATGAATTAACTTATTTGGAGTCTCCTGTAATCCCTCTTCATTCATGAGGATTTCTTCATACAGCTTCTCCCCCGGCCTTAACCCCGTAAACACAATCGGGATATCCACATCCGGTGTATATCCGGACAGCCGGATCAGGTTCTTTGCCAGATCTAAAATCTTCACCGGCTCCCCCATGTCCAGAATGAAAATTTCTCCTCCCTTTGCATAGGCACCCGCCTGCAATACAAGAGAAACCGCTTCCGGAATCGTCATAAAATACCGGATAATATCCGCGTGGGTCACCGTCACCGGCCCGCCCTGCTCGATCTGTTTTTTAAATAACGGAATCACCGACCCGTTACTCCCCAGCACATTCCCAAACCGCACCGCCACAAAGTCCGTCTTTGACTTCGCGTTCATCATCTGGATGACCATCTCGCACATCCGCTTGGATGCCCCCATGATGTTGGTCGGGTTTACCGCCTTATCCGTGGAAATCAGCACAAACCTCTTTGTCCCATATTTATCCGCCGCCCTCGCTGTCTTATAAGTCCCAAACACGTTGTTTTTTATGGCCTCGTTGGGACTGTCTTCCATAAGCGGTACATGTTTATGAGCCGCCGCATGGTACACGATATCCGGCCTGTACTTCTCAAAAATCGTCTCCACCCGATGCGTATTCCGCACCGACCC
>ERZ808044.1218-NODE-1218-length-15860-cov-6.080530_pt1 | contig 15860 bp, 11 predicted proteins | sample MGYA00380195_ERZ808044 | MGnify/ENA primary metagenome ERZ808044 (study PRJEB31490, sample SAMN06133423) | mouse gut metagenome | isolation source: Z7_2 | host: mice | place: China: Chengdu | collected 2015-05 ...
ATAAAGCACATATTGCTATAGAACTTTCTCAAAATGACAAATTATTTAGAATTGAAAAGAATTAGATATATTATATATTTAAGTTAAAAAATTATTATGTAAATTAAGATGGATTATTAGGAATTTAGTGGCAAATAGTAGAATGGAGATTTACTATGAATACATCATATATGATAAGGGAATTATGCAAGGAAAAGAATATAAGTCAAGCCGAACTAGCAAGACGTATTGGTCAATCACCACAGAATTTTCATAAAAAACTCAAAAGAGGAACAGTTTCGCTTGATGAAATTATAGCAATTTCTAATGTTTTAGATGTTAGATTTGAACAAGCGTTTATATTTCCAAATGGTGGGCAAATAAAATATAGTACTTGATAAAAGTTAAGTACTCTTAAAAGTAAGATAATAAAATGGACATAGGTATTATTGCCTATGTCCTTCTTTTGTATTACCTATATAAGTAATATATATTGCATTTTGAAATAAGTAAATAGATTATATTTTATCTATATTTATGTAATATAAACAATTTACTTGTGCAAATGCTAATGGATAATCTTCTTTTCCTTCGTTATAAACATAAATACCTGCTTCTGTGCCAAGTAATGCAATATCAGCAGAGTCGGAAAGCAATGCTGTCATGGATTTATCTGCACCTTGCCCTATTGAAACAGTAACATCTAATCCCTGCTCTTTAAAAAATCCCAATTCCTGTGCTACATATTGGGGAGCATAAAAAACAGAATGTACTACTTCATTTAATCGAACAGGTACTAATTCGGTTTCTTGATTTTTAGAACAGCCAGTGAAAAGCGAAAAAGACAGTATGCCTGTTAAAAAAAGTGCTATTGCAGATTTACATTTTTTCATATATCATACCTCCTGAATATAGCTTGTGAAATAGTTATTACAATACTATGTGTCATAATGAGATATGGTACATTGTCCTATATAGAAAAGTAATTTTTAGCATGGGTATAAAAGAATAAAAAGATAATAGATATAAAATATAATGATAGAAGTGTAAAAATAAAAAAGTTGAATTTTCTGCTAACAAATGAATATACTGTTCTGACACTTTAGCACCGCATACCCGGTAGCGAGGCGTTCCGTAGAATACTGTTACACCTTGCTACCGGGTAATCGCGGTAGCGAGTGGCGCAGAACATTGTGGTGTAATATGAATAATATACTACTTTGAAGCAACTCCAAAGCAAACTGTCCAGAAAATTCAACTATAAATAACAATAATTATATTTTTTTTATAAGAATAGGTTAGATTTTCTGCTAACAAGCAGATATACTGTTTTGACACTTTAACCACCAGTGCACTACCTGGGGTTTATCCGCTAGGATACTGTACCAAACCCTAGGTAGTGCCTCTGGTGAGTGAGTGGCGCAAAACACTATGGTGTAATGTAAATAATATACCACTTTGAAGCAACCCCAAAGCAAATTGTCCAGAAAATCTAACCATAAATAAAATCATTTTTTATACGAATAGGTTGAATTTTCTGCTAACAAACAAATATACTGTTTTGACACTTTAACCACCAGTGCGGTACTGTTGCTTTATTTCGCAGAATACTGTAATAAACAACAGTACCGCTCTGGTGAGTGGGTGGCGCAAAACATTATGGTGTAATGTAAATAAATATACCACTTTGAGGCAACCCCAAAGCAAACTGTCCAGAAAATTCAACCTTTAATTATAAAATATTATAACACAGTTATTTTAAATGTCAACTTTTTTTACATATTTTTTATAATTTTTTAATGACATTACTTGAAAAATAATATAAAAATCTGTATAATTATTATAGAAATATCTGTAAAATAAAAAAAGCAATCTGTTTACAATAAAAAAATGTAAATTCATTTCACATATTGCTTTTGTATTTTTATTACATCGTTGTGCAATGCAACAAAAAAATATCAATAGAAAGGAAGGGATTTCTGTATAATGGCACAAAAAGAGTTTGTATTAATGTCGGAAATTACAGAGGAACAAAAACAAAGGCTTTCTAAACAATATACAAAACCCATTCGTAAAATAATGCTTTGGGGAAAAGATAGTGAAGGAAATCATTCTTTACTTGTGCTGTATGGTGAACAGCAGTTTGAAAAAGAAGTAAAATCTTCTCCACGTTCTTATTATTTAGAAGGATATTTGCTAAAATCAGATATATCATATACACATTATGCAGTATTTCATGGCATCAATGAGCATTTGCCTTCTATTCCAAATACTTATTATAGAAAAGAGCAAAAATTACTTTGCTATAAAAAGGGATACAAAACAGCAAAGCACCAATGGAATTATGACAGAGAAACACGCAGGTATCAAGAAGTTTTGATTGTTGATGATAAGTATATTGTGAAAGAATTTTACGAAATGGAAAAAACGATTTCATTTGATTATTATCAAAATTTGAAATATGAAGATTATGTAAATACTATCAAATCAAATGGTATTACATTTAAAGATTTTGAAATCATTGAAAATCCAAGTACATTGTTTGGTATTGAAAAAGACAGTGTTTATTATGATATGATATATGATATATTTTCAAAACAAAGATTGTATACTAGAATTAAAAAATTAAATGAATTGATAAAAAACAATCCTCCTGAAGAAGTGTATGAAAGTATATTAAATGTGGCAAGTGTGGAAATTGCTTGCGGTATATTTCAACAGCTTACTATAGACAAAAATCCTATATTACTTAAAAAAGCAAAAGAAATTAAAAGCAGTAAAGAATTATGGGCAAAAAAAGAATATCATAATGGATTGATACGTTTTGTAAAAAATTATATCAATGTATTTGATGAAAAATTGATACAGAAACAAAAAGAATGGATATATCAAACATTGCCTGAAATGGATTTTCATATCAAAAAATTAAAAGTCTATGGTAAAGCTATGACAGGAAAAGAATTACAGGAATATATGGAAGATTATGGTTCATCTATATATCATAATTATTGGCTTATAAATTATGGTAAAGAAAAATTATATGAGACAAATACCTATACAAATGGTACAAATATCAAAAATATTGCTTTTAAAAATACATTGCAAATGGTGAAAGCATATGATATTGCTGATGCATTGGGTAAAATTGCTTATTATATTGATGCTCCAAGAACAAGCAATTATTTTAAGGGAAGCGGTAAAATAGGTGCATACAATTATTATCAGCGTTATATTAGAAGAATATTTGACAAATATAAGGCAAATGATGAAACAAAGTTTATAGAAGCAGCAAAAGTATATCTCTCCAGTTGGCAGGAGGATGAAGTATATAACAGTTATCCTTATTTTTTCTACCACTTTTTTAAGGGAGAAGAAAATAGTCAAATATGGAATACACATATAGATGATGTGATGTATATTGTAAAAAATACAACTGATTATGAAATATTTGAGTTTTGCTATAACATATTGAAAAAACCAGAAAATCAAAGTCAATTTGAACATTATGATATAAAAGAATTGATTGTGTTGTCACAAGTGCCTCATAATGGAATTGCACAAATGTTTGAAAAATTGTTAAATCCAAAATTAAAAGCGTTAACAACATTTGATGCAGAAATTATGTTGACACTTATGAATATGAAATCTGAAACATTGCAAAAAACAGCAAAAGAATATTTTATAAAAACAAATGGTAAATTTAGCCCAGAAAATATTGTGGATATATTATGTTTGGATACCATTGAAAAATGGTATGAAGTAGTCAAAACAAATATTGATGTATTTCGTGCAGAAGAATATATTGCATTTACAAAGGCATTGACTGCAAAAAGTGAATATTTTATTGCTATGCAAGAACAACAAAAATTATCTGAAAATATTGTGGAATTGCTACAAAATTCTGTTGAAAAATTGCAATATGCTACAATGGTACAAAAACAAAAATTGATTGAAAATTTTGCTAATTTGATATTGAGCGATGCAAAAATACCCGACTTTATATATGATATGGCAGAAGGGATATTATTCTGTATGCCATATGAACAGTTAAAAGAGGCATTACAGTCTATTTCATTGGAACATGGTATGCTGACGGAGAAAAAACGTAATACTATAGCAGTTGCACAGTCTATACAACAAGAAAGTATGATAAAAGATAGTGTGATATTATCTATATTAGACATAGGTTCTGCAAGACTTGTTAAAATGCTTACAGAAGTGATACAAAAACAACAGCAGGAATTGATAGAAAAGCCAACTACATTACTCTTGCTTTTTGAATGTAATGTATATGCATTAAATCAAACAGCACAAACTGTTTTTGAACATATGGAACAGCAAAAGAGAGAAAAAATGCATATGATATTATTGGATTCTCCTGTAGAAAGTGCTTATCAATATGGGCTGAAAAAATTAGAGGAATGGTATGGAGATAAAATACCAAAACAATTTGTATCTCGTATGCTAGAACATACTTGTATTGCAGTAAAACAATTTCTTTCTGAAAAGATAGAAAAAGCATTTTATCATTTGGAATATGTACAACCTGATTTATATATTTATTATGCTAAAACATTGCTTTATTTGCCAAACAAAGCAACAAAAAATAAAGAATATATCTATAAAAGTATGATTGAATTTTTACACTATCACCCACAAAAAAGAAAAGAAATTGAAGAAATATTATTGGATATTGGAAGTACAAATGTAAAAATAAATGCAGAAAGAGCACTTGTTGCATTTGCTCAAATACAGAAGGAGGAATATACTTTATGCAAGTAAATTATAAATATGCAAGCCCTTCTCAATGCAGACAAGTGGATAATCAAACAACATTGGGGTTTAGTCCAGACTTGTCACGTGATGAAAAGGTTTCTTTTTTGGGCAAATTAAAACACCCTTTACTTTTTAGAGATGCTATGCTTATGCTGAGAGATATTGTTGTTTCAGATATGAGTCAAAAACAAAAAGAAAGACCAGAGTATTTTGAATGGTTAGACCAAGAAATTGAAAGACGTGTACAGGCACATAAAGAATATGCACCAAAAATTAGACAAGCATTAAAGCAGAAAATGAATGTTTATGAAGGCGAATTGTCAAAACAAAATGCAGAAATAAAAAAATTATTGGATATACAAAGAAATTTAAAAAAGCAAATTGATGAATATGATGCTTGGAAAGATTATTATAGAATAGAGAGAGATTTCTGGAAATTTATTAAGGATAGGGATTATGATTTATGGTTTGTACTTGACCCTGTCATTACTGTACATAAAGACCAAGTATCATTTGAAGCATTTTCTATTGACGAATCTACATATGGTTGTTTAAGCGTTGCTATGGAGGAATTTGATTTATTACAACAGCCTAAATTAGGTACAACAAATATTGATTTTTCTGCAAAATTAGAAAAAGAAATGCAACGTTTCCGTACCTATACAGATGTCACATTGTCTGTTAATCCAGATGGTTTTGGCATTGAAAATGATGTTGTACCAGAATACGTGGAGAAAAAAATTGATTTGCCTGAAACGTGGATAAAAGGCTTTAATCAAGTGTCATCGGCTGCAGCATTGGAAGGTATAGAATTAAAATTAACACCATCTGATATGTATGATATTTGTGCATTTTTGAGAAAGCACAAAGAGAAAAAAAGCCCTCGCTATATGAAATGGATATTAGAGCCTCAAAAAAGAATACAAATTGTTTTTGAACCTTTTGGAACAGTATTGACATTAAATGCTATTTATGAGGGAAAACAAAAACGAGAAGAAAAAATTTGGGGAAGAAGACGCTGGCTTGTTGTTGAAAAATTGCTCCCATTGGCAAAAGCATTTTATATAAGATTTTTAGGATTTGGTATGCCACAATTTATACGTGCAGATATGGGTACAATGCAAATGACAGTAGGCTTTTCTTCTTGGAGTTCTAATGACTGGGTAAAAGGTACTGCATTTAATATTATGGCTGGATTTACAGGAAATGGTATCTATAAAAATGTTTATCCTCTATTGAAAGAAAAACGTGCTTTATCTATGCAAGAAATATATGAACAGCTTAAAGATATTGCAACACAAGATAAAATAAAAGCAGGTATTGGTATGCTTTTTAGAAAAGGTGAGGCTTATTTTGATATAATAAATAATAAAGTGCGTTTCCGTCATTTGTGTAATGAGCCAATACCAGAGGAACTTTATAAAATTACAGATATTGAAAAACAAGTGGAAAAATACAGCAAAAATACATTTAACAACATGAAAGTAAAATATACACCAAAAAAAGAATTTATATTCTCTACAACTTATAATGAAGGGAAATGGTGTACCCCTAGTCATACACAAATTGTTATTGACCAAGATTCTAAAATTGTAAAATTAAATTGTAATTGCTATACATTTAAAAGAGGCGCAAAAAATATATCAGAACCTTGTGCGCATATTCTTGCACTTTATGTTGCGTCTTTTAAATTGTCAGATAAATTATCAAAATTAGAAAGCTTGGAATATGACAAGGAATATGAAATCAATGATATTATGGAGATGTTGCTATAATGGATACGAGGTCTGAATATAGAAAATTAGTAAATGAAATGGGCAAAAAAGAGTTTACATTTTTAAAAATGCAAGAATATGGTTTCTGGCCAAGCCATTTACCAACACCTTATGAGCGTCAGCAAAATGAAACAGAAGAAGATTTTGAAAACAGAAAAAAATTGCTTGATGAATTTCAAAAACTTTCAGATGTGATTGCAAATGCTTATACAGAAAAAAATGAAATTGAGAAAAAACTCTTTTCACTGCAAAAAGAATACCAAAATACATGGGATTATGAAAAAGTACGTGCAGTAGTGGCACAGGAAATTATGAAGGAATCTATTGCAAGACGTGCAGAAAGAAAAGCTGAAAGAGAAAGACAAAAACAGCTTAAAACAGAAGCATGGCAAAAAAGAAAATCTGAAAATATATTATTTATAGGTAGAGGATATTCTAATATTTTACATAAAAAAGAAACAGATATTGCAAAGTTGGAACAACAGAAATTACCTGTGATACAAACGGATAAAGAACTTGCAAATGTTTTAGGTATAGAATATAATACATTGCGCTATCTTGCCTACCACAGAGATGTGGTTACATTTGATAATTATTATCGATTTGATATTCCTAAAAAAAGCGGAGGAACAAGACATATCGCTGCACCCAAAATACAATTAAAAACAGCACAAAGACAGATATTGGAGAAAATACTGCAAAAAGTAGAGATTTCTGATGCAGCACATGGCTTTATAAAATCAAAATCTGTATTGACAGGGGCAAAAGTACATCATACAAGTCCGGATTTGTTAATCAATATTGATTTAGAAAACTTCTTCCCAACCATTACATTTGAACGTGTAAGAGGATTGTATCAGCATTTAGGTTATTCTGGATATATTGCATCACTGCTTGCTATGATTTGTACATATTGTGAAAGAATGCCTATTGAAATAAAAGGCGAAACAAAATATATTAAAACATCAGAAAGAATATTACCTCAAGGCTCACCTGCAAGCCCTATGATTACAAATATTATATGTCAGAGAATGGACAAACGTATATTTGGATTGTGTCAAAAATTAGGTGTGACATATACACGTTATGCAGATGATATGAGTTTTAGTTATATAGGAAAATTAGAGGATTTTTCTATAGGTAGTTTTTTGAATAGTGTTCAAAAAATAATAGAAGCAGAAGGATTCCATATAAATAGACAAAAAACAAATATATTGAGAAAGCATAACAGACAATATATTACAGGTATTGTAATCAATAATGATGAAATTGGTGTTGCTAGAAAATGGGTTAAAATATTAAGAGCATCTATTCATAATGCACAAAAATTAAAAAATGCTGGTGAAACAATACCTCATAAAACGAAGATGGAAATTGCAGGAAAAATTGCATGGCTGAAAAGTGTAAATGAAAAAAGGTATCATAAAATGATACAACAAGGTGTGGAATTATTAAAAGACTAATAGTTTAGAAGTATATGAAAAATTGTGTTAAATATTATTAAGTTTAAAAAAGTAAAAGCCAGTATTTGAAATGCTGGCTTTCATAAGTTTTTATAGAGATGGAAATTAGCCAAGGTTTTTATTTATAATAAAAATACAGCTAAAATTATGGCTATTATAATAACAACAGCAATAATAATGAAAACAGTAGAGTTATTTCCGCTTTTTTGTACTTTTGTTTTTTTAATTTCTATGTCATCATCATATGTATGTTTACGAGGTTTTGTAGTTTCTGGCTGTTGAACAACAGTTTTTTTGTTCTGTGTATCTTCTTTTGTACTGTATCGATTTACAGTTTTATCAATATCTGTAATTAAACTTAAATTTTTATCAATTAATTCTCCACAGTTTGGACAGAAGAATTTATCATCGTCGTTAATGATAGTATTACAATGTGAACATTTTCTGGACATAATAGTACCTCCTATGATAATCGTTTTTTATATATTTTAGTTTTAATGATTTAAAAAAGTTAATGGATATTTTAGAAAGAAATGTAAATTTTTATAAAATAAACATTTTAAAAATAAAGACAATGATAATAATGATGATGATAGTAATTAAAAATGGATGTCCTTCTTTTTTTTTCTTTTTTTTCTTCTTCATATTATAAGTACTTACATGATATTTACCATAATTTTGCCTTTGTACTTGTTTTTTTGGAGTATTATGTTCATAGTCATGTATTGCTTTATCAATATCATCAATTAAATTTAATTCTGGATCCATGAACTTTCTGCATCTGGGACATCGAAACATATCTTCCGGATTAGTATAACCACAATGCGGACATTTCATATTTTATTCTCCTCTAAAATTTTTTCATTAAATATATTATAATTTTACTATAACATAATTACAATACATTATTCAACAGAATTTGAAAAATAATGATACTATTTTAAGTAATAAATGTTTTGTAATATCAATATTTTTTAAAAAATAATATTGACAACTTTTAAAAATATGATAAAATAAACTCATTATAATATTATAAAAGCTGTGAAAGTGAAAAGTAAGCAATGCTGCTGCCTTAGAGAGAAAATGTCACCGGCTGAAAGCATTTTTGGTGAGGCAGATTGCCCAAGTTCCCACTGGAGCTGATTTTTTGAACCATTTAAAGTAGGAAAATCCGTTTGCTGTGCGTTATACAGTGAAAAGTGCCTGTATTATTTTTATGCAGGAATTTGGGTGGTACCACGGAATTAATAGCCTTCGTCCCTTCTTGGGAAGAAGGTTTTTTATTTTTGACAAAGAGAGGAATTGAGAACATGAAACAAAAATTAAAAGAAATTCATGACAGAGCGATTGCCACATTAAAAGAAATTGGACAAATGAAAGAGTTAGAAGATGCAAAAGTAAAACTGCTGGGTAAAAAAGGAGAATTGACAGCAGTATTAAAGGAAATGGGTAAACTTTCAAAAGAGGAACGTCCTGTAATAGGACAATTAGCAAATGAAGTACGTCAAGATATTGAGCAAAAACTGGAAGAAGCAAAAAAGCGTCTTTTAGCTAAAGAACAAGAAATCAAATTAGCAGCAGAAACAATAGACGTTACTATGCCTGGAAGAAAATGCACTTGCGGACATAAGCACCCTATGAGTATTGTTATTGATGAAATTTCTGATATTTTTATTGGTATGGGGTATGAAATTGCAGAAGGTCCTGATGTAGAAAAAGATTATTATAATTTTGAAGCATTAAATATACCAAAAGACCACCCTGCGAAAGATGAACAAGATACATTTTATATTAATGGTGATATACTACTTAGAACACAAACATCACCAGTGCAGGTTAGAACAATGGAAAAAGGAAAATTACCTATTAGAGTAGTTTGCCCTGGAACAGTATATCGTTCTGATGAAGTGGACGCAACACATTCTCCTGTATTTCATCAGTTAGAAGGCTTGGTAGTAGATAAAGGTATTACAATGGGAGATTTAAAAGGAGCATTAGCCGTTTTTGCAAAGGAATTGTTTGGAGAAGATGTAAAAGTACGTTTTAGACCTCACCATTTCCCATTTACAGAACCAAGTGCAGAAATGGATGTTACTTGTTTTGCTTGTGGTGGAAAAGGTTGCCGTGTTTGTAAGGGAGAGGGATATATAGAACTTTTGGGCTGTGGTATGGTACATCCAAAAGTATTAAAAATGTCTGGTATTGACCCAGAAGAATATAGTGGTTTTGCATTTGGCATGGGATTGGAAAGGGTTGCAATGCAAAGATATGGTATTACAGATTTGAGATTATTGTTTGAAAATGATGTAAAATTTTTAAAACAATTTTAATATGATTGGAAGTCAGAGAGGAGAGAATAGAATATGGATATACCTATGTCATGGTTGAAAGAATATACAAATGTGACAACAGATATTAAGGATTTTATAGAAGATATTACATTAACAGGCTCAAAAGTAGAGGGTTATACTACAATGGGTGGCGATATTGAAAATGTTGTAACAGGAAAAATTAAAAAAATAGTAAAACATCCTGATGCAGATAAATTGGTGATTACAACAGTAGATGTGGGAAAATCAGCAGACTTGACTATTGTAACAGGTGCAACCAATTTAAAAGAGGGAGATTATGTACCAGTTGCACTGGACAATTCTAAATTAGCAGGCGGTGTAGAAATACATTCAGGCAATTTAAGAGGTGTTACATCAGAAGGTATGCTTTGCTCTATACAAGAATTAGGATTCGATTTACATGATTTTCCAGAGGCATGTGAAAATGGTATATATGTTTTTCCAGAAGCTGTAGAATTGGGTAAAAATGTAGTAGATGTATTGGATTTAAAAGATGATGTGGTAGAATTTGAAATTACATCAAACAGACCTGACTGCTTTAGTGTATTGGGCATTGCAAGAGAGGCAGCAGCAACATATCAAATACCTTTTCAGTATCCAGAAATTACAGTACAGGAAAAAGCAGGAGGAAATGCTTCTGATTATGTTTCTGTAGAAATTAAAAATCCAGAACTTTGCCCAAGATATGCTGCAAGAGTTGTAAAAAATGTAAAAATTGAGCCTTCTCCAAGATGGCTAAGGAAAAAACTTAGAGCTGCAGGTATTAGACCTATCAATAATATTGTAGATATTACAAATTATGTTATGATTGAAATGGGACAGCCAATGCACGCATTTGATATAGATTGTATTGCAGAAAGAAAAATTATTGTGCGTAATGCCAAAGATGGTGAACAAATTACAACATTAGATGGTAATGTAAGAAATTTGGATAGCTCTATGCTTGTCATTTCTGACCCTCAAAAAGCAGTTGCTATTGCAGGTGTTATGGGTGGCGAAAATTCAAAAATCAGTGAAAATGCAGAGGCAATATTATTTGAATCTGCAACATTCCATGGCTCTAATATTAGAGTAACAGCAAAAAAATTAGGATTAAGAACAGATGCCTCTAGTAAATATGAAAAAGGTCTTGACCCTAATATGGCATGGGACGCAGTAAACAGAGCAGCACAGTTGGTGGAAATGCTTGGAGCGGGAGAAGTAGTAAAAGGTGTTGTAGACTGCTATCCTAATAAAAGAGAAAAATGGACATTAAGTTATTCTCCAGAAAAAATCAATCAACTTCTTGGAACAGATATTTCGGAAGAACAAATGCAAACGATATTTGAACATATTGGATTAGAAGTAGATAAACAAAATCATAGTGTGACTATTCCTACATTCCGCCCAGACTTAGAGGCACAAGCAGATTTGGCAGAAGAAGTGGCAAGATTTTATGGTTATGATAAAATTGAGCCAACATTAGCAGCAGGTACACCAACAGTAGGAAAAAGAAACAGAGGTCAAATTATTACCGCTATTGTAAAACAAAATATGGTGTCAAGCGGTCTTTGTGAGGCTATGACATTTAGTTTTGAAAGTCCTAAAGTATTTGATAAATTAAATATTGCTTCTGACAGCTATTTAAGAAAAACTGTAACTATATCAAATCCTTTGGGAGAAGATTACAGTATTATGAGAACAACTACATTAAATGGTATATTAAGTTCTCTTGCAACAAATTATAATAGAAGAAATGAATCTGCTGGTTTGTTTGAAATTGGAAAAGTTTATTTACCAAAATCATTGCCTATTACAGAACTCCCAGATGAAATTAGTACATTGACAATTGGTATGTATGGTAAAATGGATTTTTATGATATAAAGGGTATTGTAGAAAGATTGTTTGAAGTATTGGGTATGGGTGATAAAGTAGAATATATTACAGAAAAAAATATTGCTTGGATGCATCCTACTAGAACAGCTTCTATTCGTATCAATGATAAACAGTTTGGGTATGTAGGTGAACTGCACCCACAAATTGCATCAAATTATGGTATTGGTACAAAAGTATATTTATCAGTGATAGATATGCCAGCATTGATAGAATATGCTGACCTGATTAAAGCATATCAGCCTTTACCTAAATTCCCAGCTGTAACAAGAGATATTGCTATGTTAGTAAAAGAATCTGTTACAGTAAAAGAAATTGAAAAGGTAATTCAAAAACATGCAGGACAGTATTTAGAAAGTATTACACTTTTTGACGTGTATCAAGGAAAACAAATAGAAAAAGGTTTAAAATCTGTAGCATATTCCATTACTTTTAGAGCATCAGATAAAACATTAGTTGACCAAGATGTCACAGAAGCAATGAAGGAAATTGTAGATAGTTTGTCAAATGAATTGCAGGCACAGTTAAGAGATAAATAAAAAAAGGAAAAAATGCTAGTTTTTCTTTAAAAGTTTTTTGTCAAGCTTTTTAGGGAAAAAGTTTGCAGGGGGGGACGCTGTTCCGCCCCCTACAAGCTTTCAAAAAAGCTTGGCAAAACTTTTTTGGAAAACTTCGTTTTCCCATTTACAAACAGAAGTAAAACTACAGAATCAGCATGGCATCTCCAAAACTAAAAAAGCGGTATTTTTGCTGTACAGCAATATCATAAGCATGAAGTACGTTTTGTTTTCCTGCAAGTGCAGAAACAAGCATAATGAGTGTAGATTCTGGTAAATGGAAATTTGTAATTAAACAGTCTACTGTTTTAAACTGATAGCCTGGATAAATAAATATATTTGTCCAGCCACTGCTTGCTTTTATAAATCCGTTTTCATCTGCTATGGATTCTAATGTTCTTGTACTCGTTGTACCAACAGCTATAATTCTACCTCCTGCTTTTTTGGTACGATTTATAATTTCTGCTTGCTCCTGTTCTACAATATAGTATTCTGAATGCATTTTATGGTCTAAAATGTTTTCTTCTTTTACAGGACGAAAAGTACCTAAACCTACATGAAGTGTTAAATGGGCAATGGAAATTCCCTTTTGCTGTATTTCATTTAAAAGTTCTGGTGTAAAATGTAAACCTGCTGTGGGTGCAGCGGCAGAGCCTTGTTGCTTTGCATAAACTGTTTGGTATCTATTTTTGTCTTCTAAACGTTGTGTAATGTAAGGGGGGAGAGGCATTTCTCCCAATTCGTCAAGTATTTCTTCAAAAACGCCATCATAATAGAATTTTACAATGCGGTTTCCACCTTCTACAATTTCAAGTATTTCGGCATTTAATTTTCCATTGCCAAATACTATTCTATCACCAGGCTTTGCTTTTTTTCCGGGTTTTACCAATGTTTCCCATGTATTGATATTTTTTCTTGTTAAGAGTAATAATTCTATTTTTGCACCAGTTTCTTTTTTTTCTCCTATAAGCCGTGCTGGCAATACTTTTGTATCATTTATAACAATACAATCCCCTTTTTTGAAATATTGTAATATATCTCGAAATGTTTTATGCTCTATTTCACCAGTTTGTTTATTTAATACAAGCAAACGAGAGCAATCTCTATTTTTTAAAGGGTGTTGTGCAATTAATTCTTGAGGTAATTCAAAATAAAAATCTTGTTTTTTCATGTTTGTTCTCCTGTTATTGTTTTTTATTGTATGAATATTTTATATCATTTAAAAAAATGGCAAATTCCCTAGAATTTTCTAGGGAATTATAATTTATAAAATATTAACAAATGCCATTATGAAAAATGTTTTTATTATTCTATTGTAACATCAGTATAGTAATGATGCAATATGCTTAAAAAATCAATGCCTTGTAAAGCAAGTCCTTGCGCTCCTTTTTGACTTAAACCAGCACCATGACCATTTCCTTTTCCTTCTATTACAAAAACACCTGTACCATTATTTGTACTGACATTGCCAGAAGAAGCACCTGTAACAGTAACATTTTTCTGCATTATATCATTTGTTACAGTGTTTGGTAGGCTAGTTGATGTAGTGTTATATGTTTCTAATTCTGAAAAAAGTGATGAATCACTGCCAATGACATAATTATCTGCTATAGATTCCTCTACAACATTTGTAGTGTTTGTAACATCTGTGACATCTGAGGATTGTTTTGTATTCATACTAACAGTTGTTTTAGGACCTCCGCCTTTTCCATTTATTGTAAACATTTTGCTTGGAAAACTGCCACTTAAAGAAGAAAAATAGGTACGTATTTGGTCACGAGTTAAAACTTTTGTTCCTTTTGTACCCACTAATTTTAATTCTTGTACACGTCCGCCTAATGATACTTTAGAAATTACCATATCTGTAACTTGTCCAATATTGTCACCCTTTGCACTTGCTAAATTGGTAAGCTGTGTTGCAGTAATTTTTTTTGTCCATGTATTGGTGTCTACTTCATATACATCTGGAACTGCTTTTAAATAGGGGAGAGGAGCAGTCCATATATCTTCACTATTTTCTGTATAACCTCCGCTACTAGCAAAGAATACAGCCTCTATAGGTTCTCCCTTATGATAAATGACTAATCCTTTTGTAGCATCTACTGCGGCATTTGTTTCAGGAAATTCAGATGATTTTCCTTTGTATGATTGACAATGTGTACCATCACAAAGGTCATATCCTTTGTTTTCATGTACTTTCATATCCATTTTTTTAATAGCATATGTTCTGGCTGCAACAGCTTGTGCTTTTAATGCTTCTTCTGCATAACTAGGTGACATTTCAGAAGGTATAACACCATATAGATATTCTTCTATAGAAATAGCATTTACTGGTATAATATTGCCACCATTGACACGTGTAGGCTGTATTTTGCCTCTATATTCTTTGCCGTTTATAGTGATAACCCCAGTATCATTGTCTGCTGCACCGAATTGAGGCGTAATAATGTTTGTAATAAACATTGTTTTTCCTCCAGATTGTACAAGTATCATATTGGATACAGAAGGAACATTTTCAGCAGGTAAGCCCATTTTTTGTTTAATTTGTTCTCCTGTCATACCAGAAACATATATTTGCCATTTTCCTCCTCCTGTATATGCTGGAAAGGAATTGGCAATGGTAGCAGCATTTTGTTTTGCGGCTTCATAACTGTCATAATATAAAGATATTGCACCATAAGTACCGTTTCCTGATGAAAAGGTAAATCCTTTGTCAGATTTTACAATTCCCCCACTAATATATGTTCCATTTTCTTCTGCGCCTACATTGATACTTTTGTTTGAAAGTGTGATTGCACTGCCTATATTTGATAGTCCAATATGTATGGTTTCTGGCACAGTATAAGCAAATGCAGTATGATTTCCTATACTACTGCATAACATTGCTATTGTAGTCAATAGCATTATTTTTTTGCAAAATTTGTTCATATTTTTTTATTTCCTCCTCGTATTCTATAATTGACATGATTAATTATAGAATATTATGGAAAGAAAAACAAATTAAATTATTATGACAACAAAATGAAAATTTTGTTAAATTAATACTAAAAAAATAGTTATGATTTTGATTGTATAGATATAGAGAA
>ERZ808044.1222-NODE-1222-length-15746-cov-12.357074_pt1 | contig 15746 bp, 15 predicted proteins | sample MGYA00380195_ERZ808044 | MGnify/ENA primary metagenome ERZ808044 (study PRJEB31490, sample SAMN06133423) | mouse gut metagenome | isolation source: Z7_2 | host: mice | place: China: Chengdu | collected 2015-05 ...
CTGCGTGAGTATGCGGCATATATCAAGGACAGCATGGTGGCGGAGCTTTGCGAATTAAACCGTAACATGATGCTCTCCGTTGATGTTGTCCCTGTCCCTACGGATGAAGCCGTGAGGGAGGTGGAAAACCGCCTGCTTGGGGTGGAAACCAATATCACGAACTGGCAGAGGAAACAGAACCAGAACAACAATTTTTCCGCTGTTATCCCCTATGATTTAGAACAGCAGAGAAAGGAAAGCAAGGAGTTCCTTGACGATTTGACGACCCGTGACCAGAGGATGATGTTTGCCGTGCTTACGATGGTGCATACCGCAGACACAAAAGAGCAGCTTGACAATGACACGGAAGCCCTCTTGACGACTGTAAGAAAGCATCTCTGCCAGTTTGCCGTACTGAAGTATCAGCAGATGGACGGTCTGAATACAGCCCTGCCATTCGGCGTGAGGAAGATTGATGCCCTGCGTACCCTTACCACGGAGAGCCTTGCGGTGTTTATCCCGTTCCGTGTGCAGGAAATCTACCATAAGGACGGTGTATATTACGGTCAGAATGTAATCTCAAAGAACATGATTATTGCCAACCGCCGCCACCTCTTGAACGGCAATTCCTTTATCCTCGGCGTGTCTGGTGCAGGAAAATCGTTCACGGCAAAGGAGGAAATGACGAACATCATTCTGACCGACCCTAACGCAGATGTCTTAGTAATAGACCCCGAACGAGAGTACGCCCCTCTTGTAAAGGCAATGCAGGGCGAGGTTATCCACATCTCGGCGACGAGCGACAACCACATTAACGCTATGGATATGAACTCTGATTATGGCGACGGTGCAAACCCCGTCATCTTAAAATCAGAGTTCATTTTGTCTTTATGCGAGCAGCTTATCGGCGGTGCAAGCCTTGGGGCAAAGCAGAAATCCATCATTGACCGCTGTACGGCAAGCGTGTACCGCTACTATCAGCAGGGGAATTATATGGGGACGCCGCCGACTTTGCAGGACTTCCGTGAGGAACTGTTAAAGCAGGATGAGCCAGAAGCACAGGAAATCGCCCTTGCCATTGAGCTTTTCACGGACGGTTCCCTCAATACCTTTGCCAAGCATACGAATGTAGACACCCACAGCCGCCTTATCTGCTATGACATTCTGGATTTGGGCAAGCAGTTACAGCCTATCGGTATGCTCGTGGTGCTTGACAGCATCCTAAACCGTATCACGATGAACAGGGCGAAAGGCAGGAACACCTTTATTTTCATTGATGAGATTTACCTGCTGTTTCAGCATGAGTATTCTGCGAACTTCCTCTTTACCCTCTGGAAGCGTGTGCGTAAGTATGGGGCGTATTGTACAGGTATCACGCAGAACGTGGACGACCTGTTACAGAGCCATACGGCGAGGACGATGCTTGCCAACAGCGAGTTTATCATCATGTTAAACCAAGCATCCACAGACCGTATCGAGCTTGCGAAGCTCCTTAACATTTCTGATTTGCAGATGAGCTATATCACGAATGTCGGTGCGGGGCAGGGGCTTTTGAAAGTGGGAAGCTCCCTTGTGCCGTTCGTTAATAAGTTCCCACGCAATACGGAGCTGTATAAGCTGATGACGACTAAATTTGGGGAGGTGTAAGATTATGTCAGAGATAAGATTCCGTAATGTGGCTCACCGTGATTTCTTTCTGGATAACATGATGAAATGCAGGGTCAACGACTGTTACCACAGGGCATTTTTCTATGTGATGGGGATTGCGGAGGAAACAAGGAAAAATATCAATTCCATGTTTGATTTTAAGACGGACTGCATTGAGCCAGAGGGGATGCACGCAGGGTGGCAGACAAGCGGCACGGTCAAGGTCTGCAATCTTGCCTTTAACCTCTGGAACGGCTACGCAGAGGAGGGGCGTGAGAAATATTCCACGCCAGAGGAATTGTTCTGCTGCGAGTTTGCCCCATATTTCATGGAGGGCATCAAGGTAAGGTATCCCGAATATTGCAGGGATTTACCCGCCCCTAAGAAACAGACGGAGCATACACGGTAAGATTTGAAATGAAAGAAATACCCTGCGGCATATCTCTATGCCCAGAAAACAGGGTGAATTAAGGAAAGGAAAAGCCTATGAATGTAAAAAACTATAAAACCATTATCTGTACCGCCGCCGCTGTCGCCCTCTTGGGAGCAGCGGTTTTTTGCGGCTTTAAGATTTACAGCCATTATCAGCAGATAGACGAGCAGACCGAAGCCTTTGCGGAGATTGCCGAGGTCGTGGAGAACGCCGAGCCAGAGGAAGAACCGCCCAGAGATAAAGATACGCCTGTCAGCGAGGGCGAGGATATTCTTGCGAAATACAAAGAGCTGTATTTGCAGAATGAGGATATGGTCGGTTGGATTTCCATTGATGGAACAACCATCAACTACCCTGTCATGCAGAGCAAAAATACCCCGAATTTTTATCTGAAGCACAACTTTGAAAAAGAGTATAGCGATTTGGGAGTGCCATATATCCAAGAGGACTGCGACATTCTCACAAGCGACAATCTGATTATTTATGGACACCACATCAAGGGCGGCAGGATGTTCGGTGCATTGGAAGATTACAAATCCAAGAGCTTTTATGAGAAGCATAAGACTATCCAGTTTGACACCCTCACGGAGCAGGCGGAGTATGAAATCATCGCTGTATTTAAGACTGTTGCATACAGCTCACAGGGCTACCGCTATTATGATTTTGTCAATGCGGAAAATGAAAAAGAGTTTGATGCCTATGTTGGGAAGTGTAAGGAGCTTGCTTTGTATGATACGGGCGTGACTGCTGAGTATGGTGATAAACTCATTGCCCTCTCCACCTGCGAATACTCCGCACAAAACGGCAGGCTTGTCGTGGTGGCAAAAAAGGCAAACTGACATGACCGCAAATCCTCTGGGAAAGGAGGTCGATGTTTATGGCTGGTATAAAGACCAGAGATGCGGTTAAAGGCACGATAAAGACCCTTGATAAAGCCGCCATTGCAGGGGAACGCATGAAGTCTGCCTATGCCAAGACAAAGGATAAGGCGGAGCAGGGATATTACGCAGAGGAAAACTCCCCTACGGAATATGCTTCTGACAAGGTTTCCCATGCTTCGGGGAGAATCAAAGAGGAGGGAATCCACCAATTCAATAAGCAGGGGCAGAAAAACGTCCAGACCACAAAGGAGAATATCGGCAGGGCAAAGGATAAAATCGCTGAATTTAAGACCAAACGTGCGGTGAAAGCCGCAGAGCAGAAAAAAGCACAGGCTGTTGCAGAACAGAACGGCTCGCTGATCCGAAACGGGGCAGCGAGCCGTTCTTCTGTCCCCGATGTTCCCAGGCAGGGCGAAATGCCCCAGACAGGGGCAAGCCAGTTGATAAAGACAAGGCGGCAGGGGAAAAAGACCATCAAGACCACAGCCAGAAATGCGGAAAAAACGGTCAAGACCACAGCCAAAGGGACGGTCAAGGCAACAGAAAAAGGCGTCAAAACCGCAGGGGCGACATCCAAGACAGCGATTAAGACCACGGAGCAGACCGCAAAGGCGGCACAGAAAACGGCGAAAGCATCTGCCAAAGCCGCCCAGAAAACAGCACAGACAGCGAAAGCCACGGCAAAGGCGACAGCCGAAGCAACGAAAGCGACGGTCAGAGCCACCATTGCGGCGGTCAAGGCGATTATCGCAGGGACTAAAGCGTTGATTTCCGCCCTTATCGCAGGCGGTTGGGTTGCCATTGTGATAATCCTTATCGTTGTCCTGCTTGGGTGTGCCGTTTCCCTGTTCGGGGGCGGCAGCGAAAGCACTTCCTATACCCCTGTCAGTGCGGAGGTGGAAGCCTACACGCCGCTGATACAGAAGTATGCAAAGCAGTACGGTATCCCCGAATATGTGGAACTGATAAAAGCGGTGATGATGCAGGAATCTGGGGGAAAAGGCAGCGACCCGATGCAGGCGGCAGAGGGGAGCTTCAACAAGAAATATCCCCATGAGCCGAACGGTATCAAAGACCCCGAATATTCCATTGAGTGTGGCGTGCAGGAATTAAAAGCCGCCCTCACATCAGCCGAAGTGGAAAGTCCGATTGACATGGAGCGTATCAAGCTCGCTTTGCAGGGCTATAACTTCGGCAATGGGTATATCTCATGGGCAAAGACCAACTACGGCGGCTATTCCTATGCAAATGCGGTGGAATTTTCCACTATGCAGGCACAGCGGTTAGGTTGGGAAAAATACGGCGACACGCAGTACCCCGCCCATGTGTTACGCTATTACCCATACGGACGGGCATTTACAAGCGGCGGCAATCAAGCCATTGTAGAGGTCGCCTTGACGCAGCTCGGCAATGAGGGCGGCGAGCCTTATTGGAGTTGGTACGGCTTTGACGGACGTGTGGAATGGTGTGCCTGCTTCGCTTCTTGGTGTGCCGACCAGTGCGGCTATCTGGAGAGCGGAATTGTGCCGAAATTTTCTTTATGCTCGGACGGCGCGGACTGGTTCAAAGACAAAGGACAGTGGCAGGACAAAAATTATGAGCCGCAGGCAGGCGACCTTATTTTCTTTGATTGGGGAAATGACGGCTCAATCGACCATGTGGGAATCGTGGAGAAATGCGAGAATGGGATGGTCTACACCGTGGAAGGCAACTCTGGGGATGCCTGCAAACAGCAGAGTTATCCAGTCGGGAGCAGCTCTATCTACGGTTACGGATGTCCAACATATTAGGACAAGAGCAAAGGAAAATCAGAGATTAATTCTCTGGTTTCTTTTGCTTTACATACATAAACTCTTTCTTAGGATGAGTAGGAAAAAACAATTATATCTATTTTTTCCGTTTTGTGTTGCAATAATTTCAGTTGAATTAAAGAGGAATTTTTGATATAATCAAGACGGATTTTGAAAGAAATCTATAATTTAAGTAGGAGTAGTTTTGTTATATTTATAGGGAGGTGAAATTTGTTATGGCTCACCAGATGAAAAATAGCAAAGATAATGCAAAGTCCCATGCAGAATAGCGGAGATGCAACAGTCTGTATGGGATTCAAATAAAAATAGTTGCATCATCTGCTGGTTCTGCACTTTATTTAATAAATTAAGTAAAGGAGTGGACAGATATGAAATATATCAATGCAGCAGATGTGCTTCCAGAGAAGCTGTTAATAGAAGTTTTAAAATATGTAAATGGCGAGTTACTTTATATCCCAATAATGAGAAATAAACATAAATGGGGTGAAAATAGTGGCTCTAGGATTTATTATCAAGAGCGGAATCAAAAGATTAAGTCTGATTACAAAGATGGAATGACTATGGGTCAAGTGGCGGAAAAATATAGTCTGTCATATGATTCCGTAAGAAAAATAATTAAAGCATAGAATAAGGAAAAGGATTTTACTGGTGAAGTAAAGTCCTTTTTTTATCGGAAAAAACAATTAAAACCATTCTGGGGACTTTGAGGATTAGAACCAGAAATATAAAATATAACAGTAATTTAAACAGCGATGAGCAAAAGAGTTTTGGCAATAAAAAGGAGGATAAGCAGATGGCTCACAATATTTATAATATGAGTGATAAAAGATATTCTGATTTGAAAAAGTCTATTTGTGGCAATCAGGATGTCGAGAAATTTGTAAAAAAGGCAGTCATGATAACAGGCAAAAAGGAAAAAGAAATAAGAAATCTTGTATTAAAAGCTCTGATTCAGATTGAAGCACAGACAGGAAATCCCGCCTTAGAGGTTTATGCAAAAGCAGTCAAAAACAGTACACCTCTATTTGACAGCACCTCTCAAACAAATAAAGAGCGTGCAGAAGCAATAGCATTGCGATGGATTATCAATTATTCTATGGAGGAATCTTTTGATTTGCGACTAACAAGAAACATTGTTAATGCAGCTAATAATAAAGGGATTGTAGTAAGTAAAAAAAATGAATTTCTGGAGAAGTGTGCCAGAAACAAGAAATAGGAGGTAAATACTTTGAGTAAACGTGAATATCCGTTAGAGCAAACAAGAAATATCGGTATTATGGCTCATATAGATGCAGGGAAAACAACTCTGACAGAACGCATTTTGTATTATACAGGCGTTAATTACAAAATCGGTGACACACATGAGGGAACGGCAACGATGGACTGGATGGAGCAGGAACAGGAAAGGGGTATTACAATAACTTCCGCTGCTACAACCTGTCATTGGACACCTCAAGAATATAATCGGACTAAGGAAGATGCTTTAGAGCATAGAATCAACATTATTGATACACCGGGGCATGTTGATTTTACCATTGAGGTAGAGCGTTCTTTGAGGGTATTAGATGGAGCAGTGGGTGTGTTTTGTGCCAAAGGCGGTGTTGAGCCACAATCAGAAAATGTGTGGCGGCAGGCAGATACTTACAATGTGCCGAGAATGGCTTTTATTAACAAAATGGACATTTTAGGAGCAGATTTTTTTGGCACAGTAGAACAAATTGAAAATCGTCTTGGTAAAAATGCTGTTATTATACAGTTGCCAATAGGAAAGGAAGATGATTTTCAAGGGATTATAGATTTGTTTGAAATGAAAGCATATATCTATACGGATGAGAAAGGCGAAGATATTTCAGTTACAGATATACCTGAAGATATGAAAGAGGAGGCAAAGGAATATCATGAAAAAATGCTCGAAAAGATATGTGAGTTAGATGATGATTTAATGATGTCATATTTGGAAGATAATATTCCTTCCGAAGCGGAATTAAAAAGTGCCTTGCGTAAGGGGACATGTAATTGCGAAGCCGTGCCTGTTTGTTGTGGTTCTGCATATAAAAATAAAGGTGTGCAGAAATTGTTGGATGCGATTATTGAATATATGCCAGCTCCAACAGATATTGCTGCTATGACTGGTACAGACATGGATGGAAACGAAATTATCAGAGAAATATCTGATGATGCGGCATTCTCCGCTTTGGTATTCAAAATTATGGTTGACCCATTTGTTGGGAAGATGGCATATTTCAGAGTTTATTCTGGAAGTATTAAATCGGGTTCCTATGTGCTGAATTCAACAAAAGATAAAAAGGAGCGTGTAGGGCGGCTTTTGCAGATGCACGCAAATAAACGCCAAGAGTTAGATGCGGTATATGCGGGTGATATTGCGGCTGTAATAGGATGTAAATATACAACAACGGGCGATACAATTTGTGACGAAAGTAAACCTATCATATTGGAGTCATTAGAAATTCCAGAACCTGTAATTGAGTTGGCAATAGAGCCAAAAACGAAAGCAAGTCAAGGGAAGCTGATGGAAGCATTAGCAAAATTAGGTGAAGAAGACCCTACTTTCCAGACACATACAGATGCTACAACAGGACAAACAATTATAGCAGGTATGGGCGAATTGCAATTGGACGTTATGGTTGACCGACTGCTCCGTGAGTATAAAGTGGAAGCTAATGTAGGTGCGCCGCAAGTAGCCTATAAAGAAACGATTACAAAACAGGTGGATATAGATTGTAAATATGCAAAACAATCTGGTGGCAGAGGACAATATGGTCATTGCAAAGTACGGTTTGAGCCAATGGATGTAAATGGTGAAGAATCTTACGAATTTGTATCGACTGTAGTTGGCGGTGCTATTCCAAAAGAATATATACCAGCAGTAGATGAAGGGATTAAAGAAGCTATGGGATGTGGAATACTTGGCAATTATCCCGTCATTGGTATTAAAGCTAACGTATATGATGGTTCTTATCATGAAGTGGATTCTTCTGAAATGGCTTTTCATGTGGCAGGTTCAATGGCTTTGAAGAAAGCATTACAACAGGCAGATGCAATTTTGCTTGAGCCAGTTATGAGGATTGAGATTTTCGTCCCAACTGAAAATATGGGGGACGTAATAGGTGATATTACATCACGGAGAGGGCGTGTCGATGGAATGGATGATATTGGAACGGGAAAGAAGGTACGGGGTTTTGTACCGTTGTCTGAAATGTTTGGATATGCAACGGATTTACGTTCAAGGACACAAGGAAGAGGAAGTTATTCTATGTTTTTTGATAGGTATGAAGCAGTTCCGAAGTCTATCCAGAGCAAAATTTTAGGTTTGAATAAGCAAAAATGATATGACTATATGAAGTGTGTATTGTAAGAGAAGTAATAAAATATACGCTTCATGATTTCTGAAAGTTTTATGTGACTAAAAAATAAAATTATGAAAAAAGAAAAATGGATATTATGCCCTATATGTGGCGGTAAAACCCGTACTAAGATACGAGAAGATACGGAATTAAAAAAATATCCTCTTTTTTGCCCCAAATGTAAACAAGAAACATTGATTGATGTTAGGAATTTACAAATCATTATCATTAAAGAGCCAGACGCTTTAGACGCAGAGCCGATGAACTGATGAGTTTTATATCTCACAGAGCATCGGCTCTTTCTATAATTACATATCAAAAAAGGACAAGTCCACTGAATAAAAAAAACGGTGTTTCGGTGGGTTGCTTTGTCATGCTTAATTACCCTCGGATTTCGTTTTGAAGTTTGGAGGGATTTTTGTTGAAAAATAAAATAATACATATATCACATGTAAAATTAAGGATTTGTTCCTTAAAAAAATTATACTTTCTGTATGGGGACTTTGCACCCTGCAAGTAGAAGTAGTATTTCTACATATTGGAACTAAAATCTCCCTAAACCGTAAAGGTCTAACAGCCTTTGCGGTTTTTCTTTTGTCGTTTTTTGTAAGAATACGCCGCAAAGTTATTTTTGATGTTGGATGTCGTTCGCCGCCTGCCAATCTGAATTTTCAAAAAATTCAGATTGGAGGTACTTACGGTGAAATACGCACCAAGAAAGGTATATATCAAAGAAAATGGCAGCTACACAGAGTTATCCTATAAGGAATTTTGCAACCGCAGAGAAAAGAACGGGGATTATACGGACAAGCTCTTTATTCCCGTGCAGGGCTGTCTGATTGAAACGGAACAGACGCAGTATGTTGAGTTTTATCGTGATAAGGAGCGTTGGCGTTATCTGAAAAAACTTGATGCAGATAACAGCCTGTTATCCTTAGAGGCTTTTGAGAGAGATGATGTCAATAGTATTGATTTCATTGTTGATGAAGCGGTAAATGTTGCGGAAACGGTTGTCCATAGAATGATGTTGGACAAGCTGCGTTCTGCTCTTGCCATGTTATCGGAAGATGAACAAAAGTTGATAAATGCTATCTTTTTTCAGGAATTGTCGGAAAGGGAATGGTCGAGTATTGCGGGCATCCCGCAAAAGACAATCAATGACCGAAAACGGAAGATATTAGGCAAGCTCAAAAAACTTCTGGAAAAATAAAAAATTATTCCGCTCAACCCCTTCACTTTTTCCTTTGGAAAAGTGAGGGGCTTTTTTACAGGCTTCCCGCAGTTCTTTGACAACCGAATACCCATTCACCAAATACATTCTCTTTGTGGCTGTAATAAGCATAAGCGTGTGCAGCGGTACGCCATGACCCGCCGAAAGGCAGTAAGCGAAAAATGCCGACTGAAAATATCGGGCAGCTCCCGATTTCGCCATGACACACAAAGAGGACAATGATACTCCTGTCCAGTCATAGTCCGAGCGGTAATCAATCCGCCGCAGGCAATGAGGGCGGCTCTGTCAGACCGACAGTTGGGGTGCAACTCCCGTGGCGTCAGTTCGCTGCTGACCGTTTGGTGACTTCCCTTGCGTTATCACGCATCAGCATTTTCGGGGTGTCGGGGACAAATAGAAAATGCTTTCTATCATAAAGCCAGATGCAGGGCGGTCAATGGAAACAGAGCTTGTTTTATGTTCTCCCGACCTTAAAAACTTCCTTGCGTCTGGTTGTTACATAGGCAGGATATTCCTGCCTAAATCCAAATAGGAGGTCAAACACTATGGAAAGAACTATTAAGCGTGGTGACATTTACTACGCAGAGCTTAATCCCGTTATAGGCTCAGAACAGGGCGGCACACGACCCGTACTTATTATTTCCAATGACACAGGTAACAGATACAGTCCGACAGTCATTATTGCCGCTATCACGGGTAAGACACATACAAAGGCAAAATTGCCGACACATACTGAAGTAAAGAATTTTGAGGGGCTTGACAGAGATTCCATAGTTTTGCTTGAGCAAATCCGTACAGTAGATAAGAGAAGATTAAAACAGTATATGGGCATAATGTCTGCTGAAGTGATGGCAAGAGTTGATAAAGCTCTTGCCATTAGTATTGGGATTCCCCAGAGGAATCCATCTTAATTATAGAAAGGAAATGCGTATGGCGGAACAAACACAGGTTGAAATAAAAGATAAATTTTGTCTTACCATTGATGAGGCATCTGCTTACTTCAATATTGGAGAAAAAAAGTTGAGAAGAATTGTTACAGATAATATAGATACAGGATTTATCATTCAGAATGGAGTGAAGTTTTTAATCAAGCGGAAACAGTTTGAAACATTTTTAGAGAATTTAACAGCTATTTGAATGTCTTTAAATAAAGAATAGATATGCAGGCAGCTTTTGTGGGTGGATATTCTAAATGCTGCTTTCATTTTTAAGATGGCAAAAGGGCTTTGTCTATGATATACTACAATATATCGTGACGGGGCTCTTTTTGTACGAAAGGAGCATTTGACATGAGCGGAAAAAGACGTGACAGTAAAAACCGTATTCTCCGCAACGGAGAGAGCCAACGTCAAGACGGACGGTATGCGTTCAAATACATTGATGCCACAGGAAAACAGCAATTTGTTTATAGTTGGAAACTGGAAAAGACGGATAAGACACCGCAAGGCAAACGGGATGACATTTCATTAAGGGAGAAAGAAAAGCTGATACTGAAAGACCTTGATGATGCAATTGTTCCCCGTGGCGGAGAGATGACAGTTTTGGAACTGGTTAAAAAGTACCTTTTGCAGAAAACAGGGGTACGGCACAATACCGAAGCGAATTACAATTTTGTAGTCAACATTATCAAGAAAGAAGAATTTGGCAGGAAAAGAATCGACAAGGTGAAACTGTCGGATGCAAAATGTTGGCTTATCAAATTGCAGCAGGATGGGAGAGGTTACAGTTCCATCCATTCTGTAAGGGGCGTTGTAAGACCTGCTTTCCAGATGGCGGTTGACGATGATTTGATACGAAAAAATCCGTTTGAGTTTCAGCTTGCCACTGTTGTAGTGAATGACAGTGTGACAAGAGAAGCAATCACAAGAAAGCAGGAACGGGCTTTCCTTGAATTTGTAGCACAGGATAAGCATTTTTGCAGATACTATGATGGAATTTATATCTTATTTAAAACAGGGCTTCGGATTTCTGAATTTGTGGGGTTGACGCTGAATGATATTGATATGCAGAACCGAAAAATCAATGTCAATCATCAATTACAGCGAAAAAGAAATATGGAATATGTGATTGAGGACACAAAGACTACAAGCGGCACGAGGGAAATACCTATGTCCGATGAGGTATATGAATGTTTTCAGCGAATCATCGCAAACAGAAAGAAAGTGAAAACTGAGCCTATGATAGATGGTAGATGCGGATTCCTGTATCTGGATAAAAATGAGATGCCGATGGTAGCCCTGCATTGGGAGAAATACTTCCAACATATTTGTGAGAAGTACAACAGTATCTATAAAGTGCAGATGCCAAAGGTCACACCCCATGTATGCAGGCATACTTTTTGTTCCAACATGGCAAAAAGCGGCATGAATCCGAAAACGCTCCAATACCTTATGGGACATTCTGATATTGGTGTAACATTAAATACCTATACGCATATCGGTTTCGATGATGCGAAAGAAGAGTTGGAACGGATGGCAAAAGTCGAGTAGTAAAAAGGCATAATACCTCTCAATTTACTACTTTTTTTACTACTTTTGAGGTAAAAGATATGCCGATTTAGACTACGATATGCCAAGAACCAAGGGTGATTGCAAACGACAGGAAAAGCCGATAAATCAAGGAAATACAGTAAATACAAGGAGTTTTTGAGATATGATAAAAATATTATTTGTTTGCCACGGCAACATCTGCCGGTCTCCCATGGCGGAATTTGTATTCCGCGATATGGTGCAAAGAAAAGGTCTGTCAGACCAGTTTCACATAGCCTCTGCTGCCACCAGCAGCGAAGAGATCGGCAACCCCGTCCATTATGGGACAACAAATAAATTAAAGAAGTACGGTATCAGCACCAAAGGGAAATATGCCGTTCAGTTAAAAAGAAAAGATTATCAGGAATATGATTATATCCTGGGGATGGAAAATCGGAATATCAGGAATATTGACCGGATCGTGGGTTCCGATCCCGAGCATAAAGTATATAAGCTTCTGGATTTTAGCGGGAATCCAAGAGACATTGCGGATCCGTGGTTCACCGGTAATTTTGACAGGACATATGATGATATCCTGGAAGGCTGCGAAGGATTTTTGAATTATCTGATCAGGAAAGGGGAGATCGTTCTCCGGTAATCAGATATCGGGTTCTCCGATTGTGTATGTCAAAAGCTTTACCGTACCGCTGCGCCTGCGTTTTTGACATACACTCTCGGAGAAATATCCTGTGCACCCCGTATCAGTTGTCTTCCTGCAGTTTTTTATCGTACAAGTTCTGGATATTTTTCTTTGTTCCGGCGTTTGCATTCATACATGATCTCATCTGCCTCATGGAGAATGTCGTCATAGGATAACGTATTGCTTGCGCCCTCAATTCCCACAATGCCGTAACTGAAGCTGCACTGGTATTCAGCGTATCCGCCGGTCTGAAAATCTTTCAGGATTTCTGCCATTTTGAGCTCTATGAGTTCCTTGATATTGCCGCTTAACACAAGGCAGAATTCATCTCCGCCGATTCTGGCAAATGTATCTTCGCTCCGGAAATTTGCCTTGATCAGTTCTACAAAATTCTGGATATAGATATCACCTTCCAGATGCCCGAAGGTGTCATTGACATATTTAAGGCCATCCAGGTCAAGGTAGCAGAGTGTGGTATCCTGCTCTTCACGAAGAACCATCTCCATATATTCTTCAAAAAACAGGCGGTTTTTGATTCCGGTTCCCGGGTCATGGTAAGCTTTGCTTGCAAGATTATGGGCAGCCCGCTTTTCATCTGTAATATCAACGATGATATGAACGTATGAATCGTGTTCCTTCCATTCAATCGGAAAAGAAGTGATGCGGTAGTGGGTGTCGGCGTCACCCGCCATCTCCCACACTTTGTATTGTTCATCGCTTCTCCATTTCAGGATCTCATTCTGAAATGGAAGCCGTTTTTTACAGGCGTTACAGAAGCTTGCATCCACAGAGCCTTCCTTCTTCTTCTTGTTGCAGTAGAGGATTTCTTTTGTGTTCGTGTCTACTACAAGAAGCCATTCCTTCCGTTTGCTCAGCATCTCGACCATCAGTTCATTATACCCTTCGATCATCTCGGCATGGCTCTGTGCGCGCATCGCTTCCTGGCGCAGGCGTTCCTCACGCTCTTTTAGCTGTTTGGTCATCTCGTTAAATGCTTCGGAGAAATCCCCCAGATAAGCCACCTGCTGGGAGTAATCTCCTTTGGCTACCTGTTGGGCCTGCCAGGTGAGGTGATTCAGGTTCGCGTGAAGATTTTTCAGATTCTCGCACAGGATATTATTCTTGTTTGGGAACGGAACAGACAAGTTACCCTTGGAAAGTTCTGCCGAATATGCGGTCAATTCTTTTATTTCACTTTGCAGGGATTGGAGCTCCTGCTTTGAGTCGGGATAAGGCTCCTTAAGCTCCTGTACATGGAACGAGTCCTTTATCTCTGCCTGAAACCGGCATACGCGATCCCCGGTTGCCCAACAGTCGATCTCAACTGCGGTGTAAGGATTACCGGAATAAGCAGTAAGGATTCCTGATATGAATCCTTCGTCGTAATTGCATACGGTTTCTCCAAGTGTAGGAAGGCCGGAACAATCGGCGTCTTCGGAAACGGTAAGGATGATCTTTCCGCTGTCTTCATCTATTTTTTCGATTCGGAGAACACCGATCTTGAATCGCTCCAGCTGTTTTTGAAGCTGAGCGGCAAATTCTGAAAACGACAGTGACAGATCCAGATGCTGTTTTGCAAAAAATTGCCCTGCACGGTAACCTGCATTTCGGAAAATGCGGATCTGGTCTTTTCGTCCGAACTGTTCGGTCAGTTCTTCGCGAAGGGAATATTCTAATAGCCGATAGACCGCTACCGGGATATCTTCCCCAAGATTCTTGCGGCCGTCCTCTGATGGCTGCAGATAATCTGCAAGTTTCAGATTGGTCTGTGCTGTCGTTAAAGTCTGATCTTCCACAATCATTTCCCCTCTCTGATAAATACTTTTGATATATTTTATCATATCTTTGGAACACTTACAATTCATCACGGCAAAAAATCTGTCGAGCGGCGAATAGACAGAGCGTGGACTATTATAAAGACATTGACATGAATGTGCCGAGATATTATGATAAATGTCAATGGAACTCAGTTTGAATGATTGTATAATGTTTTGGTAATTAAGCCGAATTATATTAGTGAGGAGGAAGGCAAATGTCAATGAAGATCAATCATGAACTGCCGCTGCCGGAAGTTTTGAAGGCAAAATACCCGGTTTCGGACAGGATCAGAGAGATAAAGCAAAAAAGGGATGAAGAGATCAGAGAGATATTTACGGGAAAGAAAGACAAATTCATTGTTCTGGTAGGTCCGTGCTCTGCAGATAATGAGGAATCCGTATGCGAGTATGTAAGACGGCTTAAGGAGGTATCGGACCAGGTGTCGGACCGGCTGCTGGTCATACCAAGAGTCTATACCAACAAACCGCGGACGACCGGAGACGGATACAAGGGGATGCTGCATCAGCCTGACCCGGAGAAGGAACCAGACCTTCTGGCAGGCATTATCGCAATCCGTAAGATGCACATCCGTGTAATGGAAGAGACGGGACTTTCTACGGCTGATGAGATGCTCTATCCAGAGAACCGGAGTTATCTGGATGACGTGCTGTCTTACGAGGCCATAGGAGCCAGATCTGTGGAGAACCAGCAGCACCGCCTGACTGCCAGCGGCATGGATATTCCGGTAGGGATGAAGAATCCGACCAGCGGAGATTTGTCCGTCATGCTGAACTCGGTTACGGCAGCGCAGCATCCGCATCGGTTCATTTATCGCGGGAATGATGTTAAGACCAGCGGGAACGAGCTGGCCCACACCATACTAAGGGGCGGAGTGGATAAGTATGGGAAGAATATTCCGAACTACCATTATGAAGATCTTGCGCGTCTTGCGGAAATGTATGAGAAATGGAACCTGAAGAATCCGGCAGTGATCGTAGATGTAAACCACTCTAATTCCAGCAAGCAGTATAAGGAGCAGATCCGTATCGTAAGTGAAGTGATGCACAGCAGGAATTACAACCCGCTTTTAAAGCAGCTGGTGAAGGGAGTTATGATAGAGAGTTATTTAGTGGAAGGCCGGCAGGATATCTCGGAGAATCTGGTATACGGACAGTCCATTACAGATCCTTGTATCGGATGGGAGGATACGCAGAGGCTGCTCTATGATATTGCAGAGAAATGCTAAGGACTCCGGCATTTTGTTAATAATTAAAAATACAAGATATGGCGAAGGGGTTTCTTTGACACCATATCTTGTATGTGCTGCGCCTGATTGGGAAGGCTAGTACAGCATTGCGTAATTAACAGTGAATTCTGCACTCGCTATCTGTGCCAGATGCACGCCTCCAATCC
>ERZ808044.1223-NODE-1223-length-15704-cov-12.605043_pt1 | contig 15704 bp, 23 predicted proteins | sample MGYA00380195_ERZ808044 | MGnify/ENA primary metagenome ERZ808044 (study PRJEB31490, sample SAMN06133423) | mouse gut metagenome | isolation source: Z7_2 | host: mice | place: China: Chengdu | collected 2015-05 ...
ATGGACTTGCAAAGCTGGCGAATAAGCGTTAAAATAGCAATTACACGAATGCAGGTCACAAAACCGTATTTTTGAAATGAAACAGCACTGAATAACACTAACCAGTACAGATAGTATTATCCAGTCATTCGGTTTTTCATTATAACACATAAGTCAAAAAAAGTACAGACCAAAATCGAACTTTTGTTCTGTACTTTTTTCATGCAATCCGGTTATGTCAATATCTTAGTTTCATGCAAAAAATTCACTAATCTGTTCTATATAATTATCTTCTGAAAAATCTGTACCACTCTCATCTTCTCCCTTCGGTATCACTTCATCAATAAATGGCTGGAGATCGTCTAAGCAGTCCTCTATGATTTCGGCTGTATCCCCATAAACATCTATGGGATAGTTTTTCAGAACAGTATCCTCTCTAACCTTGTTACGGGTTTTATTTCCGCAGAGAGGGCATAATATCCATTCTGTCTTATCCATATCAAATTATCTCAATTCCTTTTTCAGCGTTGCAATCCATTCTTCAATTGCTTGTACCAACAAAAACTGCTGATGTAAAACAGCCATACCCGTGGCAGGAATATCGGAAGCGTTTTCTTTCATAGAAACATTCTCCTCAAGATAAGATTTCAACACATTGATATTACTTTCAATGTTATCCAGACATTCCCTCTGTTGTTCCTTCGCCATACTTTCTAAGTTTACGATAACAGCATTAAAATCCAAAAATATATTGATTGGTTTGCAGGATATTTCAATCATCAGTTTCTCAAATTCCTCATTTCCTGCATCCGTCAAAGAATATACCGCCTTTTCGGGCATTTTTCCCTCTTTCTCTGTGCGGCTTGTGATAAACCCCTTTTCTTCCAACTGGATCACCTTTTTGTATATAGATGGTGTGCTGATTTTTACCCATTTTGAGATGTTGCGATATTCTACCAGTTTCTGAATATCGTATGCACTCATTGATTCCCGCTTCAACATTCCCAATACAATTAAGTCAATGGTAGCCATTTAAAATACCTCCTTTTTCTATTGACAACTGCTATAAATTATAGTATTATAATTTCCGCAACACAATTGCTATATTTTATAATAGTATAAATAATACTATTTGTCAAGAGAAAGGAGTTCACAATGAACAGTCAAAGTAAAAAAATGGAGCTGCTAGGCAGTGCATCCATACCAAAAGCACTTTTATCAATGGGTATTCCAACAATGATAGGTATGTTGGTAAATGCCTTCTACAATCTTGTTGACGCATATTTCGTCGGCGGATTAGGAGAGAGCCAGATGGGGGCAATCTCCGTGGTCTATCCACTCGGACAGGTCGTTGTCGGTCTTGGACTGCTGTTCGGCAACGGTGCGGCTTCTTATATTTCCCGATTATTAGGCCGTGGGAATAATGAAAATGCGAATAAAGTGGCAAGTACCGCTTTATACAGCAGCGTATCCGTGGGAGCAGTTATCATTATAATTTCTATGGTGTTCCTACATCCCATACTGAAACTCTTAGGCGCAACAGACAGTATCCTCCCCTTTGCCGCCACATACGCAAGTATCTACATTGTTTCCTGTATTTTTAATGTATTCAACGTCACGATGAATAACATTGTAACAAGTGAAGGTGCCGCCAAAACAACCATGTGCGCCTTACTCACGGGTGCAGTGCTTAATATTGTCCTAGATCCACTGTTTATCTATGTGTTTGACTTAGGGGTAGCAGGAGCAGCGATAGCAACCGCAATCTCACAAGTCGTTTCAACCTGCATATATCTAACCTACATCCTGCGGAAAAAAAGCGTATTCCATTTCCGGGTTAAGGACTGCACATATACAAAAGAGACCATGTCTGAAATTTTCAAAATCGGTATCCCGACATTGGTATTCCAGATTTTAACGAGTGTATCCATTTCCTTAATCAACAATGCCGCTGGCGATTACGGGGACTCTGCTATTGCAGGCATGGGCGTTGTCACCCGCCTTATTTCAATGGGCAGCTTGTCCGTATTCGGGTTCATCAAAGGCTTTCAGCCCATTGCAGGGTACAGTTACGGAGCGAAGAAGTTTGACCGTCTGCGTGAAGCAATCAAGACTTCCATTCTCTGGTCAACAGCTTTCTGTGTGATTTTCGGTGTGATACTGGCTCTGTTCCCTACGGCTATCGTTGCGAGATTTACAAAAGGCGATGCCGAGATGATCCGCATTGGGGCAGCTTCTTTAAGGGCAAACGGTATTTCCATCATGCTCTTTGGATTTTATACCGTGTATTCTTCTCTGTTCCTTACTTTGGGAAAAGGCAGAGAGGGCTTTATCCTCGGAGCTTGCAGGCAGGGGATTTGCTTTATCCCCGTTATCCTGCTTCTCCCGATTGTCTGGGGGCTAAATGGAATTATGTATGCCCAACCGATTGCTGATATACTTTCCGCAGTCATAACGGTATTCATGGCGATACCGCTCCACAAAAAACTGAATGAAATGCAGAAACAAACTTCTGCAATAAGCATGAAAGACAACGACTAAATATTTATTCTTTCTGACAAACAGAGCCGATGAGCTGTGAGGTTTCCCCCAAGTTCATCGGCTCTGCGTCTTTGCGTCTGGCTCTCTAATGGCTTTACTTGAATATCTAATTTCCATGAATAAAATGAAAGCCACAACAATCAGCACCTCCCCCTATTGTTCCCATGCATTCAAATCTAATCTTAGGCTCATATCCCGAAAAAGCAGTTATATCACTTTGGCAAAAAACCGTACAAAGTTCTGGACAGCAATATTTCTCACACATATCTTTGTAAAGGCAACGGACTATATTAAAATGGATTTCTCTATTATCATGCCTTTTCCATTCTACCGTAAACCCCTCTCTTGGGTACTTTTTGCTCATATGCGATTTAGCAAACATTTTAAATAAACCATATGTAAATGGCATTTTTGTAAGTTTAGCATTTTCTTCCGCTAAGTTGTGTGCATTATGCTGTATTTCCTTATGGGCAATCATAAATGCTTGTTCTCTGGTAAAACCCTGTTCAACAAAGGTTAAATATATACCCATGATTGGCAGCAATCTTTTGAAAATATGCTGATTTATTTCATCATTCTCGGATTTTGCTTCCCTCTCGCATAGATTCGTATATTTTTCACACATTAAAATATAAAGCTGTTTACCTTGTTCATTTCCATATTCCTCTATTAAATCATCGTATAGAACACTGAAATCTGTTTCTTTATACGTAAATTTCCCTCAAACCGGTAAAAGATTCCTAAAATATTCAGAATAAATTTAGGTGGTACACCGGAAATTTTACTGCTTTGGTCTGTTTTTACTTCCTTTAGGTCGTCCCGGTTTCCGTTTCTTTTGTTGAGTTGCCAGAGCTTCACGTTCCAATGTCTTTTTGTTTTTAGAACCCTTTGGTCGACCGGGGTGTCGCTTAGGCTGTTCCATTGTCATGCTTGCCTCACGCTCAAGGGTTTTCTTGTTCTTGCTGCCTTTGGGGCGCCCCGGTTTGCGTTTCGGTTCATTCAAAACAACTTTTTTCTCCTGTTTCGGCGGTCGGCCTGGACGGCGTTTTACCTGCATCTCAGAAGTATCTGGAAGCTGATGCAGTTGGTTGTTGATGGGATTCATGAGACGCCTGTTGATATCAGCGGCAAATGCGTCCAGCTTATCCACGGGAACATGGAATGCTCCTAAAAGCTGCTTCTGGCGGATTGATAGATTATTGATCGCACTATAGCTCCCATCCGTCATCAGGACAAGCGATATGCGGTCGATCTCGTGCAGCATACGGTTTGTATCAAGCTCATGCTTATGACAGGCTGCCATGACCTCAGACCGCAGGATCGCCGCTACAAAGCATACGGCAAATTTGCCCATCAGGCTATCGACTGAATGCTCGCGTGTCACATCAAAACCAAGCTGTGATTTCATGATCATGAACTGCTTTTCCGATGCGTCACGCAGATGATACACTTCATGGATCTTTGAAGGCTCAAGCTCCCTGGATGAAGCGATCGAATAGAACCCTTTCTCATTGACCGCCTTCTGCCATGCGTCAAACTTATATTCAACCAAATAGCCGGCCCCATCTTTCTTAAGCTCGAGATAAGGACCAAGGCCTTTTGGAATCACAGGTTTTTCGCCGTCAGCTATTGACCGACGCATTTTTTCAGCGCTCCGGAGCACTTTGCGTATCAGTGCAACTGAGCGGTCTGTTCCATTTACCCCGTCATAGTAGAGATACAGGTACGCCTCATCAGCATGGCCGCTAAAAATACGGCCTTTGGATCTGATCCCGAAGATGCCGTCCTCGGAGACAACGCTCTTTACATCCCATCGGATATCATCCGCATACTCTTTAAGCATCTGCGTGTGCCCATAGGTGTCGGATTTCAGCATGAGTATATAGGGATAGCCGCTTTCCTTCACTGCGGAGACCACATCGTGTGTACAGAACCCACGGTCAAGTATCACACCTTCTACGGAGATCCCGACATCTTTCAGGATGGCCACGATCTTCTGGAAAGCCTTACTGTCCACCATACCGCCGTTGTTGACCTGATAGGTCACCGGCCTTCCGGAAGATGCATCCACAGCCCAGATATAGCTGATGATATTGCTATTACGATGCGACTTGGCCTTTCCTTTCTCTGCGATGCCTCCATCTTTCATGGAGCAGTCATTGTTCGAACCATCAACGCTGAGCCAGGCTTTTGTAGTCCCGCCGCGTTGGCATTCCTTGAGCCAGAGCAGACGGAACTGATGGTTTGCGTCTTCAGACATATGACGGTGGAACAGCTCAGAATACCAGCTGTCGCTGTAGGCTTCTTTTGAATAAAGCACTTCACGGGACATCCTGTCTTCGAAAAGCTGGGTGGTATCGCTCCTGTCTGAAATGGAATACATAGCGTAATCCATGACCGCATTGGCATACATCGGCCCATAGATTTCATGGAGGATAGGGTACAGATTCGTTGTGTGGCCGATCCCAAGTGAAAGCATGTACATTCCCATGTGCAGCTCATGTGCCGGAAAACTTTTTTCATGATACTGACGCTCCCATTCCGATGGATAGAGATAGCGGTACATATCATTTGGATGCATCATCGTTTCGCTGGTAGCATGACCGATCACCTTCCGTTTTGCTTTGCCGCTGCCATCATCCGACATGAGAAAAACACGTCCATCGCTGTGGTTGATATAAGATTCTTTCGGTCTCGGGATCTCGTGGAGTTCCCAATAAATATGTGCCATAAATATCACTCCTTAAATAATTACCATTGTTAATAATTATTATACATTATTCGAAATAATATTTCAATCATTTATTTAACAAAAGAATCCTGTATTTTACAGTGTTTTATGGCATTCCTGCAAAAATATTAAGATCAAAAATATTATAATCTTTTACCGGTTTATTGGTAATTTACGTATAGAGAGGAATGGCTCAGCATAATATTTTGAAGATACTGTCATCTGGTAGTTTTCTTCCTCATATGCCTGAAGTTCTTTTTCCGTAAAAGAAGCGCAAATCTCGAATGTCATTCTGTCTCTGTTAAAGCAAAATTCTATATGTTCCTGTTTATTCTTTCTCAAGAATGCAAAGTGTTCCACTGCCCCTGTTCACATTCTTTCTCATTATTTCCTCTCCAGTGCCTAAAATGAGGAGAACGCTCACTACTATCAGCTGCAGCAAGATAAACTTCTTCACCGCAACACAAACATTGATATCGAAATCGTTCCCCTGAAAAATAACATGAATTTTTGGCGACAACAGCAGCATCTACCTCTCTCTGCAAAACAACATCAAAAGCTTTATCCATTTTGTTTCTCTCCTTTGGATTAGGATCAAACAGTCTATATTTTATAATCCATATGATGTTCTTCAACAACTATAGTAATTTTCTCCAGCTTGTATTTCTAACGTTTCAACGCTTACTCATCATCCAGTAAAGGCATATTAATTAATTCCTGCAATTTCTTTTGCAGTATACTTTTATCCGGCAACTGGAGCTGATACTCTGCAACCATCATAGGTGATAATGTTCTACTCATAGCATATTCAACGACTTCATCATCCTTAGAAGCGCATAATATCATTCCAACACTTGGGTTCTCATTCTTCTTTTTCTTTTGACGATCAAGCGCCTCCAAATAGAAATCCATTTTTGATATATATTCTGGCTTAAACTTCCCAATTTTCAATTCAAATGCTACAAGACACTGCAATCCACAATGAAAAAAGAGCAAATCAATCCTGTAATCCTCGCTACCCACCTGGACTCTAAATTCCTCGTCAATAAATGTAAAATCTTTACCAACCTCCAAAATAAAATCCTTCATATTTCTGATTAGCCTAAAAATGACGCTCTTCAACAGTTTTCGCTTTTGAAATTATGGCTAAATGATTGGACCAACTAATTTGTGACAACAGTGTTGTCACAAATTCATCATCTGCATAAGTTTCATAAAATTTCTTCATACGATATAAGCCGCGCCTGTTAAATCCCTTAATCCCAGGAAATGCATTTTGAATCTCTTCCGCAACAGTATCTATATAGGCATCTCCAAATAAGGCTTTCGTAGTTTCTTTACTCAGATGTTCTCCCACTTTCCAATACATTTGAATCAATTCTTCATTAACCTTTTTCAGAGCATTCTGCCTTGATTGACTAATTATCTGAATAAGGTTCCCTACCGCTGAAATTTCATTTTTCATAAAAATTTGTCACCTTTCACAAATCTGTGTCAACATTGTTGTTGCAGGTCAGCTTCACTTTTCTCGAAACTCTATTTTTGATAACTGCATCCTGTCCTGTCAATCCTCCCATTGCCCTTTATATATCCGGAGTGCTAAACTTCTTGTTGATCCGACACAGTTTATTCTTACCACCAATATAATCCTGATATATTTCAAATGAACCAGTCATTAAACCATCACAGGCCGTCACAATGTTTCCAAGAGAATCCACAATAATTTTTTTCACAATCCTTTTCTATCTCTGAAATCAAAAAATCCATTTCCTGATTTACCTCCCGGTTACCCTAATCTTTGGCAGATTATGCCTTTTTATCCGCCTTGGGCTAATAGCTATATGACCCTTCCGGAAAGATGGTCTATTTCATGCTGCACGATCTGAGCAGGCCAGTCTTTTAACTTCATCTTCTGCTTTTTCCAATTGAAATCGAAATACTCCACCTCAATTTCCTTATAACGCTTTGTTTTACGAACCCCGTCAAGAGACAGGCAGCCTTCCTCCGTTTCATAAAGCCCGTTTTTCCAAACCAGCACCGGATTGAACATCACAATGTCGATAACTCCCATATTCACAATGATGATATTTTTCTTCACGCCGATCATATTGGCAGCCATGCCGACACAACGGTCCCGATTGGCATTTAAGGTATCCTTAAGATCTCTTCCCACCTGCAGGTCAGCCCTGGTTGCCGGTTCTGATTTCTGCCCCAGGAAGAATACATCCCTTACAATCTGTTTCACCATGATTCTTTATCCTCTCTCACCTCTTCAGATGCGGCATCTGACGGAAGCCATACTCCCTACATCCAGTCCCTGATCTCTTCCTCTGTCACATCATTCGCATTTAACGGCTTATGCCATTTAACCTCTGGATAGGATTTTTTTAAGCTTACAGCAAGCTTCACTGGCTTTGTTGCGCCACTTGTGGTAAATACAGCCGCATGCTTTCCGTTTAAATCCAAGGCATCTAACAGAGTCAGAATCACATTTGGCGCGATCCCACACCAGATTGGAAACCCAATCAGGATACGCTCATATTTTTGTATATCCGGTATCTCCATTGCAAGTCTTGGCCGCGCCTTTGTAACGATCTCTTTTATAGATGTCAATACAGTCTTTACGTAAGACATCTCATAAGGTCTCTCCGGTCTGATTTCTACTAAATCAGCCTTCTTTATCCCCGCAATCTTTTCGGCGGCTGCTTTGGTAGTTCCTGTCTGCGAAAAATAAATCACCAATGTACTCATCTCAAAATCTCCTTCCACATTTCGGGCAGTATTCAAACTCCTCCTGCGTCTCAAATCCACAGTTACTGCACCTTTTGAATCTGCTTTTGCACCCTGCCTGCACCTTTGTTAAGTTTTCCGGCAGTATTTCTATCTTCTCTCCCCTTGCAATCCGCTTTCCGATCTCCGGTGCAAGTAAATAAACGGTGTTACAGCAGGTACTCTGTACATAATATTGTCTGTTCCATTTCAAGCAGGGAAGAAAGAACAATGACAGACACATATAAGTCATGTACACCTGGTATCTTCCATAAGAACCGCAGTGCTCACAGACAATCATCTGATCATGGTCAAAATTCTTTCTTCCCTGGGTAATCCCCATAATAAAAAACATCTGCATGATCTCCCGGCCAATTCCCGTATCGAAGGAACTGCATCCATTAACGTATTTATATTATTCTGTCCATTTTCTATTATAGGATTCCTTTATTCAAAATGCAACCGCATTGCCCTATTATCCGTACCAATATGCTGAACCGTTTCTGTGATGCCCTGCAAAATAAGGATGTGGAAAATGTAGAAAAGATTTTCACTGAATATTTAAGAAAGACCATCAGTATCCGGGATACAGCCGTACGAACTGACATGAAAGAAAATTTTCCCACAGGGAAAGCGACCACTAAGGAGACTAAAGGACAGTCTCCAAGTGTCTGCTTTTATCATGGAGTTCTGCTTGGAATTTTAGGTGTGAAGAACCGATGGGGAATCTCTTCCAACCGGGAAATGGGGGAAGGCTATGCGGATATCCTTGCGGAACTGGATACCGGAGATATGGGTATTATCATAGAGGTGAAATATGCACACGACGGAGATCTGGATGCTGCTTGTAAAGAAGCATTAAAACAGATCGAGTATACCAGATATGTAGATGACCTTGAAGATGACGGGGTAGAGAATATCCTCAAATACGGGATTGCATGTTATAAAAAGCGGTGCAGGGTTATGCTTGCAGAAAAATAATGAAAAGATCATAAAGGGAAAGGAAAGCCTTGGAGCAGATATGCTTCAGGGCTTTTTTCATGCCGTCATGTGCGGGAAGAGCCTCCAGCGACTGTTTTTTGTTCCTAAAATGCATCAGGGCATAGAAAAGCGGGGCCGTTTTGATGTCCTTTTTATCTCTTGTCAGGCTATGCCTTAAATTTATCTTCCAGTCATCTTCTGGAATAAATACATTTACTGCTGCATTCTAAAAACACTCATGCACAAAAATCAATTACTGTAATAACTCTTTGATCGCAGCAACAGCACCGCTATTTAAAGAATTATGTGCCCGCCCGTGCAGCGCCTGATCAATCCCTTCAAAGGATTCCAAAACCATATCATTATGTACCGGACTATTATTGTTTAACAACAGCACATACCCGTCCACCCAGACACGAATTCCAGAATCTTTCAGAAACCGGGCTAAAATATATACCTGGCGCCTGACCTGTTTTATTGGATTGCGCACCTGCTTTTCATAGATATTCCCGCCCCTGCTGACTTTATATTTTGTCCATTCGTAATCATCCTCTTTGCCCATAATCGTGCCGCTATAATTCTTTACTTCGATAATAAATACGCCTCTGCGGTTGATAATAACATTATCTAATTCTGTTGCTTTTTCTTTGTATTTCACACAGACATTCGTGAGCAGTATATCATCTTCCTGTAAAAACTGCTTTATAATCTCTGTCGCTTCCTTTTCGCCCCGCTTTCCTGCCCTGACTCTCGGCGCTTCATAGGTTTTATAAAACAGTACCGCTATAATAACAAGAAAAGCAATGCATCCTATCCCGATAAATATAAAAATTTCCATTTATTCGTCCATTTCTGTTTCCCGGACCGCATGGTCATATGCAGCAAGGGTTTCCCGGTCAAACAGGACAAATCTCACAATGTCAATTTGATCCATATGTTCTTCGCAAAACTTCCGGACTGTTCGGACTGCCGCAAAAGCGGCCCTGTCTACCGGATAGCTGTACACCCCTGTTGAGATGGAAGGGAATGCGATTGTCCGAATCCCATGAGCAACTGCTGTCTGCAGGGAATTCCAGTACGCATTTTCAAGAAGCTGTTCTTCACCGTCCTGTCCGCCGCGCCAGACAGGGCCTACCGTATGGATTACATATTTGCACGGCAAACGGTAAGCTCCGGTAAGCTTTGCCTCCCCTGTTTTGCAACCATGCAGCGTCCGGCATTCAGCCAAAAGCTCACGTCCTGCCGCACGGTGGATCGCGCCGTCCACACCCCCGCCGCCAAGCAGGCTGTTGTTCGCCGCATTTACGATCGCTTCCAGATCATCCACTTTTGTAATATCTCCCTGAACCGTCTGTATCCTGTATCCCATAGAATTCCTCCTGATATAATAAGATTGTATCCCCTATTTCTGATAACTGCATCCAGTTCTGTCCGTCCTCTCAACGCCCCTTATATACCTCGCGCTAAACTCCATATTAATCTGGCGCAGTTCCTTCTTGCCCTCAATATAATCCCGATACATTTCAGCCAGGCCAGCCATGCATCCGTCACAGGCTGCCGCGCCCGATTATCCTAATCATTGGCAGATCATGCCTCTTTATCCGCCCTGAGCTATGGCTATATCACCCTTCCGGAAAGATGGTCTATTTCATGCTGCACGATCTGGGCGGGCCAGTCTTTTAACTTCATCTTCTGCTTTTTCCAATTGAAATCGAAATACTCCACCTCAATTTCCTTATAGCGCTTTGTTTTGCGAACCCCGTCAAGGGACAGGCAACCTTCTTCCGTTTCATAAAGCCCTCTTTTCCAAACCAGCACCGGACCCGACATCACAATGTCGATGACTCCCATCTTCACAATAATGATATTCTTCTTCACGCCGATCATATTGGCAGCCATGCCGACACAACGGTCCCTGCACCATCTTTTTATCCTCTCCGTTCCCTTGTGCATACCTCTTCAAATAGGCTATTCTTAAAAATAACAGGCCTTAAGCCATCGTTGCGGAAAACAGACACCACTATGCCGTCCGGATAGGCTGTTACGCCAGCCATCTCAGCCCAGCATTTTTATCTCTACCCTGACTGGCGGTTTTACGTTCGCCGCAAACTCATCCGCATCCTCTTTCTTCCCTACAATGCTTCCATAATGTATCGGGATGGCCACGGACGGTTTGATCGTATTGATAAGCTCTGCCGCCTTTTTCGCATTCATGGTATAGGTACCGCCGACAGGCACAAGCGCCACATCACACCTGGCCGCTTTTGCCTCCTTTGTGGCATCGGTATCCCCTGCGATATAAATTCTCTGCCCGTCAATACAGACGATGTACCCTACCCATCCCGCATTCTTCGGATGAAACGGCTTCAGGCCGTTATAGGCAGGTACCGTCTCAAGCTCCAGACCGTCCACATCCTGATGCGTTCCCGGCTTTACCGTGACGATACGCCCTACAAATTTTGCAGCCTCCTGCGCCTTGCCCCTCATCTTCTCCGGAACGACCAGGATGGTCTCCGCTTTCGCGGCCTTTCCGATATCTTCCGGGGAGAAATGGTCATAATGAGCGTGCGTGATCAAAATGTAATCCGCATCTTTCGGCTCGTCACGCATTCGAAAAGGATCCGCATAAACAATACCTTCCCGTCCTTTGAGCCTAATGCTGCTTTGCGTAAATACCTCAATATTTTCCGTCACCATCAATACCTCCTATTTCTGTGTAGATCATCCCTCTTTTGCCTCGCTCCGAACACATCAGTGATACAGCCGTTGCCACGGTTTCCCTTACATGGATATTCTCTGGAACTTCCTCTGGTACTCCGCCTCTGAAAGACACCTTCCGTATCAGGGTGACATGCGGCGAGAATTTCTTTCTGTCAAACGGAATGCCATTCCCAGATAAAGCCCTCCTAAGCCTTCTCACATAGCTTTCCAATTCCGGAATATTCCCTATCCCTACAAAGTACATATCCCGGAAATGCTGCAAACCGTCAAATTTCAAAGAAACCGGATGAAAAGGCACAGTTTCCATCACGTCAAGGACGTCATCCGGATTGCCATACTCCCCGATAAAGGCAAGCGTAAGGTGCAGGTTCTCCGGCTTTGTGAAATTCCCCACCACCCTGCAGTGCTTAAGTTCCGCCTGCAGTCTGACCAGGTCCTCTATGACATCCTCGTTAAAATTTATCGCTATAAACAGTCTCATATCCAACCCCTATCTGAAATCGCACCTTCCCCGCGCCCGGTTCTGTAACCAGATATGTAAGCATCGCCTCCACATCTGAAACCGTCTTTCTGCATTTTGGGTCCCTCCGTTATAAAGTTCCATCCGCTATCCTTTGCTTTCTTCTGCGGAATTCCTCTATTTCCTGGCTTATCGTGTTATAATCCCTCTCGAAAAGTTCATCATATGCCTGCGGCCACAAGATATCACCCGGAACCTTCTCTATTAATTTATCCTGCACAAAGAGCTTGCTCTTCTCCTTATATTTAGGGAGGCCGTTTTTTTCAAGCAGCCTGTTAAGTTCCGTACGCCACAGGATCGTGATCTTCCGTTTATCCTTCACTCTTGGATTGACATCAGCTTCCCGCAGGATATAAAAATCAATCTCCCCGTTTTCGTCCGGCTCGACCATGATAATCCCCCACCATTCCGGTACATGCTCCTCTACATGGGCTGCATGGGATGTGCCTGCAACGATAATATTGCGGTCATAATACCAGTCATAGTATTTGGTCTGCCTCCCAAGCCTTACATAGGTATCCGCATCGCTTTTTATCTCTATGCCATATAAAAGTTTCGGTGTGATCATCACGGCATCCGCTCTCGCGCTTCCCGTTCTCTTTTCTTCCAGTATCCTGGTCTTTCCATATGTCTCCTCCAAAAAATCAAAAAGAGGTTCCCGGATATCCTTGTCATAAAGGGTTCTCCCGGAATCATACCCAGACTTCACATTCTCATTTATCACACGTATCTACTCCTCATCGCCGCCAAGTCCGTAAGAAAGCATTTCGTTATATTTGACGTTTGCTTCCTCATTTGCCTTTTTCTCTTTCCAGGTATCTGTCTCGCTGCAGATGGCAAGCATCTCATCCACGATCAGTTCAGCCTTCTTTGGCTTCACATGGCAGAGATAGCCCGTCATTCGGCTCATTGCTCTCGGGCTGCCAAGATTCTTTGCTATTTCCAATCCCAGCTCTTCCGGAAATCCGAGCTGCTTTACTGCATCCACAAGCTGGTCCTTTGCCCTCAACCATTCATATTGGTCCGCCGTCATATGATCATTCCTTCCAATTTGTTGTAAGCCTCATTCTTGAGATATCTGTAACTACGCTTCAGACTTTCTCTATTATATTCCGTTATGAGAATGAATACAAGATTCCATTGTTGCCAACGAAACAATTGTATCTTTCCCGAAACGATCAATCATGATCTGCTCTGCTTCCCGGCAAAATTCTTTCATTATATTGTTCTCCCTTCAAATTACATTTTCCAGATCTACTCAAAGTCCCGACTGGCTGAAATGATAGTTACATAATCTGCAAGCCCCACGAACTCGACAAACTGGATTCTAACTATTTCGACGAATCTGGATTAACCGTAACAAATCGTGATACAAACTTTCTTTATCTTCTAAATCAATCATCAGCCATCTTTGCCCGTTTCCTTCCTGAGTTTGCTCATATATATTTTGCAGCTTGACCGTACACTCTGGCAGTATTTCTTCAACAGATGCTTTTTCTTTTGCACCTATAACAACCATAACAGTAAAATAATTTTCTTTCGGATATATGGTACACAATGTTTTTCCGGCCTTTTTAAATTTAATATTCCAGCCCTTTTCCAGGCTACATGAACTGTACTCTATTTTTTCATTACATTTATATGTATCTTTGATTTCTGAACAAAATAATGTAAAAACAGGATTTCTAACATATTCACCTATCTCTTCAATGGTAGGGCAGGTATTCTTATCTTGTAAATCAACCATACGGATATATTCCCTCTCTTCCAAACAGGTATTACAAATTTATTTTATTGCTGTCACATTAATTCTCCGGAATGTTTCAAAACAAGTTCCATCTTTCTGCTTTGTTTTCTCTATCATTAGTTGTATAACTTCCTTCCGAAATGACTCTTTCATATTGGCAGGGATACAAGTAATAAAGGGTACAATACTCGGTTGATCTATCCACTTTACCATTTCATCAGCATCAGAAAAATACCTGTCTTTATTTTCCTCTATAATTTCAATCTTTGAAAATCCAATCGGTTCCATCAGAGCTTTATATTGTTCTTTTGACGGCATGAACCACGGCCATGTAAAAATCCAATACTGTTTCAGTACCGCTCAAATGTAATTGAGAAATCAAATTGTTTCCCCATTCTTTTTGATGTCTTGAAGCTTGTTTATATTTTTCTCCATCAAACTCATATACCGCCATTTTCACTGCTCCTTCATTAAAACCCCTATTTATTCGTCCGCCACCAGCCAGTCGAAATCCTGCTGCAATGCCAGGCCTAAATGCCTCCGCTGCATTTTGTACTCTTCCTGCCTCTATGTCATTGTATCCTTTTTCCAGTTTCTGGTGAATTTCTTCCGTAGTCATAACATCCGCATGGATGGATACTGGTGCTTTTGGTAAAGAAACAGAAAATGGAATCCCACCTGTTAATGAAATCTGGTTCAGATACATATCATAGGAACACCTGACTGAGACAATACTTTCTCCGCACGTTCCTTGACAATAGGATTTACTCTTAAGTTCAATGTTGCTGTTTTCTCCCTGATAACACCTCCTATTTCTTATACTGTAACGCTTTTGTCATTACAATTCAAGCACTAATGCTTTTCATTTTTTCATCATTCAGAGTCTTTATCATACTTAACATCTTTCACGGACACATATTCCACCGGAGATTGGAGCAGGGTATACACCAAATCCAGAATTAAGGGAGTTTTATAAAAAGAAATTTGAAGTATTTTGCAGAATAACAGAACTCAGTAAAGAAGCATGGAGTTCTCTGAATGAGATAAACATTTTATGGGTACATATTGACAATATGCTCTATACGGGGATATTCAGCTCCCGTATAGAGCATAGTACACCGAATAATAAGTAACCGGCCATATAACTTGTCTGATTTCCCATCTGAGTCGTTGGTCTACGTTCCACTTCGGTCCACGCTAAACGTGTGTCACTGACACCCCACTACGCCCCATTCCTCCGCCTTGCATATGAAAAATCATCCTGCGTTATATAGCTAGTACATCATTGCATTAATTCTTGAGTAATAAGCACTCGCTATCCGCGCCATCTGCACGTCTACTAACCTAGATGTAGCCCGCTACACCGTCGGTTAGTAGACGCACAACTGACACGAATATCAAGCACGTATTACTTCAAGATTAATGCAATGATGTAAACCGCCTTCGTTCTGCCCTGTTCATAAATACCTGCCCTTTTCTTATTTCAACAAACCATAGGAGCCGTCATCCACCGCTTCCAGCCATTCATTAGAAGTATCCACACCGGGAACCTCAACAGCCAGATGGGAAAACCAACTGTCCGGTGCGGCACCGTGCCAGTGCTTCACGCCAACCGGAATATTTACCACATCTCCCGGGTGAAGCTCCTGCGCTTCCTTCCCCCATTCCTGATAAAATCCCCGTCCGCCCACACATACCAGAATCTGTCCGCCTCC
>ERZ808044.1224-NODE-1224-length-15687-cov-5.937796_pt1 | contig 15687 bp, 23 predicted proteins | sample MGYA00380195_ERZ808044 | MGnify/ENA primary metagenome ERZ808044 (study PRJEB31490, sample SAMN06133423) | mouse gut metagenome | isolation source: Z7_2 | host: mice | place: China: Chengdu | collected 2015-05 ...
AAAAACTGGTTGATATATCCCACTGCCGTTGCCAGGAGATTAATCAAAGTATTAAGTACCGGTGCCACATAGGACAGGATGGGCGCAAACGCAGCCGCAAAACTATTTTTGAGATAGGTCATATTGGTCATCAGGCCAGACATGGACTGGTTCGCCCTGTCCGAATACTGCACCAGGTTCTGCATCCCTTCCTTAACACCTTGGATGGCCGCCCTCATGGCCATACGGATGAGCATGAGCTTGAACATGTTGGAAAGTTTCAGGATGCTCTGACTCACCTTATTTGAGGATTTCCCCAGCCCTTTCAAACTGGATACTGCCTGTTTGGCTTTATCGGCCAGTCCCTTTCCCAATGACTTCCCAAAATTTAAAACCGTCCTGGTAGCGGATGAGAATGCACTCTTTACAATCCCGGGTATCTTCGACAGCTCCCTTTTGGCTGCTACCGGTATCTGGCCGAATACCCGCGGTACGTTTTTAAATGCATTCAGGATTGACTCCTTAAGGCCTACATATCCCTTGGCCTGTTCTGCGCCTTGGCTGGAAGCTTCCGATACCGCCTGTTCTGCTTCTGCCGCATCCTGCTGCAGTTCATTCATGGCCATACCAGCCTGGTTACCATATTGTTCGACCGCATCAGACCAGTTGTGGATTTCCGAAGCTGCATTTCCGAATACCGCAGCCATAGCCTTAGGGTCATAATTAAGGGATTCCGCGCTGGTCGGTGCTGAAACGGGTGCGGACTGGGCCGTATCAGATGCAGTATCCTGCATGGCATGGACGCTGATTGCGTCCATCTGTTCCTGCAGGCTTTTAATCTGTTCCGCTGATTTATCAGCCGCATCACCAATAGATTCCACTGCATCTGATGTCATCTCGGCACTTTGGGTAGTCTCAGCCACCGCCTGTCCTGCTCCATTGAACCGGCTCAGGATATTGGATGATAGCCGGTCCACTGCCTTTGTCAGCCGGTCCATCGCCTTTGAAAGGGTGGATATTCCTTCTTCAAATCCTTTTACGTTTATCTTTGTATCAAACTTAAGACTTCCATCAGCTGCCATGCCATCACCTCATTTCCGGACATAAAAATAAGACGCCCTTTTTAGCGCCTTAGCCCAGTAGATTATTCCAATAATCAATCTCCGCCTGTTCCTCTTCGGTATACCGTTTCCGGATGTCGCAGAGTTTCTTGTTGTTGCGGTAAAACTCCTGTTCCCACTTCTCCAGCTTCTTACCCTTGGCCTTCTTCTGACGAATTCCCAGAACCGTAGAAAAAGCACCCTCTTCTATCTCCATGAAATATCCAGAAAAAGTCCACCAGTGGATGTATGGGGCCGCCCTGGTCTCCATACCGGCCACTTTGTTGATGGCAGGGAATAGGATGGGCTCATCCTGCTCCCAGTCCATGACCTTCTTAGCCGTTTTTTTGTCATCCTCTTCCTGTCCGCAGTCCACGAACCACTTGGCCTGCAGTATGGCTTCCTCCATGTGCTCTTGCGGTATCTGATAAAATCCATCCCGGTACAGGCGCTTCATGAGGATTTCCAGCTTCTCCGCCGCCGAAAGCTCCGGGTCGGAACAGGCAGCCAGGAAAACAAGTATGTTCCGGTAATCTGTTTCAATGGGATAGCTTACCCCGCCCACATCAAGGCTGGTTGGTAACCGGCCAATCATTTCTCTATATCCTCCAGATACTTCCTGGACTTTTCCCGGTTCTTCCTGGTATACTCCTCGACAGCAGGCTTCATCAGCACAAGCAGGCCATCCAGTACACCTTCATACAGGTATTTCTGGCCAACAATACAGAGCGGGGACTGACCGGCAAATATCGTGTCATATACATCCGATAGGAAGATGCCATTGAACGCCTTACGCATTTCCTCGGAAAACTCAGCCACGTATGCGCCGTCCCTTTCCATATCGCTTTTAGGGGTCCCGTCCGGATTCAGTTCAATCCCCTCCGGGGAACTGTAATTTCTAAAATGTTTCTGCACATCCAACACACGGTTGATGATTTCCGGGTCTGCCGGGTTGAACCGAATTATCCTGGATGGGTCGTCATTTACCGAAAAACTCTCATAGCCGTCATCAAATAACAGGCTCTTCATCTTCTTTGCCATCAGGTTTTACCTCCTCTTCCTTGATTTCCGCCAGCGGCACAGAATCTGCCGCCGGCATTGTTCTTCATGCATCTGCTGTAAACGTCTTTGCAGCAAGTACAAACTTACCCTTAACCCTGTTTCCAGTGTGGTGCACATTAAATGGAATCTGATACCCAGTGGTATCTCCGCCATAGCTGGACACTTCAATGATTGCATCTTCCTTATACGCCACATAGGTACCTTCCGCTGATTCAACTGGTTCCCAGAGATGTACCTCCACCACACTGGTCTTCAGGTCATCCAGCGTCTGCCGTTCGTCCACAATCCCCTGCAGGCGCTCAAACAATGGCTCCCCAATCTCAGCATAGTACGGGTCAGCGGATGCCTGAGGCTGATAGCTGTCCAGGTTTACGGACGTCTCCCCCCATATGTTGTTCTTTGTCTCCACGTTGGCGTTCATCTCCACGATGTACTCCTCCAGGTCCTTTCCCAAGCGGCTATAATCAGCCTTACTGGCGGATGGGAGGGCTGCATCGATATAATGTGCCATCCATTTCCTTTTAATCTTTCCAGCCGCAGGGATTGATTCCGCAAACAGCTGTAAGTTCATTTTACGCATGGTTATTCCTCGCTTTCTATTTTGTAGGTCACCTGTATCTGTATCTGATACAGGATACCATCGTTAACTGTCTCACCCATGGGCTGCATGGCCATTGCATTGGATGTAGTGGCCTTCAGGAACCTAGCTTCCAGCTCCTGGTTTCCGATGTTTGCAATAAGCCCACCTTCTTCAGGCAGCTGTTCCAGCCAATATCCCAATTCCAGTAAAAAGTTACTATTGACCAGCCGGCAGTAATCCGTGAAGGACGGCGCCACAGCATACATGGCGAAGTTGTGTCGGCGGGTCTGGTTCCCCAGCATATCCTCCTTGACCAGGCTGTCCCCATTGCTGGACAGGCCATAACTGGCTCCTGGCTCCGTGAAGTCTACGTGGATATCTCCATCAACCAGAAACTCCGATATTTTGGGATACTCCGTCAGTTTCTGCCTCATAAAATCTATGATTGTCATTAGGTCCCTCCCCTGTCTATCAATGCTTGGGCAGCCTGCAGGATATCATCCTTATGGTCAGCCTTCATCCGGCCAAAAAACTTCTTTCCGCGCATAGGAGCACCGGCATAGGTCAATTCCTGGTCTGTCGGTATTTTAATCTCGTTCTTCTTCGCCCAGGCGCTGCCTGTTGTCGGTGATACATATAGGATGCCTTCATGCAAATAATGGGCATAAGGACCTGGTATGTCAATCTGTCCGGAGCCAATTACCGTAGCCATGACCATCATATGCTCCAGCTCCCCTGCCTGGCGCCGCGGCATATAGTCACCCATATACCTCATGCATTCGCCATCCACCAGCTTCTGCACCGACCCCCCAGGCTGCAAGCCGTGGTTTCTTTTAATGGTTTCTGCAGTGCTGATATTGAATTCCACCTTCATACCAGCACCTCCTACTTACAGGCCAACTCATAATGTTGTACTGACTCACTGCCATACAGCCGTTCGTCTACTGTGGTCACCGTCAGGAATCCATGGGCGGACTTAAGGGCAGCCAGAGACTTTGACATGGACTCCTGGCTGCTACAGTCTATCTCATCCTCAACGATACCCTTGACGGCCAGGTCCTTGCCCTGTGTCAGTTTTATGGGGCCGTCCAGGTTTTCCAGGGGGATGACCAGGAGAACGGAGGTGCTGTCCCTCTGACCTGTCTTAAGATAGGTGGACTGTCTCACGTCCTCCCAGTACACACCCTCTATTGGCATTCTGGTGTATTTTTCTGCTTTCCCCTCCCTGCTGTAGAGATACAGCGTCACATCCGCATTGGTATACATATCACACTCCCTGATAACACAGACCGGTATCTGCCAGCCACTTCATGACAATGCTGCGCTGTTCCTTGGCCGTGGCCTGCTGTACTTCCTGAGTGCTGCTAAAGCCGACTGAATAAGTACCAATCTTCTCCGATATTTTCCCGCCGGCCTCCTTCTGCTGCTCCTCCCGGCGATACTCGGATTCCGCCAGTTCACAGCAGCACATCTGTACCTCATCTGGGATTTCTACTACATCCTTCAAGCGGTTGAATGTATACCGGTCAATGACCTGGCTGGCAGACCTGGCATAAAAATGGAAGCCAGTTGTGATGACCGGCTTCCTCCCTTTCAGGTAATCATTGATATAGTACATCTCGTCAGTGTATGCCTGCATCATGCCTGCCTCCTTACTGCTTGATGAGGGTTACGTCCTTTGTTACTGCCTCACCTGTTACAGTCACCGTCTCGGTAATCTGGCCGTATCCTGATTTCTTAATCTTCGCAGGATATGTCCCTGCCCGCAGGTTAAACTCCGCCACACCGGACGCGTCCGTTTTAACCCTGGAACCATTCACGTCCACAATTGCCCCATCAATGGCTGCTGGTATTTCGGCGTTGTCCTTAACAGTAAAGGTCACCTTCTGGGTTGTAACCGGGCTTGTAGGCTCCAGGTAAGCGAATGGACATCCTACACGGTCTTCATCCATCCGGGTTGCTGGGTTCGGCAGTGCCCAGCCCATACGAAATACAATTCGCAGCGCCACCATGTCCTGCTGGGCCAGGTTGTACTCAATTTCCTTTGTTACCGGGTCCTGAATTACACCCTGGTCAAGAATCTTCACCGTCACGTCCTGACGGATGGAATACACCGCCTGTTTGAAGTCACCGACAATCAGCTGTGCAATGGTGCTGTCATATGCCCCGTTCTGTGGGAAATACATCGGTGCCCCGTCCAACGCATAATTTGTAGAGCCCTGCATGTCGGACTTAAAGATGAGACTGCCATCGGATGACCGGATCCCCCTCAGCTTCGCCCTCATGGTCATAGCGGCCAGGGCCCCGGTAGCCATGTAACCGTCTTCCTCCACCTTGGAGATGACGCCGCCTTCGCCCAGAAGCAGATTATAATAATCCGGACTGGATCCCACAGCCACATTGTTTCCCGCCTGCCTGGCCAGCGTGATGATGTCATTCTGCCAGTTACGTGGACGGTTCACGCCAAAGATGATGGCGCTATCCACGCGCTGCCCAATTGCCTCATTGACCCTCGGTGTAATCTCACCGAAAATATCAAACTCCGCATCATCCAGCACTGCCTCCGGAATCGGCACAATGACTGCCAGCTCTGCGGCTTCAATGAATACATTATCCCAGGCCTGCCTGGTGGTCTGTTTCATGCCGGTGTCACCGTCCACCCAATACGCGGTGGGAAGGAAGTCAAGTACTCTCATTCGTGTCTGGTTGCTTGTCATGTTCGGCAGCTTCCGTGCCAGGGACATGAAAGTGGACTGCTTCGGCGCGTCCTGGAAAATGGTTGAAATAACCTGCTCACGGATAATGGCCTCCGCATCGGCCCTGCTTGTAATATTTACTTTCATAATCTAAATCCTCCTTATTCTCTGCCCAAAATACTTCTTAAGGCATTGTTTGCTTGTGTCCTTGTGTCGTCTGTTTTCTCACCACCAGGCCCAGGAGTAGGCGCAACCACCCGGGGAATACCGACATCCTGAAACAGATAGCCCTTATCCTTCTTAACAGCTTCCAATGCAGCCTTGATATCTGATTCCTGGTTCTTGCTCCCCTTCAGCTTCTCCACATCCAAGAAGGGCATAACTGCCTTGATGTCCCTGGGCTTAAACCCTTCTGCGGTAGTCTTCAGCAGATCGTTAAAATCCCGCTCCGCCAGCTGCTTCTGATACTCAGCGTCTTTATTGGCCAGGTCTGTGGTTAGGGTCTGTATCTTCCCCTGGAGCTCCGATATGTTGACGCCTTCAAAGCTCTTAAGGGTAGCCTGCGCTGTGGAAAGCTGGGTTTTGTATGTGTCCCTCTCCTGCTTAATCCCATTGATGTCTTTGCCATATTCAGCCATGACATAATCAATCTGTTCCTGGGTTAACCCCTTTGCCTGTAAATCCTCTGTCTTCATCTTCTTTTCCTTTCCTGCCCGTCCTTAGGTTATTTGTAGGTGTGTAACCATCCACCAACGGCTGACTGTTTTAGGTCTTATCATCTGACCGGTTTTGAGTATAAAAATAACACCCGGGATAATCCCGCGTGTTTCCGTTGCGATATCGCAACAAATAAAATACCACCGGTCATTATCGACTGGTGGTATTTAGTGCTCGTATGCTTCATCCCATGATGTCATCTTGTCGCATCTTTCTTTTTCTTTTTCAATTGCCTTTTCAATTTCTTCCGCTGTTCGTCCGCTGTCTTTCACCGGACCGTCATAGTAACTGAAGTTCTTTTCCTTCTTCACCGAATCACCTTCCACTCTATTCCATATTCCTCCACGAATTCATCCAGGACCCTTTTATGAGCATCCATCTCGTTCATATTATACGGCCAATTCTTATATTTTTCAATCCTTCCGTCAAATAATCCAGCCGTGAATATACGCTTCCCAGCTTTATATGTATATACCGTCCCATCATGGCAAGCAACAACTCCAAGTGAATATCTATGAAGGCCATTGGAAGTAAAATCACTTCCGGTCGGTGGAAGATTGGTTGAATGGTTGTGTATACTAATTAAGGAATCTGGTTTGTAAGCCTTGACTGCGTTTGACAAGCTTGCATTGTAAACAACTTCATAATCTGTTTTTCCTCCAGTCTGAGAACCAGCAACCTTTCCACTCTCTTTATCCAGAAGGTACATATCTTCTTTATCCGTTCCATTACGGTGCGTCAACATAGCCTTGGCTCTCTGGTATATGCTCTCATTCACTTCCAGTTTATCCGTAATCTGGTTAAACTTTGCCTTATATTCAGGTGACCCAATGTATTCTAAGTCTACTTTTCCTGTGGCTCCGGTTGCTCCCTTTTTAGACGCGATTCCACGTTCTGCCTGAGTATCACTACTGGCAACCTTCAACCGCTCCCGTTGTTGCCGCAGGCCCATCTCCTTAGAAAAATCCACATAGGTCTTATTGGTCAGCCGCAGCCGGCATTTAGCCGCCGTGATATCTTCCTTGTCTGCTTCAGCCTTTTCCAGAAGTTCCACATCCTGCTTTTGTTTACGGATGGTCCGCTCCAGGCGGCGCTGATGCTGCAACGCCGCATAGGTGTCATATTCCCGGCCTTTATATACCTTTTTCTCATTTTCCTTCTGGTTCTGCTCTGCCAGCCACTCATCCGTGTATTTGCGCTTGCTTATGCCCGGTATAAAGGCAAAGGCGATGTGGTAACAGTTAATTCCTCCAAAGCCAAGCATCTGCCCTTTTCCGCAAACGGTCCGCATCTCCTCACTGCTATAGACCTTCCCCTGCCAGCTCTGGTGGTTCTGATAGCCTGTCCCAGTGTTTCTGGCCCCCATGTGCCAATCCACCTCGCAGTAGTCTGTCTGCAGTGCCTCCATGTTCTTCTCGTTGACCTTATCTGTCATCTGGGCCACGCCCGTCATCACCGCGCGTCTTGCTGCCACCTCAATCCGGTCGGACTTTCCAGATGCATAATCCACCGTCCGGATGCCGCTGGCCGTCATCTCGTCAATCACCCCACCAATGGCCTGACTGTACGTTTTAGCCCCGGTTGTAATCCCCATCATGGCCTTGTCCAGGCTACGCTCCAGGTATTCAGATAGCGGCGTAAATACCTTCTTGCCGCCCATCGGCATGTTGAAGCCCGTGGTCTGGGTGATGTTCTCCAGCGGCCGCAGGCTGCCCTTGGTCTGCCTCCTGGCAGCATCCACGACTTGCTGCAGCCATTGGTTGTTCTCATAGGGCTGGTAGTCCTTGCCAGCAGCCTCATAGATTGCCTTGTTGCGGATGTAGTCAGACTTGACCGCCTGCTCGTAGATATCATCCACCTGCTGGTCAGTCTTTTCCAAAGCCTTACTAATCAGCTGCTTAATCCGGATCCGGCTTGCCCCTATGGCATCCATCCTGACCAGCAGCCAGTCAATGACCGGAGTAATCTGTGCCGCCTCCTTGATACGCTGTATGATTTCGTCCATGATGGATAGTTCCAGGGCCGTCATGGTTCGCTCAAGCGGCTTAGGCAGCTTCTCAAGTTCCTCAGGCGTCAACGTTTTTTCACCCCACAATCCATACAATACGACTGCATTTCAATGCGATAGACAAAATAATCAGTAACACAGTGCCCATCACTATCAGTATCTTTTTAGCCACAACATCACTCCTCCGTCAGTGCCGGCTCTGGCAGGTTCTTGGCTGCCTCTTCCAGGGTTTCTCCATAATACTTAGCCCGATATTCCTCTAATCTCATAACTCCCATAGCTACATCCTTGCGGTCCTGCTCCCGCTCAGTCTCTGCGTCAACCATCACACTGTCATCCCAGTCAGATGACACTTCGTAATCATTGCCGGCCGGAACCAATCCATATAACGCCGACCAGAAACTCATAGCATACACCAGGTCTTCCAAGGCATCCTGCAGGGCCATCTGGGTGTCAGAGACCATCACATAAGAGCGCTGCTTGCTGGTCTTAATCTCAGTGGCTGTCTTATCCACGCTCTGTGGGTCTGACAGGGTGCCATAGGCCAGGTTACAGTTGAACTCCACCAGCTTTAGCTGGTTATTGAATCCGTTAAACAAGGCCGTGTCCCTTATCCCTGGGCTGAATGTGTCAATGAATGGCTTATCCGTTGCGCCCGTATTGTATTCCACGTTTCGGTATAACCGTTCCTTACCTCCCGGATACTCAAACTTGTCCCGGTCCTGGTTGTACTTTAGCAGGGAGGTGGCAATATGGACAGCCAGCTGTGTCCCCTCATACTCCCAGCAGATGTTGGAATAGCGCCTGTCTGCCTCTCGGATCAGGTCCACGGCCCTGGAAAACACAGATACGCCCAGTGGGCTGTCTGAATCGTCCGCATTGGCCAACGGTACCTTAAAGTACCCAAACAGCAACCGGTCTGCCCCCTCAAGTAGCAGCTCCGGAACCAGCTCCGACCACCTGTCTATGGAACTGACCACCACTTCGCTGCCAAGGCTGTAATCATTTGTGGCCACAAATGCACGGTTGGTAATATGTACCTGTTTTCCCTGCAGCGTGTGCACCTCCAGCCTGGTGTATATCTTCTGACCCTTCCGGAACTGCTCTGTGAATACACACTGCGTAATCCGACCGGAACTATCGAAAGATAACGGGAAGAAGCAATCAGCCTGTACAAACTGTACTTCAATACCCTGCTGGGTAATGTACGGCTTCATCACCAGGCCGCCTTTAGCACATCCGTATTCAACATACCGGCGCAAATCCTTGATCACCTTACGCTGATATTGCTCATTCAGGTAATCCGCCGCCGTTCCACCTGTCACCTCAGATTTAAGCTCCAACGTTACCAGGCGCGCAATCTCTGAGGCAATGGCCGGCGCTAAGTTCGCACTGAGCACGTCCTTGTTATTCACCCAGGGGGACCGGTTCTCGTACATCCGGGTCCACAACTCTATCTGGTTCACCATCTGGGATGTCAGGCACACATCCACCTGCGTGTCCGCATCCTTATTCAGGACATTCGTGATTAAGTCCAGCATCTTTGTGATTCTCATCGTCCCCTCACCTCCTATCCATACTTTACAAGCCTGCTAATCTGCCGTTCAAACGTATACTCAAAGCTGTCCAGGCTGTCAATATCGCTTGTACCATCATCTAACCGGACATTCTTCGTCAATTCCTTTGGGTCCCACACGGCTGTACTCAGGGCATCCACAAGGCTCTGACACTCTCCCTGGACATAATAAAAACGCCCCTGTGCCATCAGTATGGCGGTGGCGTTAATCCTGTCATTAATTTCAGTTTTCAGTGCATTTTCTACACGCACCCATCCAAGTCCATGTTTACGCAGGCTGCTCCGGATGCCAGCTATCAGCGTCTGCTCTGCGCTGTCTGCATACACTGTTGTTATGTACCCGTGCATGCTGATTATCTTCTGGCAGAAGTTACAGAACATGGTCCCCAGCATTTCTGGGTCAATCTCTATCTGGTTCCCCTTCTCGTCCTTGCAGCCAATCCATTCTGATGCCAGGACAACCACGTTATGGTATCCCCTGGTAATGGCTGTGGCCGTGAAGGCATGGCCGGAACCACTGCCGCCAAAATCAATCCCCAGAATAATTTCCATGATGTCTTTAGGCTTATCTGTCAGGCGGAACGTGTACTGCTTGGTACTTGTATCATCAGCAAACCGGCGATAGATAAGGCCGTTGGCCACCACGCGCATTCCCTTGATGTCCCGGAGGTACCAGATACTGTTCTTATCATACCGGCTTTCGACCTCCCGCAGACGCTCTGTGGTAATGTTGATGTTGTCGTAGATGGTGCAGTGCATATAGTTGTATCCGCCCGGGAAGTCCCCTGCATCTGCCTGCCTTTGATACTTGTCTATATACTCCGCATAGATGGGTGCTCTTGGGTTATCCGGATTCAGGTCCCAGAACACCTTCAGGCGCTGGGCTGCCAGCTGACGGTTGAATGCCTCCTTGATGGTATTGTCATGATGCAGATTAATCTCAGTTGCAATCCACATGCCGTAGGAATTGCCGCGGATTTTCTTAAAGCTGTCTTCCTTTGCTCCGCCTGCAAATATGACAATCTTCTGCCTGCCGTGAGTCGCAGGGCCTTTGACGAATAACGCTTCATTGTCCTTGTACTTCCCCCAGTGGCATTGACCACGGAATATCCATTCAAGGCCAAAGCCATTGGCGTCACCGATGTTAAGCTTGGCGTTGGCCATCGTGGATCCAGTGGCCAGGTGGATCCGGTCTGGTGTGGTTTTTAATTCATGGGCGAAGGCAAACACGTTATCCACTGTCTTGCCGGCGCGGACCGCGCCTTCCGCCACGTTATACATACAGGCTTCGCACCTGCGTATATAATCCTTGTGCTTCTCGGAAAAGTTGAATGGGATGGTCTTTTTCCTGACAAACCTATTTACTGCTGCCATAGATATCCCCCTCTATCTCCTCCATGTCCTCCAGCTCCTGGTTGTTCCCGGTTAGCTTATCCGTCTGGGCCCGGAGCTGTGCAATCCTTGCTTTCTGCTCCTCACTGGCCAGCTCCCAGTTTTTATGCAGGAGCTCATCATACTGTTTGATAAGGCCCTCCAGCGTTTTTTGGGCCCTGGCCTGCGCCTGCAGGAAATTGCCATGCTTGTCCCAGGCCTGCTGTACCTCCCAGCGCTCCTCCGTCACCATCTCCCCATCCTTTTGGCCTATCTTAGTGATGGTCACGTCCTTCTGGTCCCTCACATACATGATGGACTGCGCCCGGATAATGGCAGCATAGGCTATCTGCACCTGGTCCCATAGGATGTCCAGCGGGTCCGTGGGCATCTCCTGGATAATGGAAACGGTCTCCTCAGGCAAGTACTTGCTGAAGAAACCGTATTTTTCTGCGTTCTTATTCTGTTTTGGAGCCCCATGGCCAACAGCATTTTGATTACCCGCAGGAGCTCCTTTATGATTAGTAACGTTACCTTTCGCATTTGGTAACGTTACTTTATCCCACTTGTCTTGATTTTTCCATTTACGAATCTGTTCTTCTGATACCTGCAACTCGGCAGCTATGTCTTTCAACTGACGTTTTTGCCCACTGTCCAGCCATAGCTGCAGCGCTTTGTCCCTGTTAGGGCTCCTGGGTCTTGGCATAATCACCACCTCTTGTCATGGCATAATAAAAGCACCTGCAAATATCCGCAGATGCAAAAACTTATAAATGTACATATTTCGCTTGACATATACGTACGTATATGCTATAATTAAATCATAGAAAGGAGGTGAACACATGAAAGACTTACCAAAGAAAATCAAAAAGCTCAACAAGTTGTGCGACCAACTCATTGAGCTACTGGTAAAAGCATACATCATCCTGCTGGTGATTGAAGCACTTACCAAAATCGTTTAGGGATTGGGGCGCGAGCCCCTTTCCTTCCAACAATATTATACCACAAGTCTTTCATGATAACAATGCTCAAAAAGAAGCCAATATTAGGCAGTATCCTTTTAGCATCAAAACTGCTGGTAATTATAATACTTTTGTATTTAATCATCAGCAGTACCATCCAATTTATCAAATATTAGGAGGCCCCACATGTCTGAAGATAAGAAATATACATCTCAGCAAAAGCATCTACGCACTAAGTATGTCCGTTTTCCTCTTGACTTGAAACCAGAGGTCCTGGATGCATTCAAGGCCAAATGCGACATAATGGGAACTACTCCCACAACTGAAATTAAAAAATTCATAAACAATTTTATTTCGGAGGATGAGGCGGCCGATTAGGCTGCCTTTTCTTTGTTTGTTTTGAGGTATGAAAAGAGCCGCCCGGAGGTGGCCCCTACATTTGATTTTATATCCCTACATTTCTGCTGGGTCCGGGAGACCTATTCGCGATAAAAAATTTGAAAATCTTTGAGAGATTAGTTCTCTATACAAACTATCAATCGAGCAGATATATTGTTCTTTATAAACCGAATCCAGATAATTAATGTTGACTGTAAAATAATGTTTAAAATCAATGACACATTCGGTTATTGGTACATTTTTATCAAAATTCAAATAATGATATCTCTTATCTTCATTTTGAATAATATTACCACACTTACTCTTACTCCTTCTCCCCATATTTTGCATATTTAATCCAATTTGGGACAAATGTTCTCCCAAACGAAAATCCTCAAAATTATATAATGGGGCAACGATAACAGAGATTAAAAATTTGTCTTGATTAGCGAGTTCGTCACTTTCATTTCTTTTCCTAGCATTATGATCCTGTAGTAAATCACATGCTTGAGTCAGAACTATAACTTTAGGAAAAATTATCTTAGATACCTCTATTACAGAATCAACCTCTTTAACATATTCAATAAACTCAACATTTTTAAATATATCACACTGATTGATAATTGAAGACGTTTCTTTATACACTTTAACTATTGTTTCAGCCATCAGATATTCTCCTCTTTACTATTTTTCTCCATGGCTTATTGTAATTCAAACTCTCTTCTGATTTATTAAATACCAAAGATTCATCATATTTACTATATTCTAGCGTTTGATTTATTATCATTTCTTGGTTTTTATTTGTTAATTCTGTCTCACTTTGTCTTTCGTTATTCACAATTACACCTACTTATTCATTTCATTCCTATATCTATCTGTAATCATTGTTTCAAAACATTTTTGATCTTCAAAATGCATATCTTCTAATAATTTTGAAATATCTTCCAAATAAATAAGTCCTGTGGAATAAGCATCAATATCAATGGTAAAGTCTTCGTTTTTTAAGACAGATGGATAATCTGGATTTAAATATCCGTACTGTAGGCGTACATTTACATCCTTTTCGTTTATCGCATATTCAAATTGAGTCAGCAACTTTGTCGTATTTTCATCTTTGTGTTCTGAAAGGGCATTGAAAAATTTATCATTAATCCAACTCTCATGCTCTTTTAATGGTAACACATTTATATATCTTAGTCCTAATCGCTTACCTTGGATTTCCTGAAAGCTTTTCATTATTATACTGAGTACATCTAAAACTGCTCCACGAAATTCTTCAAATATGTTATAATCTTCTGAACTAAAAATAACACTTTCTGTGTCTATTGAACAGCGGTTTTTTCTATCCCGCGAATAAAACACCCATTTTTTAGAAACAATATTATTTACAGATGTATTTCCAGGAGAAATTTGCAACTCTGCTCCTATGATATCTTGTGGTTCGGCTACCGGATAGTATTTTTTTACTATTAAAAATATATCCCTTGGCATAGTATTTTTAAAAATCGTCAAATTACTTGCAAAATCAAGCCTACATATAACTTCGTTCAAATAATTTCTCCTATAGCAAATCTCTTCGTACATTATATCCCCTCCATGCCTCTTTTATAAGTAAATGATAGCATAAATCTTTAAAAAATAAAAGCACCTATCCCACGACAGGCACATTTCACAAGGAAAGAATGTTACTACTATTCATCTGGTTATATTTTATCTGTGCAAAGCGGATCATCCGGAATCGAACCGCCCCCAGGGCGCGACCCTATCTACCAGCCATTGGTAGGATACTCCACATGTACCGAGTTCTCCCAGTATACACCAACGAACTCCGCGGCCAGTACGCGGATACCTTTGCGCATTGGTCTGGTATCAACCGGTTCAGCCACCAGGCTGTAACGCCTGGTAGCCGCTATTTGTGGGGGAGGGTGCAAAATCAATCAGCTTTCCGCTTCATCCAATTCTGCATATTACAATTATAAATCATCCAAACGGACATGACAAGGACACGATTTTGACACGCTCCTGTCAAGTATCTAATCCAGCATGAGGGCATCAGCCCCAAAGAGATATACACTAAGAATCCCCGTAAGTTCCGTTATCCACCGCCTGGCTGTCCGCTCCCCATATCCGTAAATCTCTGCAATACTTTCGTATGTCATCCCATCCAGATAGAAATACTTGAATGCCAGATACTTCTCATGCGTATTCTTCCGACACTCCTCATCCTCCAGGAGCTTCAAGCACTTGTCTATGTGTCCTATCATGACAATACTCCGGAGCTTGCTCTTGAGGATACTGTTGATAAAGATATCTTCCTCTGTGAACTCCTCCAGTTCATCGCCATTATCCATGTCGGACAGTTCTGCCACTCCCTCCTCCACGCTCTGACAGATGCGGTTATAATTCTCCATCAGCTTCTTGGTGTTCTGGAATACCTTTATTCTCTTTTCCCTCCGGAGTTGCTTCTCATGCTCCTTAAGGGCTTCCCTTGCGGCCAGCCTGGCCACTTCCTCCAATGCTACCGTCTGTTTCACCGGCATCACCTCCTCCCGCATCCAGGTACGGGCACGCCCAGCACCCGTACCGTATCCTACCCTTGTTGTTGCGCTGGCCATCACACCCGTGATGCCCGTTGTCTATGTAACACTGTCTCATAATACCGTATCACTCCCTTCGGCAGCCTGCGCAGTCCCGGAACCGGGCAGGCCTGTGTATATGCATAAGCCGGCATCCTGACGGACCATGTATCCGGCGGCGGTTCCCGGACGGCTGACTCTGCCAAAGCCGCTACAGCTGATGCCCGCAGGACCTTGTTGGCCTTGGCCTGCTTACTGTCTGCTTTCTTTTTCAATCTGGTACCTTCTTTCTTTGTCGTTTAAATGTCAGTTTAGCAGTCTAACTCAGCCATATCCATAAATTCACTTGGTAATAATCCATCCAAAACGTCAAAGACTTTATCAAGGATTTCTTCACATATTCCGTCTGCCTCCATCTGCTCCGCAAACTCTTTATTCTCGCACTGAGAGCCATATGCCGTTTTCACGTGTCTCTTAGTGTATTTGCTTCCATCGTGTAGTTCCAGAACTTCCACACATCCATCTTCCGTAGTTTCAATCGTGTATTTCATAGTTCTCCTTCCCTCCGGTTCTCCAATCTGGAAAATACTAATTCTGATTACAACCGGCATCCCCAGACTCCTTCACAAGTTCCTTGTCCATCTGCCTTATTACCTCGGGCCACTCACACAACCCGGTGTCC